>Ga0114933_10006592_pt1 | contig 10264 bp, 9 predicted proteins | sample 4SBtaG_FD_89691 | JGI IMG/M metagenome (GOLD analysis project Ga0114933, IMG submission 89691) | Deep subsurface microbial communities from Kolumbo volcano to uncover new lineages of life (NeLLi) - 4SBTROV12_W25 metaG | ecosystem: Environmental > Aquatic > Marine > Volcanic | place: Kolumbo... | reverse complement strand
GCCGAAGGAGTCATATTTCATGGAGGAAGTCATAAAGGAAAGGGTTTTGAAACGGTACTTGGTCAAGCTGTGCAATGTCTCACCGAAGTTCTAGAAAACTCCCCAAATGCACCGTGGTTGTGTATTGAGAACAGTGCAGGCATGGGGTCTCATATAGGGTCCTCTTTTGAAGAAATCGGGGCAATTATAAAAGCAGTTGACCATCCCAACCTAAAGGTTTGCCTAGACACCGAACACTGTTTTGCTGCCGGATACAACATTGCATCGAAGGATTCTATAAATTCTGTTATGGAAGAGTTTGATTCGAAGATAGGATTGGAAAGACTCGTAGCGGTCCACGCCAACGATGCAAAAGTGGAATTCGGTTCTGGAGTAGATAGGCATGAAAACATAGGTGAGGGCTACATAGGAATAGAAGGGTTTGAAGCCATTCTGGGAGAACCCGCCTTTTCTGAAGTCCCATTTTTCCTGGAAGTACCGGGGTTTGAAGGGGATGGTCCTGATGAAGAAAATATGAACAGACTGAAATCAATACGATCCAAATTACTTAAAGATTAACCTCTATGTCTTCTCCCCTTTCCAAATCAGAGGCCAGGCGATATAGAAAATTTCTACAATCGGAAATCGAGGCGGCATCGATGTATAGGATACTGTCTAGGTTTGAGTCCGACCCGGAAAGATCTGAGATTTTTGAACAACTATCTCAATCGGAAATTAGGCACGCACAACATTGGAACCAAAAATTGGGCAATAACTCAACCAATATAGTCCTTCAAAATAACACTCCAAAACTCATCTACATAAGGCTAATTTGTTCTATGTTTGGGCCGAACAAGGTACTGCCATGGTTAGCTCGAATAGAATCAAAAGAAATAGGTGCATATATTGGAGAGGTTGACGGTCAAGACCTTTTAGCGGAAGAAAAAGACCACGCTAGAATACTTTCAAAAATGGCTCTTGGTGATGGTAATCGTCAAATTATCAGTGAATCCTGGCACAGTCACGGCAATAGTGGCAGCGTGAGGGCAGCAGTTTTAGGCGTAAATGACGGTTTAGTTTCAAATTTTTGCTTAATGATGGGGGTAGCTGGAGGAACAGTTGGAAGTGACAGTCCAGATCTCATTGTGTTGGCGGGAATAGCTGCTTTAATCGCTGGAAGTTTGTCAATGGCAACAGGAGAGTACATTTCAGTACGCTCACAAAGGGAAATATACGAGTATCAAATCGAAACCGAACGGGCAGAACTAGAGGAGTGGCCTGAAGAAGAAGAGGAAGAATTAGTCCTAATATACAGAGCCAAGGGATTGGAAGAAGAACTCGCCAGAAAAGTGGCCTCTGCTGTTATGTCAAATCCGGCCAGCGCCCTTGACACTATGGCAAAAGAGGAATTAGGTCTCAACCCAGAGGATTTGGGGTCTCCGTGGAAAGCCTCTATATCTAGTTTATTGGCTTTTGCTTTAGGAGCTGCGGTACCACTGGTCCCCATTCTTTTCTCCACAGGTGGCACTTCAATTACTATAAGTGCAATATTTAGTTCTATTGCTCTGTTTATGGTGGGTGGCCTTGTATCTATAGCTAGTGGTAAAAACATCCTATTTGGTGCGGCAAGGATGCTGGTGGCAGGTGGCCTAGCAGCGACCTTTACATATGGAGTAGGTTACTTATTGGGTATTTCAATTTTATAAATATAAATTTAGACTTTGCCACACGAATTGATGGCAAAAGTAAGTCAAAATTTGGGAGGACGACAATGGTTTCAGAAAATTTGGGCAGTATCTATAAGGAGCTCGGAGCTACTCCGATTATTAATGCGATAGGCAGTGTAACAATGCTAGGCGGCTCAACACCTATCCCAGAGGTTAGAGAAGCAATGGCACTCGCAGGAGATTCCTACATACCTCTAATGGAATTAGAAGAAAAAGCCGGTGCTGCAATAGCCGATATGGTAGGAATCCCAGCCGCTTACATAACCTCTGGTGCTGGTTCAGCTTTGACTTTGGCTGCAGCTGCGGTCATGGCCGGAGAGAATGACAACCTAATTGAGCAATTACCAGATACAACTGGGATGAAAAATGAAATTCTCATCCAAAAGAGACAACGATATTGGTATGACAGATGCCTGGAAGCCTCAGGAGCTAAGTTGGTGGAATTCGGTTCGGAGGAAGGGACTTCAGCCGACGATCTACAAAATGCCATAAATGAAAAAACAGCCGCCGTACACTTTTACATGGTTGAGCAGGAGCACGACCCTAATGCACTTTCACTAGAAAAAACAATTCAAATTGCCCACGATAATGATTTGCCTGTGCTCGTCGACGCGGCAGGTCAAATATATCCTTTGGACTTATTTGGCAAATACGTCAAAATGGGAGCAGATTTTCAATGCATTGCAGCCAAGTACATGGGGGCTTCACAATCCACTGGCCTAGCCTTTGGTAGTGAAGAAATGATTAGAAAAATATCCAAACAATCATTTGTAGGATATGAAGGAAGAAGAATTCGTGGGATAGGAAGACCACATAAGGTCGATAGACAAGAAATGGTTGGTGTGGTTGCAGCAGTGAAAAATTGGATGACTATAAACCATGAAGAAAGATTGGCAGATATTGAAAATAGAAGTCAGAAATTTATTAATATTCTCTCGGATATACCAGGGATCAGTACGACGATGATTAATAACATCATCGGGCATCAACCTTTTGGAGTGGAATTAAGGATAGATGAAACTATTACGGGAATGTCAGCGCAAAAACTAGTAGAAACATTAAAGGAGGGTGATCCTCCTATATGGACAAGGGTAAGAGACGGGGACGACTACATAGCAATACATATGTTTGGGCTTAAAGTTGGTGAAGAAGAAATTGTCGCAGAAAGGATCAAGGAGTTATTCATATAGACCCTTGTAATGCATGTACCAGCTAATCCCCTGTGATAAAATGTATAGGTTTCGACAAATAAAGAAATGTATTTCGGATCCAAAACAGTGGTATTACAGGAGCTTTTCAGGTGAATAATCTGAATCTAAGTGTGAGCAAAAGAGAAGTTACAGGTAAAAAAGTATCCGAGCTTAGGAATAGCGGACTAACTCCTGTCCATATGTACGGACCAGAAATAGAATCTAGTTCGCTCCAATGTGACACGGCAATTTTGGATCGTGTTATAACCGACGCTGGAACCAATATACCAGTCACAGTAGACGTCGAAAATGGCGATCAAGGTAACCTTTGTTTCATACGAGAAGTACAGTATCACCCTGTAACCAATAAGGTCTTGCATGTAGACTTTATGAAAGTGCAGGAAGGTAGACCAGTCCGAGCACAAGTACCTGTTTCTGTCGAAGGCACCTCCCCTGCTGTCAGAACAATGGGAGGAACTTTACTTCAGCCGTTACAAACTCTTACGGTTGAAGCGCTTCCCCTCGAAATACCGGAAATTATTATCTTGCAAGCGGAGTTGCTAATCGACTTCGAAACAAACCTTTACGTCAGCGATATAGAACTTGGCGATAATGTATCTATAATTAATGAAACCTCAGAAATGGTGGCTAGTGTTGTCGCACCAAGAGTCGAAAGACTGGACTCGGAAATTGCAGAGGGTGAAGAAGGCGAAACTGAAGAAGGTACAGAATCAACTGAGGGCGACGATGAAACAGAAAGCTCTGAAGAGTAGACCTTCTTAACCGGTCCCTTAATAGTCTTGAAAAAGTCTTCCCCATCCAGTGCCCATGGCTTTTTCAATTCTTTTTTTGCCTATAAACCTAAGCCAATATTCGTTATGGTATAAGTTGGAAGCAAAATAAGCCAACGGTGTTATTTTGGACCTCAGCAACATGTTTTCCAAGGGTTTTAAATTACCCCAGTAAATCATCTTCTGGCCTTTACTGGCCAAGGTATTGCCACTCTTAAATTGCCAATCTATCTCCGAAATATCTTCCCCAACGATATTTATATCAGAAATTCGCCCACAGCCTAGACCGTACTCATCAGCTATCCTAATGAAATCTATAGTCATTGGATCATATCCCATCATCTTGGCTGCCACGGCATCCACCGCAACTTGATCAGATCCGCTCAACAAAACATTTTTTTGATGCCATCGCATCGCCCTAGGGCCTGGCCCCGATCCTGCAAAAGTACCATCAGTTAAAGCAAATATGCCTGGATGAATTTTTTTTTGAATCCTTAGCAAATCCACCAAGGTCTCATGAATTACCGAATGTGTCCAATGTCTTTGAAAATTCAACAATCCACCAAAGGCATTTTTCATGGCTCCCGTTATAGTAGTGAAGACATGAGTTTTCATCGTGGGAAGATGAATTATATTTTTGTCGATTAAAAACTTTGGTATATGAATGCCATCCGGATAAATTTTATCTAGGACTAAGAAATCCTCGTTGAAATACAATGGAACCCATTCAACATCTTCAAGATGTACGCTTTCCAGTCCATGGCTCTTAACCACCACATCGTGCTTATTATTGACTTCACCCTCTCTCGCATCTACCACAACCGTTCCATTATGGGTGGGAATCAAATCTTTAAATCCATCTTCTTTTAAGGTATTTATTACACCATCTAGCTGCCACGGAGATGTAGAGCAGGAAGGATAAAAATGTTGCCACGATATATTAATCTTTAACAGAGTAGCAATGTCCTTAGAAAGGTATGACTCGTACCCGGCAAGTCGCATACACGACCCTATGTCTGAAATTACCGTTTCTGGACTGGTTTTTATTACAGCTACCGTCGGTCGGCTACTGACCGGTCCTATTGCTGCACCACCCAAAGCAGTATCCGTCTGAGCCGCTTCAGGCACCATTTAGTTCTCTAGAAAGTCCCTCAATTTTTTCGATCGGTTCGGATGTCTCAACTTCCGAAGAGCTTTTGCTTCTATTTGCCTAATTCTCTCCCGGGTAACGCCAAAATCCTTTCCAACCTCCTCTAATGTACGGCTTCTTCCGTCCTCTAAGCCAAACCGTAGCTCCAGAACCCTTGCCTCTCTGTCATTTAAAGTGTCTAGTACATCAATAACTTGTTCTCTAAGAAGCTGGTACGAGGCTGCTTCAACTGGTGCTAAAGCAGCTGTGTCTGGAATAAAATCACCTAAATGACTATCCTCTTCTTCCCCAATGGGTGTTTCAAGAGATACTGGCTCTTGAGATATTTTTAGAATTTCCCTCACCTTATCTGGAGCAATTTCCATTTCACGACCGATTTCTTCGCTAGTGGGTTCCCTGCCGTACTCTTGAACCAATCTTCTAGTAACCCGAAGCAATTTATTGATAGTCTCTACCATATGTACTGGTATTCGAATCGTTCTAGCCTGGTCAGCTATAGCACGTGTTATAGCTTGCCTAATCCACCATGTCGCATATGTACTGAACTTGTAACCTTTCCTGTAATCAAATTTTTCTACTGCTCTAATAAGCCCTATGTTACCTTCCTGAATCAAATCAAGAAGGGACATACCTCGCCCAATGTACTTTTTGGCAACGCTTACAACTAACCTCAAGTTAGCTTCTGAAAGATGCTGTTGGGCATCGTCTCCCCTCTGTTTAATGCGTTCCAAATGCTGCCTAAACAAAAGCTCGTATGGTTGCATTTTATCTGCAAGTTTATCGTCTGCTAGTATCTCTCTCAATTCGTCGAAAGTCGGGGTTCCATCGATGGCTTTAAAAATATCATCGGGTAGTAATCTAGTGTTTATAGAAGCCTGCTTTATCATTTCCTTCAGTTCATCAGTCTCTGGAGGATCTTCGTCTTTCAGCTCTGAAAGAATTGCGGAGATTTGTTCAAGTAAATCATCCTGAAAGATCCCATCTATTGCTTCTCTTACTTCTGGATTAGCCATCAGATCGGGCAACGTACCATCAAATGCAACTTCCTTGGAAGTAAGAATAGCTTTTATTATGTCTTCACTATCAACAACAGTCCTAAGCATATCTCCGACGATTTCTCTGGCTTTGGGAGCTATTTCTGTTTCAAATTCCAAGTCGTCTTCTTTATTTTCAACGAACCGTTTACCTTCAAATTTGCGAGCAAGATCTCTCTCTTGCGGAGCTTTCAAGAGGTCAACTCTACCTATCTCCCGCAGGTACATTCGGACGGGGTCATCAATTATTTCCGTACTCCCGATCTCTTTTTCCCATTCTCGTGCAGCCTTGGCCTTTAAGTCTTCTAGAGATGGCGGAGCATCGTCATCTTCTTCTTGGGTGGTGCTGTTTGAAGAACTATCCATCCCCAACTCAAGAACTGTGGAATCTTCGTCATCGTCATCATCATCGTCGTCTTCTTCTTCTTCAATCAATTCTTCCTGCTCTTCTTCATCCGCCCTATAGCCATCTTCTTTTGATCGGCTCCCTCTCAAAGCCCCATCTATAAGATCTGCCTCACCGCCTACATGCTGAATTCCATCAGTAGTCATTCCCTTCTCCTCCTTTCGATGTGTTGGTGCAGGATAAAATTTTTTCCAGCTTACATTCTACCAAAAATAACATCAGAATCCTCTACGAATCAGAAGTGTAAGTTTCTAATATTTTTTTATCAAGATTCCCTAGTTCACTCTGTAGTGAAATAGAAGGCGGAGATTCGATATCCTGCGATTGAATTAAATCTGATCTGTATTGCTGCAATCTGCGCCTTTCAAGACGATTGGCACAACTATTGAAATCTATCAGAATATCCGTGTTGGTGGAGGGAACAATACTATATTTTTGTATGTTGGAGAATCTTTCCTTCAATACGACATCTAGGGCATCAAACAATGATTCATCTGAATCAAATTCCAACCATTTAAGATAGATCTCTCGATCTTCGGTTCGGATGAAACATTCTGGGTCGATTTGAATTGCGACTTCTCTCAATTCTGGCCTGTTTAGCATCAAAGATAATGTATATTCATCAAGCTTATAAGTGTTTTCTACCTGATTAGAATTTTCAAATTCAGGTTTTAGATCAATCGAAGTGTTTTGGGAACCGGGTCTTCTAGGAACCCGCTTCAGTGCGGCATTCACCGTTTCTGATGTAGCAGATAGTTGTTCTGCCAGCATACCTACATATTTTTCTGTATCAAAAGGATCAAGCAATCGGAAAATTGGCGAAAGAGATTCCACCACCCGCCCCTTCCCACCGGGACTATTTATATCAAACCTATCCGACACCACTGGAATTAGATATTCCATCAGTGGCAAGGCGTTTCTCACCACTTTTTCCCATTCAGATCCATGAGTCCGTATAAAATCATCTGGGTCTTTCCCTTCGGGTAAAGACACAACATTTATTTTGGTAGGATTTCCTGCAAATAATGGGTCCTGAGACCTTCTACTAGAATCTCCGAAAATTTGCCAAGCAGATTCCAGACTTCGTAGAGTGGCTTCTTGGCCTGCAGCATCTTGGTCTAATGCTAAAACGAATGTTTTTGCGAGATTTTTCAGCTGCCTAACTTGTTCCGCTGTTAACGCAGTTCCCATACTTGCCACTACATTTTTGTAGCCATATTCATGGGCAGCAATAACATCCATATAGCCTTCAACTATTACTCCCAAATCGGCATCTCTTATTGCCTCTCTAGCCTTATGAAATCCATACAACGTATTTCTTTTATCAAATACAGTAGTTGCCGAAGTATTTATATATTTCGGCATTGAGTCATCTAATGAACGGGCTCCAAACCCCGCAGGGCGTCCCGACCGATCAAATATTGGAAACATCAAGCGACCCCAGAAGAAATCTCTGGTGTTCCCATCATCGAGCCTGTTGATTAAGCCACATTCTACCGCCTTCTCAAGGTCTACCTCATGAAAGAGGAGATGCGATTTAAGTGAATCTCGAACACGAGGACTGTACCCAAGATCAAAATCTTCAATAGATTGTTGATTTACTCCTCTAGATTTCAAATAGTTTCTAGCGACAATGGCTTCATCTGTCATAAGGGAATCTTTGTAAAAATCCAAGGCAATTTTATTTATCTCAAAATAAGAATCCCTAGATTCATTTTTCTTATAACCACGTAATTCAACGCCCGTACGGTGGGCTAACATTCTTAGAGCGTCAGAAAACTCCATGTTTTCAGTTTTCATAACAAAGCTAAAAACATCTCCGCCAATCCCACACGAACCAAAACATCTCCAAGATTGTCTTCCAGGATCCACTATAAACGATGGAGTCTTCTCATTATGAAAAGGACAATTAGCTTTGTAGTTTCGGCCCGCCCGTTGTAACCGAACCTTCTCAGACACAATTTCCACCACGTCCAATCTTGATTTTATGTCGTCTATTTCACTCATTTGGCAAATTATTAACAGAATCGGATTGAGAATATGAATACTCAGCAAATGTTTCCAGTGGTTTTTTTATACTATCGATGTGCCAGGACATATGTTGAGCACTGGACAACATATCTACAAAGTCATCACCGATTGAATCCCATTGGTCTGATTCTTCCAGAAATCTGTTGAGTATTTCTCCAAATTCTAATTGAGCTCCCCATAAATCGGCGACATCGGTACAAAGTCTGGCTAGTTCATCATCGTGTTGCTCTTCTGAACCAATAGTTTTTAGCTTAACCAATATTCTATGAGCTAAGCCGGAGCGTCTTCTTGCCTGCTCCAAATTGGGTTCAAAACTTAATGACATGTAATTCAACTCCTTCCAAATTTAACTTTCAACCGCGCCGTAATGAGTTATGTAACTAACCCAAGTTTCCCTCATCGCTTCCAAAACTATTTTTTGAGCATCTTCCGACATATCGTTAATATCCGAAAATATTTCCTTCCAGATATTGTCTACTTCGGTTTTCCACGGAGCATATTCCAAACCATGCGGATCTCTTTGCATAGCCTCCAAATGCTCTTCTATGTGATCGATTTTTCTAAAAACCAATCGCATTTTCAACCTATCGATCGGGCTCATTAATTCTGTCATTTGGAGGATTATAGCAACAGATTCTAATTTAACTTGAGAAAAACTTGACCAATTCCAGGTGATAATGACTCTGCTGACCGAATGGCATAACCATCCGTCATACCGGAAATGTAATCAACTATGGAATGTTCTTTCGATTCACCCAATTCTAAAAATTCTCTGGGGATGAGATCATGATTAGCATCTAGAGATTCGTAAAGAAGATTAATAATTGATCGAGCGGCTCTGCCCTCTGTTCCAGAATCTACCGGTAGATAGACCCTCTCAAACATAAATTCACGAAGACGATTCGTTGCAACTCTCATAGCATCGCTCATAGAAATGATAGGCAATCCTATAGATGAATTTTCATCCAATAATTTAGAAGAGGTACTCACTATATCCATGACCATATTATTTATCCGCTGCGAGTGCCTATCCCCCATAGCTTCCTTCACATCTATAGGTAGATCTTCTTCCTTCAGAACCCCCGCCCTAAAAGCATCGCCCAAATCGTGATTTAGGTAGGCAATAGCATCAGAAATCCTTATTATCTGAGCTTCAAGTCCTAAGCCCTTCACAAGATCTGAAGACATGAAATCTCCCTTCGGTTTGGAGTGATGAAGCATCCCTTCTCTAACCTCTTCTGTGAGGTTCAATCCAAGGCCATTTTTTTCCAATTTTTCAACCAGCCGAACACTCTGAACATTATGGCGAAACCCTAAAGGGCTTAATTTACCTAATTCATCTTCTCCAATATGACCAAAAGGTGTGTGGCCCATATCGTGGCCTAGTCCAATAGCTTCAGTCAGATCTTCATTGAGATTCAAGGCTCTCGATATCGTTCTTGCTATCTGAGAAACCTCCAGTGTGTGGGTCAGTCTCGTAACAAAATGATCGCCGACTGGGGCTATAAACACTTGGGTTTTATGCTTCATCCTTCGAAAGGCCTTGCAATGAAGGATTCGATCTCGGTCTCTCTGAAATTCTGTTCTTAGTGGACTAGGTTGTTCCTCCACTTTCCTTCCACGAGAATTCTTTGAACGGCTCGCATAATGGCTTAATCTTTCCTCATCTCCCTCTAGTCGAGCTCTAACGCTATCGGCTATCAATTTATCCTCCACTCTAATTTATTCACACGGAATCAAAATTTTTCACCACCGCCTGCGGAGCTTCTCCATTTCTTATTCTTTCCATGTTTTCAAACCCGAAATTAGCGCGTCTAGCCCAAGTATCCCAAGTTGTACCAGCCATATGGGGGGTGGCTACCACATTATCCATTTTCAAAAGGGGATTGTCCGGTGAAACCGGTTCTTTTTCAAACACAACTAAGCCAGCAGCGGCAATCACCCCGCTCTGCAAAG
>Ga0114933_10006589_pt1 | contig 10265 bp, 11 predicted proteins | sample 4SBtaG_FD_89691 | JGI IMG/M metagenome (GOLD analysis project Ga0114933, IMG submission 89691) | Deep subsurface microbial communities from Kolumbo volcano to uncover new lineages of life (NeLLi) - 4SBTROV12_W25 metaG | ecosystem: Environmental > Aquatic > Marine > Volcanic | place: Kolumbo... | reverse complement strand
CCGAGTAGGTGGATGCTGCAATGGGCCGCCACGAGCTGGCGCATGGCCAAGGTGCGCGACCGTTCCAGCTCGGTCTTCACAGTGCCGTCGACCCAGTGGTTGACGTTGGCGCTGAGCACTCCGAGGAGGAGCTCCAGCCCCGAAGACACATCCGCGTCGACGTCCAGGTCCACCTGGTCATCCGTGCTTTCCTCGGTGATCGTCACGGCGCCAAGATCCACCGAGCCGCTGGCCATCATGCACTGTCGCGTCGCCATCGGATGCGTCTTCCAGAACGCCGGCCCGCGGGTGGCGCCCTCGGGAGGGAGCATGTCTACGAACGTCGTGTCGTCGTCAAACCAAGCGGCGGACCCTTCGTCGAGTGCCGTGACCCGACCGAGCGTCTCATAAGGGCTGGTGATGGTCTTCGGCGACCATAGTGTCAGGGTCGCCCCAGCCTCCAGAGAGTCGACGGCGCCGATGGTCGCCCCGAGGTCGTCGGTGATGTGAACCGCGAGCAACAGCTCGTCACCCGTGTTCTGGATGTCGTAGCAGATGTTCACCAGCGTCCCGTGAGCAACCTCGAGGTCATCCGTACCCGGACAAGCGCCTTCCGTCCCCGAGACTTCGATATGCAGCCCAGGCCCCGCGAAGGCAGCTGTCGCCGCAAATGATGCACAAACGCCCACAATAAGCCGCAAGATTGTTCCACCCATCCTTCCCTCCGGATGTGCCCAGTCCGTCCCGTCCACACCTCGAAGTCTAGCGAAGGGCACGCTCGGTCATCGAGCGTCCGCGACTGACATCCATCTGGCATCCGCATGCTGCCATCGCCCGCGGATCGGCCATGAGAACCGCTTTACATCCGCTTGACTTCACGCTCATGGCCTGGGCAAACACCAGCCCTCGTGACCGGAACTCCTCTGCAGAAAACGATGCGTCGCGGCGCGGGCACGATCAATCGATGGGCACCGAGAACAGCAGCAGGAAGCCTTGGGACACCCCCTCGCCCTTCAAGCCCACCGAGGTCGTCAGCGTGGGTACCCAGCTCGCGTAGGGGGTGTTGAAGGCGGCGCCGAGCCCCACCGTGGGGAAGAAGGCGTGGTCGAAGCCCGAGCCGGTGGGAGCCGCATCGTGGATGAGCCCCACCTGTGGTTCTAGGGTCAGTAGGGTGTCGCCGAATTCGGCGATCGGCGTGTCCAGTATGAGAAAGGAGAACCCGCCCCAATGCCCGTTCTCCGGCGCGAACTCGAACCCGTTGGACGGGATGAGCATCCACTTGTCGGACAGTGGGATCAGCAGGTCCAACGAGACCATGCCGTACACGCCGAGGTGGACCGGAGGCGCCGCGACCCCGACCAGCTCGACGACGCCCACCGTCAGAGCGGGGGTCAACGCCGGTGAGTCAGCGGATGCCTGGCCCATGGCCAGCTGCGAGAGCAACAGAGCAAGCATGCCTGCAGTCTACTCGCAGAGGTCGTTTTCCAGGCCCGGAGTCGTGGTCGGGCTGTCGCACCAATGGGTTTCGTCGTCGTTGCCAGAAGCGTCGAGCCAATCGGCGGAGAGCTGAATGGAGGTGTCTCGATCGGTCGCCCCATAGGCAGCGGCCTCATCCACGGTGACGTCGCCCGCGAGCAAGCGGACCGAGTCGCCGGTGTTGTTCAGCGACATGTTCGACCCGTAGAAGCCAACGGCGTCTGCCGTGCCGCAGTACCGCTCGGCGTCGGAGCGGCCGACGACGGCATGTTCACCCGCGGCGATGCTCCCGCCGGAGAGGGTGCCGGAGCGACCCGACGCGTCCACCAGGTCCAGGCCCTCGAGGCGCACCGTATACGGAGAGGCGTTGTAGAGTTCGACCCACTCCCCGTAGTTGTCCGAACACTGGGATGGGTCGGGAAGCAGCTCGGACAGCACGAGGTCCCCCGCCTGGAGCGAGTCGATGTCGAGGGCGTACTCCTCGCCGATGACCACGTCGGCGACCACGGGCAGGTGGTCCGAGGCGATGGTGCAGGCGTCGGCGCTGACCGCCTCTCCAGCGAGCTCGATGGGCGAAACCAGGTCCTCCTCCGCACAATCGAAGACCATGCCTGCCCAGGGCTGGTCATGAACACCGAGGCTGGTCCAGATGTAGTCGAGGCGCTTGCCCGATCCCTCGCGGGTGGCGTCGTCCCCGTCTCGCTGTACGAGATCGAGGGTTCGCAGGCCAGCCTCCTCCAGCGGCGCGAAGGGATCGTTGTCCAGCCCCGCAGCCAGGGTCTCCTGCAGATCGGAGCCCAGCACCCAGCTGGCGGGCATCCCGCTCGGAAGCTCGCTGAAACTAGCGGGCACTTCCACGAGATCTTGCTCGGCATTCATGTCGCCCATGATGACGATGCTGTCGCGCTCGGCGTCGAGGTCGAGGATGGCCTGGCTGGTCCGGATGCTCGTGATGATCCGGCGCAGCTCGTTGCGGTTGTTCACACCGCTCTTCCAGTGGCCGGCGAGCACAGTGAGCTCGTCGCCTGAAGCCGACATCACCGTCATACGAAGGATGATCCGGCTCATGTCGTGGGCTTCGGGGTCTCCGGACAGGTCGACCGAGTCGTAGGAGTCGGTCGCGACCACGGGCAGCCTGGAGAGGATGGCATTGCGCTGGTAGCCGGACAGCGGGGTGAGGTCGGCGCCGAAGGCCTCGGTGAAGCCCGCAGCCGCGGCGAGGTCATCCGCGTAGGCCGCCTCGGTGATACCGGCGATCTCGTTGAGAACCACGACGTCGGCGTCGAGGCGCGCCAACACATCTACCGCCGCCTCGAACTCGTCGGAGCCAGGCACGCCGACCCGCTCGATGTTCCAGGTCGCAACCCGGACCTCGTTCGCCGCCACATCGCGGGCGGAGGAGGTGTGGCCCGCCTCGAAGTCCGCGGCGGAGGGGACACATCCGATGGCGGGAATGGCGACCAGGGCGAAGGTGAGAAGAGAATGCGCACGCATGACGAGCTCCAGGGCGGGCCCGAGGGGGCCCGCCACACGGGTGGATAGGGAGGGTGAAACTGCCGAAGGCGGCAGGTCGGCTACAGCTGGGACTCGCGGTAGCAGACCGTGTGGTTCCACGGCTCGGTGCGGTAGTCGTCGGTGTTGAGGTCGGGGCAGTTGGCCCACACAGCGTCCTTGAGGGCGTCGACCTCGGCCCAGCTCAGGGCCATGGGCTCCCAGACGATGGAGAAGCTGTCGTCGGTACCGTTCTCGATTTCGTCCATCAGCTCGGTGTACAGGCCGTCCGCCTCACCGGTGACCCACAGGGTCTCGAAGTTGTCGATGAAGCCAGCGACCAGCTCGGGGTAGTCAGCGGCCTTGTAGATGACCGTGTTCTCCATCGAGTCGATCTCGGCGTTGCTGGAGAAGTTGTAGGACCCGCTGATGACCTCGTCGCTGTCGATGATCAGGTACTTGTGGTGCATCTGCTCGGCGTACTTGTAGTTCCACCGGTAGGCGTAGTAGTCGTACTTGAGGTCGATGCCGGCCTGGTCCAGGTCGAGCGACCACAGGTAGCCGACCTCCAGGCAGTGGTTGGTCTGGGTCTCGGTGGTCGCATCGGCCAGGCAGTCGTCCATGTCGTCCTGCTGCTCGCCCTGGCCCCATTCGGAGATGTACTCCTGGCCATCGAGGTACACGCGGATGTCGACCTCGGGGGAGTCGGTGCGCTTGGCGATCAGCGCCTCGGCGATCTGCTTGGAGCGCATGTGGCCGGACGCGATGAGAATGGAGCTCTCGGCAGCCTCGATGGACTGCACGATGCGGTCGGCCACGTAGTGGTCGCCGGTGTTCGCCGCGAAGGTCGGGCCGTAGACGCTCGACACGTAGGTGCGCATGTTGCTCGAGGTGAAGACCGCCTCGGTGCCCGAGGCATCGGCGACCATCTCGTCGGTGATCTCGAGTGCGTTCTCGATGTGCACGATGTCCTCGTTCCACACCACCTCGCGGGAGTTGTCCCACATGTGGTCGAACTCCTGCTGGAACGCGAGGATGAGCTTGTCGTCGCCCTGGACGAAGGACGTGTTCTCGTCGTACTTGGTGCCAGCGCTGTAGGACCAGTTGCCCGAGCCGGTGATGAGGGTACCGGTGTCGAGGCCGTCGAGGCTGTCGCGGGGACCGTCGATGATCACGTACTTGTGATGCATCGTCTTGTTCACGTAGCGAACCTCGATGCCCATGTCCTCGATGCGGGCGGAGCGCGTTCCTTCGGGGTCCTTCCGATCCTCGAGGGCGCTGTGGAAGATGACCCGGATGGACAGGCCGCGGTCGGCGGCGTCTTCGAGCACGTCGAACATGCCCTCGTCGGAGTAGCTGTACATCGCGATGTCGAGGCTGGTCTTGGACAGGTCGATGGCGTCGGCGGTCGCGGACAGGTGCGAGTCGCCGTAGTACTGCGGTGAGAAGATGACGTCGGCCGACGCCACGCAGAGGCCAGCGGCGTAGTCCTCGAGGGCGGCGATGCTCGACGCGCCGATGTAGCTCACCGCGTCGATCTCCTCGAGGGAGTCGAACAGGTCGTCGTCGGCGGTTCCGGCGAGGCCGTCGGCGCCGTTGCGAACGGCCACGACGTTGTCGGCGCCGCGGGAGTACACACCGATGGCCTTGAGGTGGTCGGCGTCGGTCGTCGGGTCATTCACGAAGTCGATGTGCGCCGTGTCCTCGCAGGAGGCGACGGTGGGCGCGTCCTCGCAGGTGCCGGCGACCATCGCGTAGAGCTGGTCGATGGCGCTCGGGCCGACTCCGTAGACGGCGTCGACCTCATCGACGGTGCCGAAGACCTGGTCGTCGGCGGTGCCGGCGAGGGCGTCGGCGCCGTCGCGGGCCTCGATGATGGCGTTGGCGGCGCGGGTGTGGACGCCGCCGCTCTTCAGGGTGTCGGCGGTGGTGGCGACGTCATTGATGAGGGACACGACAGCGTCTCCCTCACAGGCCAGACGCGCGGTACTCGCGGTGTCAGTGCTGAAGCCGTCGGCGCTACAGGCAGCGAGGAGGCACAGGGCCAGGGTCAAGCGGGTCGAAGACATAACTACTCCAGAGATCAGAATGGATCGCTGCCGTAGGGGGATTCGTCCGATGGACTGCGTGGTTCGGCGTCACGCGGGCTGCCGTAGGGGGGGGCGCAGGACGTTTCCATGCACCGCGCGGTTCGGCATCGCGCGTCTCTCGACGTCCCCAAACTAGGCCATCTCGATTTCCGGTCAAGCCCGATCTCATTGAATTTGCAACTTCACTTGCTCAAAAGAATGGTATGGGCGTATGACGGCGACATGACATCGCCGATATTCGGCGTATCCCCGAAACCCTACGCCATCCCTGTTTCCGCCCGGCACATCCTGATACACCGACTTCGCCACTTCGAAAGTGGCGGCGATCGGCGCTCAAACCGGGTCTACGGCTGGCCAACGCCCGCGGGGCGCAATTTAGAGCATCGTATTTTACGGCGTTCAACCTGAACAACTTAGAAAAGTTGACCAACCGTATTTCACGTCTGTCGAAAGAACAGTTATGGTTCCGCCCGAATCCCTTTGTGGAGGAGATGATGATGCGTAACTTTGCGATTCTGGGCGTTGTCGCCATGATGGCTGCTGGCTGCGGTAACGTTGGCAAGAAGAACGTTGAGGCCTGCGACGACTGGCTCGCCTCCATGGCTTGCGGCGACACGGACTTCTCGGGTCTGATCGACTGTGGTGTCTACGAAGAGACCACCTGCGACGTCAGTGACTACTTCACCTGTCTGTCCGACAACACCACCTGCGACGAAGATGCGGGCATTGCCGACACCACCGGCTGGGCCGACTGCGTCTCCAAGGCTTCCTGCGAGTGATCTCGCGGGCCTTGGCCCTACCTTAAGAAGTGGGCGATCCACGCCAAGACGGCTTCAAGTACCTTCTTGCAGCCATTCTTGTCGGTGTGATCGCCCTCTTTCTTTGGATCGCGTGGCCTGACGAGCCGGAGCCCGTGGTCGCCAAACCTCGGCCGGCGGTAGGCGCCGAGGCGAAGCGGCCACAGCCCGCGCCCGCGAACCCGATGCGGCTCGACCCCATCGACACCGACCTGCCCCTCGGCCTCTCGGAAGACGCGAGTCCCGTGCACGCGGCCGCGTTCCCGTGGCGCAGCCAGATCCAGTGCACGACGGATCTGGAGAACGGGACCTACGCCTTCGCGGCTCTGCTCCCCTTCGATCCCAATGCCGTCCAGGTCCGCGTGGCAGATGGGGTCCTGACTGCCGCCGTGGACCACCCCTACGGAAGCGGCTCCCTGAGAAGGGGCTTCCACACTGCCGCAAAGATGACCTGGAGCGGAGCCATGGAGGGCCAGGTCGGCACCTGCGCCATCGCCGAGGCCCGCCCGCTGGAGGTGCGCGGATACGTCGAGGGCGGTGGTAGCTTCCTCATCGTGGGCTGCGAGCCCGGCCTACAGACTGTTTCTGCCGACGACGGCTCCTTCTCCCTCGAGGTGCCCGAAGGGCGCGCATGCCGCATAAGGGCCGCGCTCCAAGAAGACGGGCATACCCTGACCGGCCCGGCAGAGCTGGTGGAGGTCACGGGGGTCGTCGCCGAGGTCGTGTTGTTCCCACCAGACAGAGAGGTTGTGGCCACCGAGTCCCTCGACGCCATCGCGGCGCAGCTCGAGGCCGTGCTCCAAGCACAAGAGGCGGTCCCGACGCGACTCGAGCGTGCGCTCGAGCATGAAGACCTCGACCCCGGCACGCGAGCGACCCTCGAGCAGTGGGTCGCCGAGGAAGCCGAGCAACGCCGACGCGGCCTGGACCTCGTCGAAGAGGCGCTGCGGGCCGACGATCCTCAGGCTGCGCTGCTCGATGTGCTGCAGGTGCTGTGAGCGCTGTTCGCACGCGACACAACTTGAAACGTGCCTGTCACAGCCCGATGGACGACACTTCGTGCGGGAGGGAAATGCCATGACCTGGTCACTCACCATTCCTGGCGGCCGAGCACGCCTGGATCCGATCCTCACCATAGGCAGGGCCCTCGGAATCGAAGACGAGACATGGGCGACGATTCCCCGAGGGGTCTACGTGCCCCGTCGGCGCATGCATGTGACGGCAGGTCCCGACAGCATCCGCGGGGTCTACTTCGGCATGGAGCTCGGCGCGTTCCGCCTGGTCCTCCCCAGCCTGGCCTCCCTCGAAGACTTCCGACTCGCCAAGCGGATCGTGCGCGTGGTTTGCCGGCAGCTCCACGGGCTGGTCGTCGTGGACCACGATGAGGTGATGGGCATGGTGGCCTTCGACCTCAAATACAACGAGCCCTGGTTCGCTACCCGCCAGAGAAGAGACCAGGAAGCGCTGGCCCGGCGCATCGAAGAGCAAAGAGCCCGGCTCGACACCTCCCCTTTCGATCGCGCACTCGATGTCCCCACGGAAGAAGTGACCCTCGAGTGCCTCGCCTCCGCGACCCACGATGAAGCGAGCAGGTCCGCACCGGCCCCAGCCTGATATCAGGGCCCATGCCCAAGCAGAGACCGCCCGGACTCGACCGAGCCCATAGCCACGCGATCATCAAGTGCATGAGCCGCGCAAACACCTGGCTCTACAAGGTCAGCGGCGGCCGATTCGGCGCTCGTTTCCTCGCCGGCGCGCCTGTCCTGCTGCTCACGACCACCGGCCGGAAGAGCGGTCTGCAGCGCACCCAGCCAGTGCTTTATCTGGTTGACGACGAACGCCTGGTGATCGTGGCTTCGAAAGCAGGTATGGCCAAGAACCCCATGTGGTACCTCAATCTGTCGGCCAATCCTGATGTGAAGGCCCAGATCGGCGACGCTGAGCGGGCCTACACCGCTCGCACGGCCAGCGCTGAGGAGAAAGCGAAACTCTGGCCACGACTCGTGGCCATGTACCCCGACTTCGACTCCTACCAATCGTGGACGGAGCGCGATATCCCGGTGGTCATCCTCGACGCGAGCCAGACCGGGCCGTAGGACAGCTCATCACAGCTTGGAGTACAACTCCACGTACTTCACGAAGCCGTCCGGGGTCCGGTACTCGAACATGAGACGCCCCAGGGTGAGCGTGTCGCCATCCTCGAGAGGGCGCGTCTGCCCCGACTCCAAACGCTGACCGTTCAGAAAGGTCCCATTGTGGGAGGCGAGGTCGGTCAGCTGCGCAGCGTTGGGGCCCACGGCCTTCACCGAAACATGTCGCTTGGAGATCGAGTAATCGGGGATCGTGAGGTCCGCCTCGGTGGTGCGTCCGACAACCAACTGCCTCACCGCCGAGTCCGACGGCCAGGCCAGCTGGAACACACGTTCCTGCAGCACAGATCCGCGGATGTCGGGGCGATGGTCCGCGTAGAGAGTCCCCGTATCTCCACGCGCACCGTCCACAATCTCTCCGACCACTCCGATCCCCACCAGGGCATGACGTCGGAACTGGCGCGAGAAAGCATCGCGGCCGAGTTGTCGAAATTGATCGGCGTAGTCGGCCAGATAGCCAGGCATGTGCGCATCGTACATCGGTCGGGCTCAAACATCACCTTGGGATATACTGAACACATGTTCAGGAGGACCGATGCAGCCCTGTCTCTTCAGCGCCGGCACACCAGATTTCGACCCGCGCTTCACCGGGATCCAGCACACTGACCTGACTGCAGGAGCCTGGATCGACCACCGGCCGGGGTGGGTGTCCGGACACCAAGCGCTGTTCGACCATCTGGTGGCCACCACGGCGTGGCGGCACGGTCGCAGACGCATGTATGATCGGTTCGTCGCGGTCCCGAGACTCACCGCGCGGCTACCGGCAGACGGACCTGGCCATCCGATCATCGAGGCGCTGTCCTCCGCTCTGAGTGATCGATACCGCACCGAGCTGCGCAGCGTGGCCCTCGCCTACTATCGAACAGGCCACGACAGCGTGGCCTGGCACGGGGATCGGCTGGAGAATCGTCGCGACTCCGTCATTGCCCTGGTCGCGGTGGGGGAGCCCCGGGTCTTCGGGATGCGTCCGCGAGGCGGCGGACGGTCGCTCCGGTTTCGACTCGGCTGGGGGGACCTGCTCGTCATGGGCGGCACCTGCCAAGAGACGTGGGAACACTGCTTGCCCAAGGCCGTGCGCGGTGGCGCCAGGATCTCAATACAGTTCCGTCAGCGCGGCGCGGTCCAGTCGAGCCAGACCCGAACCGACAAGTGATCCGAGATGGGCACCGATGGATCCTCGAAGATCCCCTGGTGCCCGTCGAGCGCGAAGCGATCCACCGACCACTCATCGCGCAGGTTGACGTACAGTCGATCAAAGCGATGTCGCGACCGACCTCGAGACCAGGTCCACCGATGCTTGCCGGGCCCACCGGCCTTCTCCCACAGATCGGAAACCCGAGCCACAGGTACGTCCCGATCGCGCGCGTTGATATCGCCGCCGAAGATAGCGGGCCCGTCGTGATCCTCGAGGAGCCGGAACGCCGTGCGGAGCTGTCGCCGACGCACCTCCCCCTCCCCTACTCCACTTTCCAGGTGCGCCGTCGAGATGAGGACGGTGCCCGCCTCGCTGGCCGCGGTCAGACCGACGATGGCTCGACCCATCCGACTCGACTGCAGCGGAATCCGAAAGGCCTCGACGGGCTTGAGCGGAGCCCGCACGAAGATGGCGCAGAAGTAGCTGCTGTCCGAGACGGGGACAGCCGGGACGGCCGCGTAGCCAGCATGCGTCAGATGCGGGAGCAGATGAGCCGCGAAGATCCTGGGCACGACTTCCTGGAACATCAGGATCTCGGGCGGCTCTCCGTGCATCAAGATGCGAAGGACCGCTGCCTCCGCACGCTCGTCACGACGCCGGTCTTCCAGCCCATTGAGATTCCAGGTCAGCACACGAAGCTTCACGGCGACAGGATACACAGGTGGCCGTGTCCATCCTTCGCCACATCCGCCGAGCGGCCACCTCGCCGGTCGACCACGACGATCTCGATGCGGTCGACGAGGCGCTCATCGAAGTGCTGGCAGCACGCGTCGACCGCTTCTGCAGGGCCTACTACCAGCTCGACGTCCAAGGCATCGACCAGCTGCCGGATGGCCCGTCGCTTCTGGTCGGCAATCACAACAGCGGCTCGGGCTTCTACGAGGCCATCGGCACCGGCGCGCGCGTGTGGCTCCACCGGCGGGAGACGATGCACGCTCTCGCCCATGATCTGGTGATGGACGCGCCTGGCGTAGGCAACCTGCTCACGAGGATCGGAGCTGTTCGCGCCGGCCATGACAATGCAGATCGCGCGCTGGCTCGTGGGCGCAAGGTCTGGGTCTTCCCTGGGGGAAATGCCGAGGCGTTT
>Ga0114933_10006588_pt1 | contig 10266 bp, 8 predicted proteins | sample 4SBtaG_FD_89691 | JGI IMG/M metagenome (GOLD analysis project Ga0114933, IMG submission 89691) | Deep subsurface microbial communities from Kolumbo volcano to uncover new lineages of life (NeLLi) - 4SBTROV12_W25 metaG | ecosystem: Environmental > Aquatic > Marine > Volcanic | place: Kolumbo... | reverse complement strand
TCATGCCCGAATAACTCACTCTCAATCACATCTCGGGAGAGAATAGCACAACTGACCGATATGAATGGCCGCTTGGCGCGTGGGCTGCATTGGTGAATGAGATTTGCGACCAATTCTTTCCCTGTTCCCGTTTCTCCGGTGATCAAAACGGTGGACGGCGTTGGAGCCACGGTCTGCAGATCTTGAAGCAGTCTGGCCGTCTCCGGGGATGTGCCGACATAGCTGGTCAAATCGTACTGAGTCTCGAGTCGACGTTGAAGTTGCTTATTCTCCTCTCGGATGGACCTCAATTCCGCTACGCGTTCGAGAAGGAGAAGAATTTCTTCTGTCTCGAAAGGTTTGGTAATGAAGTCATACGCGCCATTTTTCATCGCGTCCACTGCCAGGTCGACTGAACCATAAGCGGTCATGACGATCACACAGATAGCATTCTGCTCCGCTTTCAACTCTTTCATTAATTCAAGCCCACTCATATAGGGAAGGCGGATATCCGTTATCACTACATCGGGGGCATCGGCCTCTATCGATTTGAGCGCGTCAAGAGGATTGGAAAAATCCCTGACGACAAATCCTGCATCCATCAGCTCGTCCGTCAGGGAGACACGCAGGATATCTTCATCCTCAACGAGAACAATACTGAGATTGAACATGCTACTTCTTTTCTGAAACTGAGATCTTCATGAGTATTCAGGAATTTCTCGAGTGGCTACTGGAATATAAAGTTTCATGGTCGTGCCGGTATTCGGTTGCGATGCTACACGAATGCTCCCCCCGTGCGCATCGGCGATCTTCTGGCTGATGGCAAGACCGAGGCCGGTACCCTTTCCTGCACTTTTGGTTGAATAGAAAGGATCGAAGATGCGAGCGATTATTTCCGGAGTCATACCATTCCCCGTATCTGATATGGCAATTTCAGCCATATCATTTGATGTCGAGCACCACACCCGGATTCTCCGCTCGCTTTCGGGATCTGAGACGACCCGCTCCTGGATTGAGTGGATTGCGTTGATGAACAGGTTTATCAAGACCTGTTGCAATTGACCTTCATTTCCGGTCAACCAGGTCGTTTCGCAAGAGGGATCAAGATCCAGATCTACTCCGGACTCTTCAAGATTGAACGAGACAAGGCGAACGGATTTTTCAATTATAGTCTTGCAGTTCAGGCTGTGATAAAGTTTTTCATCCATTCGCGTGTAATCCAAAAGTTCTTGAACGACGCTTTCAATTCTGTGGAGGGCTTCAGTCATCATCACCAGGTACTTTCTGTTCTGTGCCAGATTGTCCGGATCACGGGATATCCGCTTGACACAGTTCTGAAGGCCGGCCAGAGGATTGTTGATTTCGTGGGCCACACCAGAGGCAAAAGTACCTACAGTCGCCATTTTCTCAGATCGAACCAGCACTTTTTGCGCGAGATCGAGATCCTGATGTGCAGTTTCAAGCCTTTCCAGCATGGAATTGAAGGTATCTGCCAGGATATTCACCTCATCCACAATTCGATATTTGCTGACTCCGCGGCTTCCTCCCCCTATTCCAACACGTGCGTGCTTTCCATCTTGAAGATCCTGAAGGTTCAGTTTGTTTGCCACATTTGAGATGGCTTTGATTGGCGTAGTGATTACGTGAGAGAATCCTACCGCTCCCAGAATTCCGAGAATCAAGAAGATGACCACCATGGCGAGAAACACTTCCGTAATGCTTCTGACCTCATTCTGAATAGCACCTTCGAACATGCCAACATGCATCGAGCCCAAACGCCCATTCAATATGGGGGCGCGAAACTCCCGAATAATCCCGCCCATCTGCTCAGATGCACTGAAAAGTCGTATCGATACCACTGAGTCAGATCGCACCGGATCTGAAGAGAGAAGATCCCTGGGAAATCCCGACTCGAACGTATGGATGACTATGTCATCAGTGCCATTCCTGACGTACACGAAAGCGATGGTCGAATCTCTGCTCATGGCTGACCGAATCCGATTATTCAACCCAACCAGATCATCGTAAAGCATTGGTTCGACAGATTCATTCGCCAGCATATCAGATATCGTGATACCGAGCTGCGCCGATGCCATCTCCAATCCCACCCTTACTTTGGCGCGAATCAGAAGTAGATTAACGGTTCCAAATACGAACACAACCAACACCAGCGCGAGAGTAAACTTCCAAAACAGGGAGATATTAATATCGTTTTGTGATCGTTCTGTCATCTTCCGACAAGCTTGTTGATGATTTTCCGTTGCAAACTGCCTCAATAATCTGAGACTCGTGCCTCCTGAAATCGATCAATCAGTAAGGGTTTCAAAATCGCGGCACCCGCAGGATCTTCGTGCATTGAGAAAAGAATGTCTGAGATGGCAGCTTTCAGGGAATCAGATGCGGCTCCATGCATCACGATTGGCGGCATACCAAAATCTCTTGAAACAGTTATCACCTTTACATTTCGCAGGATCTCCGGCTGTTGCGACATCATGTATTCGAAGACCAGACCGTCAACCGTTGCAGCATCCACGACTCCGTTTGCCACCGACAGGATCGAGTAATCATGTCCCCCGGAGAAAACAGTCGACGAGAAGAAATGCTCGGGTGATTCTCCCATTTCCCGCAATTTGGATGCCAGGAAGTGATGCCCTGAATTAGAGAGTGGATCAGTGAAGGCAAAGGACCTTCCGCGCAGGTCTGAAAACGTTTCTACTGATACGTTTCGGTTCGCAATGATGTAAGCGTTGTATACGTTTCGGCCTTTGATGACGGGAACGCCCAGTAGATGAACAGGGAATTCCTCTCGAGCAGTGAGATATGCTCCCGTACAGATGAAGGCCAATTCAATGGCCTCCAACTCAAGAAGGTCGTTCACCTCCTGGTAGGTTTTTCGCTGCTCCATCCGTATCGGCCTGTCAAGGTGTTCTCCCAGGTAGTGGAGCAGTTCCTCGTAGTAGACGAATGTTTCTTTGGGTGAAGTCATCGCCGCAATTGCGACGCGCAAAGGCGCTTCATCGTACTTGAAACCGGGAGGTGGCAGATCAACCGTGTCGGTCAGGTCGAGGAGACTGGCATCGTCGGATACGTGTTCAGCTGACCAGGTACAGCCAGCCATCAAAAAGATGACGGCGATAAAAATGATTCGAACTCCAGAACCACACTTAGAAATCGGCGGGCATATGAAAACTCTCATGGGATTCTGGAGCGGTTGTGAATCAATCTGGTTTCCTACCGACCTTGAATGAATTCAACAAGGGCGGTCTCTCCACGGGGTAGAATGGACATTTCCCGGGAAATAGCCTGACAGAATACCCCGGTGGCGCATGTAGGCGAAAACCGAACACCAAAAGGATTGTGGGCACAAGATTTGGTCGATCTGTGGGGTATCACACGATCAATTCGTGGAGAATTTGCCTGCGACTCGGACAGGTTATTTCTGGATTCGTGATTCGAGAGATCGGGGATAAGGTGACCCTATTCTAGTCTTCACTCACCAGAATGGATCCACACCAGAGAGGAACTCATCGACCAGCTCTCAACATACCAGCAAATTCATTTGGAAGGATACTGGACTCTATTGCTGTAGCTGCCTTTTCAATGTCGTAGTTAACGCGCACAATCTTACTCGTACAATATGTTGGAGTTGTTTTCGGCACTTCCGCATCGACAGATAGAATCACATAACCTGCTCTTGAATCTCCGTCCTTCGGCTTTCCAACGGAACCGGTGTTTACCACATGTCGATGCCTGGTTGGTACTCCATCAACGCTTTCAGCAAGTACCTTGTGGTAAGGTTTGTGGGTGTGTCCGAAAAGCATTACGTCTGCATCAGCTTTGTTCATTATTCGCTGAAAAGAAGAATCTGGACGATTTTCGAACAGATACTCGTTGATCCGTCGGGGACTTCCGTGAACCATCAGAATATTGATTGGATCGGCGCTTCGCTGCCGCGGAGCTACTAAAGAGATCCTCAAATGACTTGGAAGAGACCGCAAATATCGTCTGGTGTTGTCAGATACTGTCTCGTTGGTATACGAGATACTCTGTGAACCTCGTTGCTGGTCCTCTTCGGTCTGATATGCACATCCACAATCGTCAGAATGCAATCCAACACCTTCATCGTAGTTACCAGCAATAGTCGGTATACCACGTTTCTTGATTGTCTCGACAACTTCGTTCGGCCAAGTCGCATATCCAACGAGATCTCCAAGGCAGTAGACTGAATCAATCTGCCCCTCATTCGCTTTTTGGTCTATGTCATCAAGGACTGCTTCGAGCGCGGGCAAGTTGGCGTGAATGTCCGAAAAGATGGCAATTTTGGTTGTCATGTTAGCCAAGCTGCAGATTGGAGTGAGAGATTCGTCCCTTTGCCAAATCTGATAGTCGTTCTACCCCTACGGGAGCATCCGGCTCGACTGGCAAAATAACGGTTCGATCTGAGAGCTTCGTGATGACCCGATGGATCAATTCCCCTTCAGCTTGAGCCCGAGATGACAAAATCGGGTCCGATGTGTCTGAAGCAGAGAGAGATTGGTTGATTACCCATGCAAATGGATTTATTCCAGCACGTGCAAGGTCCTCTTGCAATTCTTCTGCTTCCGTTACGGGAGTTGTTTCAGGAAGAGTCACCACAATCAGCCGAGTGTAGCTGGGGTCCTGCAACCGCATCAACGGAGTAGTGATTGCGTCTGCGTTTAGCTGAGTGTTTCTCAGAACCTCTTTGTGGTATGCCCCAGTCTGGTCCAACAGAAGCAATGTGTGACCAGTTGGGGCGGTGTCAAGCACGACAAATCCACGAGCAGCCTCTCTCACAACCGCGGAAAAAGCGTTAAACACTGCGACTTCTTCCGTACAGGGACTCTTCAGATCTTCCTCAAGTAGCTTCCTCCCTGCATCATCAAGTTGAGAACCTTTTGTTTCGAGTACTTTCCGGATGTACTGTTCTGTTACTTCCTTCGGATCTATCCGACTGACCGAAAGCCCATCAATTTCACCGGCGACATCTTGAATGTGTGCAGCAGGGTCTGTCGTCGACAAATGAACTTGATTGCCTTGAAGTGCAAGTTCTGTCGCAATGGCTGCCGCCACCGTTGTTTTCCCGACCCCACCTTTTCCCATCACCAAAATAAGCCCATGACCTTCCTGTTCGACTTGCTCGGTCAGCTCGGACAAGGAGGGGGTCTGCGGAATCGGGAAGGATGTGGCGTTTACCTCTGGATGTCGGCATTCTCCACTTATTAAACTTCTCAATGCATCGAGGCCAAGCAAATTGTGGGATCGGAGCGTGATGAAGTCAGTTTGTAGTCTTTTGATTGACTCCGGCGTTTCGGATAGCGCCTGATCTTGACGCCGAACTATTGCATTCGCGAGCGGATCGTCACTGCTTTCACCATTCAACACACCATTTACAACCAGCGCCTGATTAAGAAGTCCTAGTCCGGAAAGATCCTCACTTGTTTTTCCGGCTTCCGCCAGCGCGGACCTCTCAGGTCTTGTTACAAGGATGAAGGTCGACTGCGCCTGATCTCCCAAAGTTCTGACGGCCGCTGCATATTGAGATTGCTGAGCGTCTAATCCAGAAAGCGGCCCCAGACACGAAGCTCCGTCCGGATTTTCATCGATAAACTCGCTCCACGCTGCCGGCAATTGCAATAGTCTGAGCGTATGACCCGTCGGAGCTGTGTCAAACACGATATTGTCATATTCCGCCCACAGCTGGGGATCAACCAGCAAGTTGGTAAAAGCGTCAAATGCCGCGATTTCGACAGTACAGGCACCCGACAGCTGTTCTGTCATTTGTGAAACAACGGATTCAGGAAGGATATCCTTGACCGGTGTAATTACTCTGTCCCGATAAGACTGTGCGGCGGCTCTCGGATCGATATTGACAGCCGACAAATTTGGTACCGATTCCACACGGGCAATTGTCGGCAGGATCGACTGCTCAAGTACCTGATCCAGATTGGACGCGGGATCAGTGGAGACGAGCAAAACGCGTTTTCCTGTGTCCGCCAGGTAGATGGCGGTAGAACAAGCAAGAGAAGTTTTCCCAACTCCTCCTTTGCCAGTAAAAAACAAATGCCTTGTTGGCGAAGCTAAGAATGACAACATGGTGATTCTCCTATTTGCAACTTTCGAGCTCGCTAGTCAGAACTGCAACATGAACTAGAAATGACGTTCATCTCGATGAGAGAGTCTTCATCGGAGACATCAACATCAGTTTCAGGATCGAGGGAAAGATCAAGGACCTTTAAAAGCTCTTCCTTGGTCGGATAGCGACTGTGGGATACGATTTTGTCATCTAAAACAATGATGGGAAGTATTGCTGTTCCAGACGCAACGACAGCTTCACGAACTGCGGATTTGGCAATGAATGCTTCGGGCTGTTGGGAAAGATTGAATCTTTGCACTTTAACACCTTTTTCTGACAGCCACTTTAAATCTGCCGCAAGCTGAACAAGAACCGGGTCGACGTCCTCTCCGCAAATACCTGTGGAGCAACACTGTGGGGGATCAAAAACGAGCAGTTTCATGGATTTTCTATAATTATGGTCAAACGCATCGTTAGATAGGTGAAATCGATTTCAGCACTGTTGAAGCTCTGATGATTCGTCCTCAACCAAGGCCAGGTCCGAAAAATATGCCGCCATTTCGTGCACAAAGAGGGCGATGGATTCTCGATTGAGACAATAACACGTACTCGGTCCCTCGAATCTTCCTGTGATCAATTCGGCTTCCCGCAGAGTTTGCAAATGCTGCGAAACTGTGGATTGAGCGAGGGGAAGCAGGTTAACGACTTCCCCGCAAACACACGCGTTGTTCTGGCCGAGTGTCTCCAGTATTGAGAGGCGCGCAGGGTGAGATATGGCTTTTGCAACCGCAGCCAACTTAACCAGTCGATCAGGGAAAAGGTCTGACTTATCACGCATCTCGACACCTTCAATTGTATAGGCTTATTGGCTATCGTCGTTATACGATAAGATAGATCTGATTAAGGGATACTACGAGTATACTTGGATGAATAAACCGTTCAGGTTTATTCGCCTAATTCTGTCATTTCGTTCGTGAGCGGACTTTTTCATTTGTCCCTTCTGAAGCAAGCTCCTCTCGAACCAAATAAAAAACCCCACTCACTTCGTTCGTGAGCGGGGCTTTTTGGATGCGGAGAGGGGGGGATTCGAACCCCCGATACGCGGTTAAGCGTATGCTGGTTTAGCAAACCAGTGGTTTCAGCCACTCACCCACCTCTCCGGTTCTGGACTGCCTGCCCGAGAGCAGGGCGCAAAAAATACGCGTATTGTGGCCATTCGTCAACGAAGACCGCGTCAAATCTGTAATCAAGCGATTTCCATAGGTGCGGGCTTGCTGATCCCCGAACCGATGTGACCGTTGGCCGATTATCGTTCTGAATTCCCTCGCCAGAGAGTTATAATCACGTCTGATTGTTCTTTTGCACGATCCTATGCCACAAGCCATGAAACCGATTCTCTCTGTCTGCCTATTGTTCTTCCTTGCAGCACCAACTCTCGGTCAGGAACCCTCCTATGATTATGCCTCGGAAGGCACCAGATATCTTGAGTTCGGCGGAGGAGCGTTCAGCTTCAAGATCCTCGTCGAGGAGGCGAATCTTGGAGGAAAGGAAGTTGAAATCGCGGAAACGTCTTTTGCACCGGGATACAGCGGTAGAGGACATGCGCACGGATCAATCGAAATCTTTTACGTCCTTTCGGGGGAGTTCGAGCACACAGTAAATGGAGAAACCGCGCTCCTAACTCCCGGAATGATCGGCATCGTTCGGCCCGGAGATGAAGTCATTCACCGCGTCCCGTCAGAAGACACGCCTGCGAGAGTGTTAATCATCTGGGCACCAGGCGGCGAAATCGAGCGTGCTCTGGGCGGTGCCTCCGAACGGGCGATCCACTAGTTGGACACCAGCCAACCCATAACGTTCAGCAAGAACCGGGCGTTGTGCGGAGCCTCAGGGTTGTTCATTCCGAAGGGGTACGGCCCTTCGGCGCGCTCCTGGATCTGGGCAGAGAACATGGCGGCTTCTCCAAATACGGCCACGCGCCCCTCGCCGTGTTCCAGGATCGCACCCTGCAGCAAGCCCGCACCCGGAACGCGGGCCACATGCTGATCAAATCCGTCGGCCTTGTCCGGAAGAAGCAGAAAGGAATCATGGGGGAGTGAAATCAGGGGCGAGTACCGAACGCCATCGAGTATTCGGAAAGCTTGCCCCGTGAACGTCACGACGAATGGCACTTCTCCACCTCCTTTCTCGGATGTCACATCGATGTCTGCCAGCAAACCGGCTTCTTTCGAGAACACGAGCTGGCTCTCATGATTGTCCCAACTACCGGGTGTATAGGCGAATGCGTCGTAGAAGACGATGCCGAATGACAGCGCCAGTGCTTCAGCGGCGCCAGGAAACGGCATGTGGTCGGCGATGAGCATCAACCTGCCTCCTTCACCAACCCATTTTTCCAGAGCAGCCACCTCCGCATCCGTAAAGGCCGGCGGCGTAGGCAGGCTCCAGTCGAATTCCTTTTCTGCAGACAGTGCGTTGGAGATTACCAGAACGTCGAAGTCGTCCAGGCTGGAAGCATCAATCTTCTCTGTGAACCGCCCGACGCGATAGCCATCGTTACTCAGCAAGTTTGCAAACGAACGGTAGCGCCCTTCGGCCGTGTGATAGTTGTGATGTGCCTCATCAATACCGACTGACGGCCCTTCGCCGGATGCAAACCGCGATTCATTTCCGTCGGGCACGACAAACGACTCGTCGGGATACTGCGTTGTACCGTCCGTTTGTGCTGCATCGGTGCAGCCACTCATGGCCAGACTCCCAACGAGGACGATGAAGAGCCAGTGTTTCATTCTCCGGCCCCGGACATTTTTTTGGCGATCCACTTGTTGCCCGCATAGAACAGACCCATCATGATCGCCCACTGAGCGAGCAGCGTCATCAGGCTGTATGATGAAAGCGGATCGTACCAGTCGTCCGTCACTGACTGAGACATGAACCAGACCAACAATACTATGGCACCCACAGGAATGAAGTAGTTAACCACGAAGACCCAGCCTTTACTCACATTCCAATCCCCTTCAATTCCAGTCAGACTTTCATCACGCATCTTCGAAACACCGTTCTTGATGACGATGAAGGCGACAAATGCCCCAGAGACCATGAGCGCGACGCCCCAGACGAAGTCTTGATTACTCAGGATGTTCAGGTTGATGGCGGAAGGAATACCGAGCAGGAAACTCAATCCCACGACCATTCCAATCGCTTTCGGGCGGTCCATCCCTGTATCTATAAATACTCGTGAGGGCAGCTCCAACTGGGCAATCAGAGAGGAAAAGCCGGCAAATGTCAAACCCAGGAAGAACAGGATCGCCAACGGGGCGCCCATGAACATTCTGGCGAACAACTGCGGCATCCATATAAACGTGAGGCCAGTCGATGCAGGCCCACTGTTTTTCATTATTTCGAGTACCTCCGGGCGCGTCATTCCCATCTCCGACTGAAGAATGGCAAACACCGTTGCAAACACCATCAGAGCCGCCATCAGCGATACGGTATTGTTGCCCACGGCCGTCGCAATCGCGTTCTTGACCACTCCCTGTTTGGTGCTCATGTAGGCTGCGTAGGTCAGAAACAACCCCCAACCCGCTCCGGTGTCCCACGCATTCTGCGTCAGGGCTTCAATCCAGATTTTAGGCGTCGCGAGCTGGCTCCACTGTGGAGTGAACAGATAGGCCACTCCCTCCCAGGCGCCCGGAAGAGTGAGCGCCCTCACAACCGAAATCACGACAATGATCAGAAGCGTCGGCACCAACACCTTTTTGACCTTCTCGATCGACTTTACTCCCATCCAGATCGCAAACGCTCCGAAGCCCATGGCCATGGCATGAAACAGCAGCGGCCATCCACCACTCTGATAATCATTCCATACAGCCATCGCCGCATCCGTCGTCTGCGGAAGAGGCGATGTGATCATCTGAAACAGATAATAGATACACCATCCTACGACCACCGAGTAGAAAAACGTGATGGCTGTGGCGACGAAGGCCACGAATGCACCCATCCACGCAAACTTTTCGCCTCCTTCCTTGATGAACGTGGCGACAACACCAGAGCGGTGTTTTCGGCCCCAAACATACTCGACCATGATCAGCGGAATACTCCACGCGAAAAGGAAGACCAACCACGCTACCAGGAATGCTCCTGCACCGTCATCACCGCCATTCTGAGCCGCAATGCGCGGAAAGCGCCAGATATTG
>Ga0114933_10006587_pt1 | contig 10267 bp, 11 predicted proteins | sample 4SBtaG_FD_89691 | JGI IMG/M metagenome (GOLD analysis project Ga0114933, IMG submission 89691) | Deep subsurface microbial communities from Kolumbo volcano to uncover new lineages of life (NeLLi) - 4SBTROV12_W25 metaG | ecosystem: Environmental > Aquatic > Marine > Volcanic | place: Kolumbo... | reverse complement strand
TTTAAGTAAATTAAAATTCAATTTTAGTTAGTTTTTACCAAAATGGCCGTTTTTTGATTTTTAAAAAAATAAATAACAAAAAAATAAACCATCCAGGGATGGAAAGCCTCGCAAGGCTTTTTTTAATTTATTTATCATTCCACAAGGGGACCCTACGGGTTTATTCCCATGATCCTTCAATTCTAGCTAGAATTGAAGGATATGATAAGGAGAGCTGGGCCATTACAGCCTGTGCCCAATGCCGACCAATGGTCTAACATTTCAATGACAAGTCACGCTTATCATCGACCCTACCACTGGAGTGATAACTTTCGATCTTACTTTCCCTCCCCGAAGGAAAGTAAGATCAGGACACTCAGTAGTAAAATTACTACTGGGGGGAATAGTGCCCTCTATACAACAGTTGAGATCAACTGTTATATAGGCCCCATTATATCAGATCCCAGATCAGATATAATCAGGTCTTCCATAATCATCCATAACTGATGATTATGGCCGCCCTTTTTGTCCTGTTGAATCCAACACCCCTCTATGAGGGAGTAGTATCCAACAGAACGACATATATAGTTTAAGTAAATTAAAATTCAATTTTAGTTAGTTTTTACCAAAATGGCCGTTTTTTGATTTTTAAAAAAATAACTAAATCTATATTCTAAATCATAACAATCTAAATAAAATATCTCAAAGAATATTTAATAATTTAATCTACATCGTTCATAAAATCATAAATCTGGAATGACTCAGATTTACTCACATATCCGGCATATTCATGGCATTATCTTCATGAAATGGTTCTATGTGATTATCATCTCCTTGGTCTGCATTATTACTGTCGCTCCAACTCGGTGTAGCGTCACCACCACTCGGGGTAGCATCATCGCCACCACTCGATGTAGCTTCATCACCACCACCACTCGATGTAGCTTCATCACCACCACCACTCTGTACAGCGTCATCGCCACCACTTTGTGTAGGTGGTTCATAGGGTGGTGGCAACATTTCTCCTAAAATATTTGTAAATACTTCCACACCCATATTCTGACTCGGTAAAAGCCGACGGACATATTCACGTAATGCGTCGCGAATTAATGGACGTAATATATCACGCATTGCATACTCTGTCAAATCAGCTATTTCACGATCAATAAAACTGTTAATAGCCCTATTTACACCCTCCAACACACTTACACTAATTGCATCATTGTGTTGTGTAAACAACTCTCGCAAATTAATTTGTGCGTTTGACGCCATCTTAATATTGTGTACGCTACAATAAACTAAAATACAATTATAATATAAAAAATAATTCAATTTTTTATGTAAAATCAGTTATGTAAATTCTATATTAATTTTATCCAAAAAATCACCTATATTAACTGGCAATTTTTCTCTAAAATAATCGTATAATATATCATCATATTTTAGTGGGGATAGCAAACAAGCAAATAATTCCTCCACTATTCCTAAATTTTTAAGAGTATTTTCTAAATTTAAGTTTTTTCTAATTGAATTTATAACTAATTTATCTTTCATATTTGGAATATTTAACACTGATATTGTATCTGTCTCTTTATTATCAGTATTACAAAATATTAAATTTAATTCATCTTCCGTTTCAACTTTGTAAAATGAAGTATCTGTCAACTCATTATCTTTAACAGTAACTACACTATAATTATATGTATAATCTATAGAATGTTTAATAAATATTTTAAATGATAGTAAATTATTAAACCATTTATATTTCTTCTTATCACATTTATTATCAATATTTACAATTTCCTTTTCAATTAAAACAAATGATTTTATTATCTTTGTAAGCGTTTTTTTTTTCTTTTCAGATACATCAAAATTTATAATAACATCTTTTATTTCTACCTTAACAACTGTCTCCCCGTCTTGTGGGTCATATTTTGTTATTCCACTAAATGATTTTCTACGTGTTGGTGAGTTAGAATTGTTTATCTTATTTTCTTCTATTTTAGGTAATGTTCGATATGATGGCATACTTGCACGGCGTTTTAATATTATAGTTTGTAATGAATTACTAGAATTTGGACGATGTGGTTTGGTATTTTTTAAATCTGCTAATCGAGTCGTTAATATTTGATTAATTGGGTTAATTAATCTATCAATTGATGTAATATATTCATCCGATAAACTATTCAATATACTATAATCGTCTGTTAAAATGGTCTTATTAATAACGGCAATAATGTCTTTTTTTTGTTGTACATCAACGGGAAGAATAGATTTTCTATTCACAAGAGGTGATTTAGTACAGTAGTCTAATGGTTTTAATTTATTAGACATTATAAACTAACAATAGCAACTATATTTTATATTAATGAAATCCGCAAAATAAATAAAAAATAATTTGATTTAATAAAAAAAAGCGGTTGCCGAAGCAACCTCCTCTATCCTATCTAAATTCCCACTAAATAGAGCTAAATTGCTCTACTTAGTATCTAAATTGGTGCGTAATGAGAGCAATAGGCTCTCACCACGCGTTGTCACAGTGGTGGCAGTAGCCCGTGTACTCTTCCACGGAGCCTGGTCCCCCACACTTGCAACAAGGTTTGGGGCAAATTCCCAAGTCCACACAACGTTGGCAACGTTTTTCAATTGCAGTGTAGTTCCGCCCGTGTGCGGGACACTCCCCTCGCATCAGAACACCAAAGGTGCGGAACATATTGAGTTCCACGGTCTGAGGCAAGGAATCGAGATACTTCTCTACTCCGCTTTTTTGATCTGCCGGCGATGTCTCCATGGTGCTGTTGATGTCAGTGTTGTTTTGGAACAAATCGTATATCTGCGTATACGTCGTAATGGAATATTAAAATAAATAAATAAAAAATCAATTTTGGTTAGTTTTTTACTAAAAGTTGCTATTCGTTTATGAATACACTATTCGTTTATGAATACACTATTCGTTTATGAATACACTATTCGTTTATGAATACATCCCCTTTTTAACTTCTTGATTACATGCATTAGACATTTCTTCTAGTTCTTCGGTATTTTCAATAGCACCTTCAATATTATCCCAATATTTAAAGAAATATTGCTGAAGGAGACTTGTAGTTGTACGCACATTCACATTTTTGCGATATTTTTCCCAAAATTCTTTAAACTTTTCCTTATCATTTTCATTTAAATCATAAAACCGATTAAACATACGACGCATTTCTTCTTTATTAGTATAATCAAAATGCATTACATAATCAATACGACCTGGACGAATTAATGCTGGGTCTAAATGCACTTTATAATTAGTAGTCATAAATGTAATTAATCCATCTTTATGAGCCAATCCATCTAATACATTAAGCAATGTAGTGAAACTAATACGATTACGCTGGTCGTCGTTTTTCTTACGCTCTTGGAAAAGGGCATCTATATCCTCTAATACTAAAAAACATTTATCTGGTGAATTTCTTAAACAGTGCATTAAATCCAAATCGGTGAATTTATCATGAAATGAAAGTATAGCAATATTGTAATTAAATTTTGATGCTAATGCCACAATAAAACTTGTTTTACCTGTTCCCCATCGTCCTTCAAACAAATAATTACGTTTGTAGGGAATTCCTAGAGAATGAAATCTATTACGTGATTCTTCTTTTAAGAATTTTTCCAAATCATTATTAATTAAATTAACTTGCTTTTTTGGAAGATAAATAGTATCTAAACTACGACGTGGACGAACATTCAGATTTTCCCAATAACCTTCGCTATTAACCATAATCTTAATCTTACCATCAGCATTTTCAAAATCCATATAATATTTATCATAATATTTTGATGATTCATCAAAAAAAGATTCAAGCGTCTTTTCCGATGCATTTGTTTCCATATGTAACTCTTGATAAAATTGAACACCCTGAAATTCCGATGGATTCTCTCCTAATTCTTTTAACATAAACCAAAAATCATTACCTTGATATACATAATGACACTTAACATCCTTTGCTAATGTATAGTGTATTTTACGACCTTTCTTTTTTTGTTCTTCGGTATAATGTTTCATAATAGATAGAGATCGACAATTATCTAATTTTCGACGCTTATTATTATTCATTGTTTTTACATCATTCCATTCTTCTGCTGTTTTACTAGCAACATAATATGCAATTTGCTTCATAAGTCTAGGATGTCTATCACTAAACACATATGTATTTATATCATTTGTTTTAGCGTCATTTATTTTAATATCATTGATTGTTTCAACCATTATAGAATTTATTTTTATTTCAATATTATATTTTAGTATTCTACCCGATATATATTAATTGTGCGGGATGTTTAAATTTTTTTATAATAATATATATGTGTTAAAAGATTCTAAAGATTTTTATTAAAGATGATAAAATCTGTTTTTTCTATCTATAAAATTATTCAATAATTTATTATATTTTAGTGCTGTCTCATAATCATTTATTTCTACATTTTTTAAAATTTCTGCATCATTACTATTAGATTCAATAAAATCCGTACAACATACTTTATATTGATTAACTATATATGGAATGTAGTCTATTACATACTTACTGTAAAAGTATTTAAATTTTTCCAACATCTCATTACCAGTATTAAATGTTTTGATGTATTCTGGATCTTTTTGTGATATTACAATTTTACAATACGCTATACGTGTTTTGTAAAATTCATTTCGCTCAAAAAATGTTTCTAAAAATGCATAGTTAATTACGCTATTACTAATAGAAATAATTATTAAATAATTATTATTATCTAGTACATTTGTTATTTTGAATATATTTTCTAAATTTAATTTATTATTTATAAAATCTATACTGTTTTTAAGAATTTGATAAATTCGCTCCGTCTTATATCTAGAACCATATTCTGATAATTTTATCATTTTATAATCCATAATTGATATATGTTTATAATAAAAATAAGAAACTTTAAAATCAATTTTAATTATTATTTATGCCATTTCGTATCTAAAATATAATATAAATATTATATTAATATTATATTAATATTATATTAATAATGTATCATTATACTACTCTTATCATATTTTTAATTATAATATTAATGGTAATATATAGTTTACTTACTATTAATTGGTGGAGTAAAAATAATATTAAATTTATGAATATTTCAGAATTATTAGAATATAATATAAAACTATTTTTAATAGACAATGCTGGTTTAACTTATTTGACAAAATCTGGATCAAAACTATTGGAAAAAATGACAAACGATCCGCTTTTAATAAAAATGCATCGGAAACTACATAATAAATATGGAAAAATAGTGTTAACACACATTATTACAAAGTCAAGAAATTACTATATTTTAGAACCTAAATTAACGCGAATGATTTTACACGATTCTCCACATTTATTTAGCGCAGGGAAAATTAAAGAAGTTTTTTTTAAAAGTGTAATGCCTCTAAATCTAGGTATTAGCAAATGTAATAAAAAAACTGATTGCCCATGGAAAAAGAGGAGAATATTCAACGAAAATGTATTAGGAACCCAACAATTTTCAAAATTTTTTAATTGTATACAAGGCATTGTTGATAAAAATATAACAAAACCTCTATTAAATGTAGATGATTTCATTAAAGTATCCTATAAAATAATGGCTAATACTATTTATGGAGAAGAAAATGCTAACGCTAACACTAACGCTAACGCTAACACATTGAAAGAATTTATAAAATTATCTAATGATAAAAATTCTGGACTACTGAAAACACAATTTTACAAAAAATACATAGACCAATTATCGAATAGTTATAAAACAGCCCCTAAATGTAGTTTACTATATTATTCAAATGTATATAAAAATGATAATTTGGATGTTATAAATGATCAAATACCACATTGGTTTGGACCTTTTATTCTTATTATCAGCTTCTTAATACCAAATCTATTATGTATAATTTTAAACTTTAAAGAAATCTATAATAAACTAATGGAAGAAATTAATGATGAAAATCATAATATTTATGCTAAAGATACATATTTACAATATTGCGTTATAGAACATATAAGATTATTCAATCCAATTAATATAAATATTCAAAGAACTGTTGAACAAGATATGAATTATGATAATGTAGAATTCAAAAAGGGAGATCAACTATTTATATTATTTTCAAGCATTCTAAGAAACGGGGCAGAATTTTATAAACCTGATTATTTTATTCCAGATAGATGGGAGAGCAAATCTATAGAATCACAAGATATTGTATTTGGTATCGGACCACAACAATGTCCTAGCAAACAAATTACACCGATTTTTTATAAATCTATATTATACCATTTACTAAAAACCTATAATTATAAAAATGTTTCTCCAAAATTAGAAAATAATAATTTATATTTTATAAATCCATATGAAATAAAGTTTTCTGTTATTTAGATACGAATATAAATAAATAATATAAATATATATATATTAATATGAATATTGAAAATATAATTAAAGCATTTTTATCTGGATGTTGTTGGCCTGTATTCGTACCTTTTTTTTGGGGATTTAATTCTTTAAAACCACAATACAACAACGAAAGTATGAAAAAATTACTTGGAAATAATGATCCTTATTATTTATATACTATAATTGCACCAGTTTACTTTGGTTTAATGAGTGTAATTTCAATACTAATAGCAGAATCACTACAAATAAATGTAAGATTATCGTATTTTATTATGAGTTTGATATCCCCTATATTTGTATCATCACTCATAAAATCAAATAATGTTTATACTTTCTCTAAAAATAGATGGATACTACAATACTTATATCTATTCTTATTTCATTCATTCGCATATAATGTAGTAATGGTAAATATATATAAATTTATTCTTTAATTTTCCCTATTTTAGAACATTATTATAATATGTGTTTATGAATAAATAAGATGAATGTGGATAATACGGAGAAACCTGATCATGAAATAGAACAGTTTTGGCTATCGTACAAACAAAGTATGTTTAACTTTTATAATTCATCTACTCGAAAAGAACAATATATAGAAAACATTAAAACAAGATTACACCGTCCTATAAATCAATGGTGTGACTATCTAAATGGTTTACAACTAATACAGAAATACGACGAAATTGAAGAAAATATTCATAACTATATATCTTTATATGCAATTGACTTAATGAGATCCAATGATAAATACCATTGTCGTATTTTAACTACAAATATTAAAAGATGGGATAAAATTTCTAATAAATATAAAATAAGTGCCGAAACTAATAATAAATATCATAATTTAGTATTTGCTTTATTAGATATTTATACTTCGCTAATTAACTCATATATCGATGCTTCTAATGTATTTTCACAAATAGAATTATTTTTATTATACTCTGATTTTACCAGTTTAATTAGATTGGCTATTGGACATAATAAATCGGGTATTCTTGAAAAATTATTCAATTATAATCCAAATATATACAGACAGATTGAAGTCATGTATGGTGTTGATGAAGGTAGTTTTAAAAATATGTCTGGTATGAAAATTATAAAAAAAATAAATATATTTTAATTAATATTTTTATATTTTAATTTGTTATTATTTTAATTTTGCCAAAATGTATTTATTTTTTTCCATAACCTAATTCAGCACCACCAGATATAATGTGATCTACGCCAGTTGTAAATGTCATCTTTTCAGAAATGCATAAACATAAATCACCTACTTCTTTTATAGTTCCTTTTCTTTCCATATGTTGGACCATATCACTGTCATCTAATATTTGTTTGGGATTATTTGTATTATTGGCACATTCCACTAAAAGTGGTGTTAGAATATTTCCAGGTGATACTATATTTACCCGTACGCCATTCTTTGCTTCATCTATTGCTAAAGATTTAGAAAATGATGTAATCGCCCCTTTCGTTGCGGAATATGTCGTCGCACATTTTTGTCCGTTAATACCTACCAAACTACTCATATTTATAATATTACCCTTTGTTTTTCTTAAAAAAGGTAGAGAGTATTTACAACCCCAAAATACAGAATAAAAATTCAGTTTCATCAATCTATATAAATCTAATGTATCAAAATCATCTATTTTTGTTGACGGTGGATGCCAACCAGCATTATTTATAAGACAATCTATTTTACCATATATACTAATAGTAGCATCAATAAGATTTTTCATTTGTTCTTCGTAAGATACATCGCATTGAAAAAATTTACAATTATACTCTCGCTGAATCTTTAGCCCTTCTTCTACATTTCTTGAACAAAAAACGACATTATAATTATTAGATGAAAATGACTGAACACATCCTAATCCGATTCCCTTGCTTCCTCCGGTTATAAGCACTACTTTTTTTCCAGTCATTTTCCGATCTGGTATTTCCATACTATTTATTATAATTATACTATTTAAAATTGATTTTGTATTTTAAATTTATATTTTTTTAATTTAATGATACTTACTATATTTGGTATAATATCATACATTATTAAAATGGAACCATTTATATCTAATGTGCTAACAGAACTAGAAAAACAACAAAAATATCCATTTAAATATAGATCCAAACATTACAAACATCTATCTAAACCAGAATATTTTATATACCAACAAGATCCAAAATTGTTATCTTATATGCTAAGAACGAATTATTTGAATTTATTAAAAATGTTTCCTAGAAAAATTATGATATTATATTTCACATTGAATTCAATTGATTATTATACTAATATTTGTGAATTATATTCAGAGAAAAAGGTGAAAAAATATGATCTACTTAAAGATTTTATTAAATATGAATATCTAGATTTTATAGAATATGATAAGGCATTTTTAAATGATACGTATTGTTATAAAAAATTTCGAATTGTTATAAAAAATATTGCATTGAATTTTTAATTCACTCTGAAATAAGGATCGTTTATTTAACAGACCGTTTTTTAGTCCGATAACCACCCTTTTTATTTCGCTTTGATTTTGATGTGTGTTTTTGCCCTTTCTTTTGTTGTATATGTTTCAACTCCTTTTCAAGTTTTTTTAATTCTTTTTCGTGAGTTTTTATTTCTTTACTATCGGAATTAATAAATTGTTGTGATTCTTCGATTGTTAACTCAAAATTATATTTTATCTCTTTTTTTGTTTTAAATAATTTACGATGTTTTTCATATAATTTATCTATACTATCTTTATCAGTTAGACCTTTTTTAAGATAATTTAATACTAATTTATTTTTGTTGCTTTCATTTTTGACCCAAATAATTCTTTGTTTAGTATCATATATTATAGATTCTAATGTCTCTTCTCTACAATGTAAATTATAACATTTCTTTCTTTCATCTCCAAATGTTTTTAACTCACTTTTTTTATATTCCTCATCAAGACATTTACCTATCTTTTTTTCAGTGGAACATTTTTTAATATTTTTATTATGCTTATCTCTTAATATATTATCTTGTTCAATTGAAAATTCACCACAATGCTTTGCTTTACAATTATCAGTATTTTTAGCCAATTTTTTACCAATATCGTAACCAGACATTCTTTTAATAATACTTTATAAAATAATTTATCATTAATTAAGGAAGAATTCGACTAATAAATCATAATAATTATTTTTTTATTACAATTATTAACAATTATTAACAATTATTAATATCTATTATGAATGAATGTAAAGGGAAAGGAAGATGTTTAACACCTATTGATTACAACAACCCATATAAATTGATTAAAAACAATACATTTAAATGTATTCATAATTGTCAACCAGTTAAATGTCCTAATTATTTGATATGTGAACACGAATCATCAGAAATATATAAACTTTTTGATGATAATGATCTTTGTACGGATTGTGTTATTAGATTTAGAAATTGGACGGACATAAATGGACTATTGAAGATAACAGATAATGTAAAATGTTCTATGTGTTCGCAAATAACAAAGAATGTTTCATTGGAATTATGCAAACATACTTTATGTATACAATGCTTCAAAAATTTCTATTATGATGATGATTGCCAATTTACCGACAAAGACGATTTCGATTATGCTATGTATGGACCTAGATGTCCATTATGTATGCACTAAAAAAAATATCCTAAATAAATGGTGTAAACCAAAGAATATTTATTTACATTGGTATTTAATGCATTCATCCACTACCATATTGATGATAGGTGGCGGCACATATTTTTCTCATACTCCCAGTAACGATAAAGAGTATGGTACTCTTCTGTTTGCGGGTTCATCACCTTCAATGTTGCCACTATTGCTTTGATAAC
>Ga0114933_10006586_pt1 | contig 10269 bp, 8 predicted proteins | sample 4SBtaG_FD_89691 | JGI IMG/M metagenome (GOLD analysis project Ga0114933, IMG submission 89691) | Deep subsurface microbial communities from Kolumbo volcano to uncover new lineages of life (NeLLi) - 4SBTROV12_W25 metaG | ecosystem: Environmental > Aquatic > Marine > Volcanic | place: Kolumbo... | reverse complement strand
CGGGCGAGTCAGCGAGGGAGAAGAGATCGCCGATGTCGCTGTCATCCGCGAGCGTCCCCCGGCCGGTAGTGCGCCCGATCGTGTGCGCGAAGGCCTCGACGAAGGCGCCGATCGTCGCGAAGCGCTCTTTGCGCTCCTTGTACATCGCCCGACGAACGACATCCCCGAGCTCCTTCGAGATGCCGTGCACCTGCTCCTCGAGCGGCAGGATGCGCCCCTCGATGACGCAGCCGAGGAGCTGACCGGGATCTGCGGCCGGAAAGGGCGACGCGCCCGCGAGCAGCTCGTGGGTGATGACGCCAAGCGCGTACTGGTCCGTCTTTGCGTCGGCGTCCTTGGCCGAGCGGATTTGCTCCGGCGGCATGTAGCGCGGGGTGCCGAGCATCATGCCCGTCTTGGTCATGCGCTTCTCTTTGGCGATGCGACTGAGGCCAAAGTCGACGACCTTGACCGTCGCGTCGTCGGTCAGCAGGAAGAGATTCTCCGGCTTGAGATCACGGTGCACCACGCCCTGCACATGAGCCGCGCCGAGCGCGTCGCAGATCTGCACCAGGTAGGGGAGCAGCTGCTCGGGCCTCATGGGGCCGTCCTCGCGGAGGCGCTCCTTGAAGGTACGCCCCTCGAGAAGCTCCATGACGAGGTAGTCCATGCCGTCCGGCGCCTGCCCCGCGTCGAGCACGCGCACGATGCCGGGATGGCCGAGCTCTCGGAGGATCTGCGCCTCGCGTCGAAACCGCGCGAGCACGTGCTCCTTCTTGGCCATGTCCGGGTGCAGGACTTTCACGGCGACGAGCCGATCCTCGAGCATGTCCATGGCCTGGAAGACCTTGCCCATGGCGCCCTGGCCGAGGATCTTGCCCAGCCGATACCGGTCCATGAAGAAGGCGCCGTGGGTGAACCCACTCAGGAGCAGGGTCTGCTCCTGCTCGGGGTCCTCCTCTGGCGGCTCGGGGTGCACGGCTCAGAGCGTACCTGAGCCGTCGGCGGTTGTGGTCGCTGGCGACGCTCTCGCGCCGCGATCGCCCGCGCTCCCCTCCGCTCGGGCGCAAAGCGGAGGCCAGCTCCGGAGTCCTGGGCCCGCACCTGAGCACGATCTCTCGGGCCGTGGCCCGCCGCTCGGACGCGGCGAGCCCGGTCGATCGCTCAGTCGGCGACCGGCACGCCCCAGATGTCCCGCGCGTAGTCGCGGATCGTCTCGTCGCTCGAGAAACGCCCCATGCGAGCGGAGTTCAGGATGGAGCGCTTGGTCCACTCGGTGCGGTCGAGGTAGAGCTTCTCGACGTCTCGCTGAGCCGCGATGTACGAGTCGAAGTCGGCGAGATGCATGTAGCGCTCTCCGTCCGCGAGCAGCCCGTTCATGAGGCCTTCGAAGCGCTGCAGGTGCTTCGGGGAGAACGCGCCCTTGCCGATCGCGTCGACCATGGAGCGCACCTGAGCGTTCTCGTCATAGATGGCGCGGGGACGGTAGCCGGCGGCGTGCCGCTCCTGAACGCCGGCGACGTCGAGGCCGAAGATGAAGATGTTCTCGGCGCCGACCGCCTCGTGAATCTCCACGTTGGCGCCGTCCATCGTGCCGATCGTCAGCGCGCCGTTCATCGCGAACTTCATGTTCCCGGTGCCGGACGCCTCCTGGCCAGCGCAGCTGATCTGCTCGGAGAGGTCAGCCGCGGGGATGAGCCGCTCGGCCATCGAGACCCGGTAGTTGGGCACGTAGAACATCTTGAGGTGAGGGCTCACCTCCGGGTCCGCGTTGACGACCTCCGCGACCGAGTTGATCAGGTGAATGATCTGCTTGGCGACGAAGTAGCCGCTGGCCGCCTTGCCACCGAAGATGACCGTGCGCGGCACCTCGGGGACCTTGCCGCTCTTGATCTCCTGATAGCGAGCGACGACGTGAAGCACGTTCAGCAGCTGCCGCTTGTACTCGTGGATGCGCTTGATCTGGATGTCGAAGATCGAGTCCGGGTCGATCACGACCCCATGAAGCTGTTGGAGATGGTTGGCGAGCGACACCTTGTTTGCTCGCTTCACCTCATGCCAACGGTCTCGAAAAGCTGCGTCGTCGACGAACTCCTCGAGCTTGCGCATCTTGTCCAGGTGCGTGACCCAGGAGTCGTCTCCGACCACCTCGGTCACGATCTTGGAGAGTCCCGGGTTGCACTCCAGCACCCACCGACGCGGCGTGACGCCGTTCGTCTTGTTCCGAAACCGCCCCGGAAAGAAGGCGTTGAAGTCGGGGAACATCTGCTCTCGCAGGAGCTGCGAGTGAAGCGCGCTCACCCCGTTGACGCTGAAGCTGCCGGCGATCGAGAGGTTCGCCATCCGCACGTGGCCTTGCGGTCGCGACTCGATGATGGACATGCGCTCGACCTTGCCGACGTCGCCCGGGTACTGGCCTTCGATGTCCGCGCGCAGCCGACGATCGATCTCGCGGATGAGGTCGAGCTGGCGCGGCAGCAGCCGGTCCAGCAGGTGCTGCGGCCAGGTCTCGAGCGCCTCCGGAAGGAGCGTGTGGTTCGTGTACGCGAAACAACGCTTGGTGATCGCCCACGCGCGCTTCCAGTCGACGTGGTTCTCGTCGATCAGGAGCCGCATCATCTCGGCGATCGCGAGCGCCGGGTGGGTGTCGTTGAGCTGAAAGACCGCGCGGTCCGGCAGGTCGTCGAGGCTCTCGAAGAGCGAGAGGTGACGTCGCACGGCGTCTTGCAGGGAGGCGGAGACGAAGAAGTACTCCTGCCGCAGCCGAAGCTCCTTGCCCGGTGGTCCCGCATCGTTGGGGTAGAGGATGCGCGAGATGTTCTCGGCGTAGCCTCGCTGCACGACCGAGTTGTCGTGGTCGCCGCGGTTGAAAGCGTCGAGGTCGAACTCCTTGACCGGCGTCGCCTTCCAGAGGCGGAGTGTGTTGACCGAGTCGTTCTTGTAGCCGGGCACGGGAATGTCGTGCGCGACGGCGTACACATCGTCGGTGTCGAGCCACTCGTAGCAGGTGCGCCCGGTGGTGTCGGTGCGCGGCTCGACGCGCCCGTTGAAGCGCACCGTGATGCGAAGGTCGGTCCGAGCGACCTCCCAGGGCGAGCCGTGCGTGAGCCAAGCGTCCGGCTGCTCCTGCTGCTCGCCGTCGACGATCTCCTGCCGGAAGATGCCGTAGTCGTAGCGAATGCCGTAGCCAACCGCGCCGATGCCGAGCGTCGCCATCGAGTCCATGAAGCAGGAGGCGAGGCGCCCGAGCCCGCCGTTGCCGAGGCCCGGATCCATCTCGGCCTCGAAGATGCGATCGAGGTCGCTGCCGATGGACGCCACCGCAGCCCGCGTCTCCTCGAGGATGCCGAGGTTGTAGAGCGCGTCCCGAAGGAGTCGCCCAGGCAGGTACTCCATCGACAGGTAGTACACACGCTTGGACTTCGACTGCCACTCTCGCTGCCGCGTCCGGTGCCAACGGTCAGCGAGGCGCGCGCGCGCCGCGTAGGAGACGGCGTGAAACACGTCGAGATCCTGCGCCGTGTGCTGGTCGCGGACTCGTACGTGCTCGATGTGGTCGAGAATCGATTCGCGAATCGATTCTTCGTCCATGCCGAGGGGCCGGTGTGGGATGGTCGCGTCGAGGCTCATGGCCGCGAGCATTTCACGATGCGCCGGCGTAACGCAAACCTGAGTGAAGCCGTGCCTCAGTCCGAAGGACTCAGCTCCTCGAGCGCCCCGAGCTCCGAGTAGAGATGCACGTTGGCGAGGATCGTCTTCTCGAAGACGCCGATGTGCATCGACTCGTTGGGACCATGGGCCCCGGTCTTCGGGTCCATCACGCCGTTGAGGATGAGCGGAAGGTCGCTGAATCGACGGCCAAACATGGCGACGAAGGGGATCGAGCCGCCGACGCCGATCTGGAGGAGCGGCTTGCCCCATGCCTTTTCGTAAGCGCGGTCGGCCGCCGCGAAGGCGGGACCCTTGGGCTCGTAGAGCCAGCTCCCGCCGCCGCCGAGGAACTCGAGCGTGATCTTCGCTCCGCCCGGGGGGTCGGTCAGGAGCCGCTCCTCGATCAACGCGAAGAGCTCTTCGGCGGTCTGCCCGGGCGCGACGCGGACGGAGAGGCGCGCGCTCGCGGATGCGCGGACCGCGTTCTTTTCCTGCCCCTGGCGGGGGAAGTCGGTCGAGAGCACGGTGACCGCCGGCTGGCGCCAGATCCACTCCGCAGTGGACTTCCCGCGCGCCGGAAGAGGCTCGACCCCATCGACGAGGCGCGCGCCGTCACGGACGACGTGCGAGGTCAGCGGAACCTCGTGGCTCGCCTTCGCCCAGGCCTCCGGCACGGGCACCCGCCCGACGTCGAGTCGGCCCTTGTCGTCGACGAGCGACGCCACGAGCTGCATCAAAGCGATGATCGGATCGGGCACCGCGTTGCCCCAAAGGCCGGAGTGCACGTCTGCTGCCATGGACTCACAGGTCAGCTGGATCTCCATCAGCCCGCGGAGGGAGACCGTCAGGCCCGGCACCTCGGTCGAAGGGTTCTCGCAGTCGGTCAGGACCATGACGTCGGCGGCGAAGGCCTCCGGGTAGGCGTCCATGAATCGCTCGAGGTTCGGGGACCCGATCTCTTCCTCGCTCTCGATGAGCAGGCGGACGTTCACCGGGAGCTCTCCCGTCTCGTCCAACCACGCTTGCATCGCCGCAAAGTGAGAGACCCATCCGCCCATGTCATCGGCGGAGCCGCGCGCGTAGAGGCGGCCGTCGATGACCTGCGCCTCGTGCGGCGGGGTGTCCCAGTTGGCGACCGTGATCGGCTGCAGATCCAGGTGCCCATAGATCAGCACGGTGGGCTTGTCCGGGCTCGTCACCCGCTCCGCCGCGACACACGGCAAGGCCCCGTCGAGCTCGAGCAGGCGGCTCTCGCTCATGCCGAGGGCCGAGAGGTCATCGCGGATGCGCTCCGCCAGCTTTCGCACGTCGGGGGCGCGATCGGGTTCACAGCTGATCGCCGGATAGCGGAGGTACTCGATCAGGCGCGCGAGCGTCTTTTGAAAGTCGGTCTTCGCGCGTTCGGCCACGTTGTCGGCGGTGCTCATGAGGGCTTGTTGTCCTGTCGGCAGAGGATGAACCAGTAGTCGAGGATCGAGTCGTTCTTGCCATCGTCACGCGAGGCACGCCCGATCGAGACGTGGCTGGAGACGCGGCGCATGAAGTCGCGGGTCAGGTGATAGACCAGACGCTGGAGACCGCGGCTGTTGGGCACAGGCTCGGGCCAGCTCCCCGGGACGTCAGCGTCCGGGATCTGGTGGTAGTCGACGACGACCCCGCCGCGCTTCTCCCACTCGGCGTGGCCCTTCGTCTCATAGGCGACGAAGTACCCGGGCGTGATGAACCAGGCGTTGCTGGCGTTGTAGCCAAAGACCCGCTCATCGTCTCCCGTCGGCCGCGTGAACCGCTTTTCGAATCGCTGAAAATAGGGGAGCGTCATGATCGTGTTCCGACCCGGGTGATGCACCGGCTCGAGGTCGTCGCGGGAGCGCGGGACAAAGTGCTCGAGGGTGATCGGCTCGGCGTCGGCGGCCTTGTCGAAGAGTTGGGCTTGAGCGCTCCGCCCCAGCGAGTCGACCTCGTCTTGGCGTGCGTCCACCGAGAGCGCGTCGAGGTATGCGCTGACTTGGGCGATCGAGGCGTCGCCTTGGATGAGGGAGAGCAGCTCGGAGCTCATGGGGTCGATTTCTTGACGGACGATCGCCCGTGACGCTAGTGCACAAGAGTGAGGCGAGTGGCGCCTCGCAGCTTGGAGGTCTCGATGACCCGAGCCAAATGGCTCGTGACCGCAGGGGTCGCGTTGGTGGTGGCGTGCGCCTTTTCCGGCGACGCACGAGCGGATAGGCATGTCGTGCGCGTCTCCGTGGTGAGCGATCCAAGGATCCGCACGGCGATGCACGAGGCGCTCGAGGGTACGCCCGAAGTCGACGTCGTCGGTCGAAGTCGCGCTGAGCTGGAGCTGCGCGGCACGGTCGCTGAGCTCGAGCGCACGCAGCTGCACGACAGTGTTCAGGTCCGGGCTCGCGTGACGGTCGTCGTGGCGGACGCGAGCGGCGGCGCCGTGCGAGCGATGCTCACCGGACGCGCCGGAGCGCGGGGCGGCGGCGACGTTCAGCGCCTCTCCGACAACGCTCTGCGCGCTGCTACGCGGAGCGCGCTGCGCGGGCTTCCGCAGCACGGCCGGACGCTCGCTCGAAGGTAGAGCGTTGCGTCGGCGCCCCATTCGCGCGATGGATAGCGCGTGGGCGAGACGACCTCGGAGAGCGACGACGCCCTCGATCCCGGGCGGGAGGCCGACGCCCAGGCCGACGCGCGAAAGCGGTCTCGAAACCGTCGGCTGACCGCGTTGATCCTCGCCGGCGCCTTCGTCTTCAACCCGGTCACGATCGCGATCTTCATCCGCGTCGCCATCGCGGAGGCCTTTGAACTCGACGGCCCGTCCATGGCGCCGGGCTTTCAGGACGGCGATCGTGTCGTGGTCTGGAAGTTCGCCTACGGGCTCTTCCTACCGTTCAGCGACGAGGCCACGTTCTCGTGGGCCGAGCCCGAGATCGGCGACGTCGTGATCCTGCGAAGCCCGCGTGACTCCATCGACGTCATCAAACGCGTCGTGGGCCTACCGGGAGACACGCTCGAGATGCGCGACGACGTCCTGATCCGCAACGGTGTTCCCGTCCCGCGCGCCGCCGCTGGCCGAGCTTCTGGCGTGCTCGGCGCGGGCCTTCTTTGCACAGAGGAAACGATGGAGGGGCGTACATGGACCCTGCTCTCGAGCGGCACCTCCGTGCCAGACTCGTTCGAGCCGCTCACCGTCCCAGCTGGGCACGTCTTTGTGCTCGGTGACCATCGAGATCGATCCGCCGACAGTCGGCTCTTCGGCACGGTGCCGGTGGAGCGGCTCAAGGGTTTGGTGGGGCCTCACTACGGCGTGTCGGCTTCGCGCATCGAGTGCCCGAGCGGCGGGGGCTCCTGAGCCTGGCGACGCCCGAAGTGGCTCTTTGCCGCCTCTCTCGGTACGGTCATGCAGATGTCTCAGACCGCCTTGCAGTGTTCCATGTTTGCGCTCGTCCTCGGCGCCTCGAGCGCCTCTTTGGTCCAGGCGCAGGAGCGGACGGGCACACGGCGCCAAGAGTTGAACGAAGCGCGCGACGCTCTGCGTGAGGGCAGGCAGTCCCGCGCGTGCATGGACCGGATGGCCCGGGTGCGGCGCGCGGTCTCCAACCTCGAGGAAGCGAGCCGGAGCGCGGACCGCTCTCAGCGGCGCCGGCTTCATCAAGCGAGGGAACGGCTCCAGGACTGCCTCTACGATCATTCCAACGCGGTCGTCACCCGGCGAGGCCCGCCGACGACGCTTCGCACGACGCCCGCGCCCGTGCGTCCCGCGGGGCCCTCGTTCCCCACCATCGTCACCACGGAGAACGGCTCACTGTTGAACTCCGGCGCGGTGCTGGCCGACCTTCGCAACCGGGGAGCGGACGTGCGCAGCTGCGTCGCGCAACACCCCGCGAACATCCGGAGCCCCTTCCGGATGACGCTGACGCTCCAAGCGAACGGACGCTACGCGGGCCTGCGCGTACCCGCCTCGGCGACGCCGCCGCTGGTGCAGTGTCTGGCCCGGACCGTGCCACGCTGGCAGGTGCAGAACGGGGCGGTGCCCGGCACCTACCGCGTGGACGTACACCTGCATGCCCCGTCCGCCGCTGCAGCGCGGCCGGCCGCCGCGACCGTCCGGCCCACCGTGCGGGCCACCCCGACGCCGACCCCGACCCCCGTCCGTCCGACGGCGACAGCCACCCCGGCCCCAGCAGCCGCACGCGTGCACGTGCTCAACGCTCGCAACCAGCGCGTGACCTCCGGCGCCGTGCTTCAAGACCTCGAGCGGAGGGCCGCCGCGCTCCAGACCTGCGCGTCGAGCCATCCCGGGAACATCCCGCCGCTCTTTCAGTTCACCATCACCCTCAACGCTACGGGCCAGCTCGTCTCGGTTCGCATGCCGGCCGGACTGAACGTCACCTTCGAGGGCTGCGTGCAGCGGGAGACGGTCGCCTGGCGAGTCCAGGGGGCCGGGCCCGGAGACGCCGGACTCTACGCGATGACGGTGATGCTGCGATGAGACAGCTGGACCCTGCGCCGGCGCGAGGATCGCGGCGAGCCATCCGGCTTACTCTCCTATCCGGCGTTCTCGGTTCGCTCAGGCGTCGCTGAGAAACGCGACCTTTTTGAGGAGGGTTCGGTTCCTGCGGTTGTGAGCAACCATGGACCCCGAAGAAATCACCGCCCTCCTCGCTCTCCAGCGTCGAGCCTACGAACTGGTTCTCCACCTCGCCGGGCTCGCCCGGCGAGAACCGGCTTTCATGAAGAACGCGGCCCGTCACCTGAGCTCCCGACGGGAGTGCGAGTCATGGCTGCGCGCCGAGCGGGGGCAACTTCCGGAGCACCTCTACCCTCGGGAGCGGGATATGCGCCCGTTTGCGCAGCTCGTATGGTCGTTCTTCCATGTCTCTTTTCGGATCGACACCATGGAGTGGGATGGCCGCGTGCTGGACGCACACGTCGTGACTCACAAGGGCCGGCCGCGAGCGCGTGGCGCGGCCGGACTGCGCTCGGTCAAGCGCAACGCGCTACGCCAGCTTCATCGGCGCCGGGGCCTCGAGCTTCCCGCGGAGGCCCTGACCGGAATGCTCGGCGACCGATGTCTGCGTGAGCCACTGGCTCTGTGGACCTACGTGTGGGAGCTGCGGCAGCGCGCACGAGGCAAGACCAAGGGCCGGGTCCTGCATCAGCTCTGGCGCTCGCTGGACCTCGACGTGCGTAAGAACTTGGACGCGGAAGCCGTGATCGAGGCGATGGACGCGCTCATCGTGGAACCGGAGCGCGGCTACCCGTGCGAGGCCGAAGGCGAGGCTCGCGTCGTCGAGTCATGAAGGCGCGGACTCACAACCCGGGGCCCGAAGGGGCGGTCGATCAGGACTGCCTTTTCGGGCAACGCTTGCAGCGCTTCTTCTTGGGTTTGCCGCAGCAGTTCTTCTTAACAACGAGCTTGGAATTCTTGGACACACTTATTGATAATGAGTCTCACTTGCATTGTCAACCAGACGGCTGCCCTCGGCCCTCTGATCGAGGAAGCCCACCATCTCGGAGACCGCGTCCTGCGCCCTGCGCACGCCCGCAAAGAGCATGAAGGCATGCACCATGTCGTCGTACACGGTGAGCGTGACGTCGACGCCGTGCTCCTGCGCGCGCCGGCGGAGCATCTGAGCATCGTCGAGCAGGGCCTCGGCGCCGCCGGCTTGAATCAGGAGCGGCGGGAGCCCGCGAAGGTTGGCGTAGACCGGAGACACGAGCGGGTGCGTTCGTTCCACCCGCTCCGGAACGAAACGCCGCACGTAGATCTCCAGCACCGATCGGTGGAGATAGTCGTAAGCCGCGTTGTCGTCGTGCGAGCGGCCCCGGAGCGTGAGGTCGACCCATGGGGAGAGCACGATCGCCGCAGACGGCAACGGCTCACCGGCGTCGCGGAGCGCGATCAGCGTGCTCATGGTCAATCCGCCGCCCGCCGATTCTCCGCAGAGCACGGCCTTCTGCGGGTTTACGCCGCGGGCCATCAGCCAGCGCCAGACCCCCACGGAGTCCTCGAGCTGCGCAGGGAAGACGTGCTCGGGCGCCAACCGGTAGTCGATCGCAAACGCGTTCATGCGTGCCTTGCGCGCGAGCTTCGAGACGAAGTGGCGGTGAGAGTCGATCGAGCCGAGCGAGTATCCCCCGCCGTGCAGGTAGACGAGGGTGCGGTCCGGGTCGGCATCCTCTGGGCGAAACCAAGCGCACGGCACCCCGTCGACGTCGAGCTTCTCCACCGAAACCCGGGCCTTGGGATTGGGCTTGGCGAGAACCGCGAGCGAGCGGCGTTGCCACGAGAGGGGGAGCAATGTCGAGTGCTTCGTGTAGTGGTGAATGACGCGCGTGAAGGCTTCGTGCTCCACCGTCCACGCGTCACGCATGGGCCCTCGACGCTGCCTGCGCACCTTTGTTGCGGCCACGATCGCTCTTGCCAACAGCTTCATTCTTCACGCTCTCTTCGGGTGCTAGGACTGCATGTCTTGTCGTCCTCGGACCGAGGAACGTCAAGCTCGTTCACCTCGGGGGACGCCCGCGCCACGAAAGCCCGCGGGCGAGGCGGGCTCAGCGTCCGAGACTCTGAACCGCCGCGCCCACGGTCATCTGGATGACCTGCGTGGAGAAGTCATGGTCGAGCTGGTCGAT
>Ga0114933_10006585_pt1 | contig 10269 bp, 9 predicted proteins | sample 4SBtaG_FD_89691 | JGI IMG/M metagenome (GOLD analysis project Ga0114933, IMG submission 89691) | Deep subsurface microbial communities from Kolumbo volcano to uncover new lineages of life (NeLLi) - 4SBTROV12_W25 metaG | ecosystem: Environmental > Aquatic > Marine > Volcanic | place: Kolumbo... | reverse complement strand
GCCCAGGGACTGGCCCTCCGGGTGACGAAGGAGGAAGCGGGTCAGGGCCAGGCCGTGAGAGGTCACGTCGAAGGCCTCGTCGGGGTCGACGCCGCTGTACTCGGCGGCGGTGACGTTCCGGACGACGTTCCCGCAGGCCTCGCGGGTCGTCATGTCGGCCCTGTCGAGGACCCGCATGAAGTCCGGAGTACGTCCCAGCGCGACGAAGTGGATCTGGATGTCCTGGCGCGTGGTCAGGTGGGCGACGCCGTGGCCGAACTGCTCGGCGACGTCGGCCATCGCGAGCAGCTGCGGCGCGGTCATCAGCCCGAGCGGGTGCTTGCTGCGCATCATGTGGACGCCGTCCTGGCGCTGGCCGTAGACGCCGAAGCGAAGCCGGCGCTCCAGGAAGACCGCGTCGGGGATGCGGCCGGCGCGGTAGCGCTCGATCTCCACAGCGAAGGCGTCGAGCTCCTCGCGGACCTGGTCGGGGGTGCCGGCGACGCGGCGACGGACGGATTCGTTGGAGCGGTTCACTTGGCCTCCTCGGGCACCGGAAGGTGGATGCCGCACTCGGTCTTGTCGCGGCCGGCCCAGCGGCCTCCGCGTTCGTCGTGGGAAGGGCGTGTGCAGGGCCAGCAGCCGACGCTGCCGTAGCCCTGGGACAGCAGGGGGTTCACCGGGAGGTCCCGGCTGCGGATGTAGGCCTGGACCTCGTCGCGGCTCCAGCCGACGAGCGGGTTGACCTTGACCAGGCCGTGGGTCTCGTCCCACTCCACGTTCTGGGCCTTGGAGCGAGCCGGAGACTGGTCTCTTCGGATGCCGGAGATCCAGGCGTCGTACTCGCCCAGCACCGCTCGGAGCGGCCGCACCTTGCGCAGCGCACAGCAGGCGTCCGGATCGCGCTCCCAGAGCCGCGGCCCGTGGAGCTTCTCCTGGACGCGGAGCGAGGGGCCCGCGGCGCGGCGGACCTCGACGCCGAAGCGCTCCTGCACGTCGCGGCGGAGCGCATAGGTCTCGTTGAACAACAGCCCCGTGTCGAGCAGCACCGTGTCGACGCCCCGGTCCAGCCGCTCGAGCAGGTCGAGGATGACGATGCTCTGCGGCCCCAGCGAGGTGCTGAGCACGATCCGGTCCGCGAAGCGCCGGGTCGCCCAGTCCAACACCTCGAGGGCGTCCTCGGTCGTCGGCGGTGCGAGCTGGGGTTGGTTTTCGAGTAGCAAGGGGACTCCTGGCTCGGTCCGGCCGGGGGTCCGCTTTCAAACGAAAAAACCCTCGGCGAGTGGGCCGAGGGTTGGCGTGTCGTCTGCGATCAGCGTGCAGTCGTCAACGCACCTCGGCCGAGGTGGCACAACAACAACACATGCAGATGTGAGTAATCACGGCCACAGTCCTACACCGGTCCGGGCGCGTCCGCAAGCAGGAGCTGCACCGCCCGCTCCTCGAGGTGGGCCCCGATGGCGTCGATGGGATCGCCCTCGACGAAGAGCACGAGGTCGTCCGCGTCGCTGATCGCGTAGCGCGCGATGAGGTGGTTCATGTCCAACAGCGCCATGCGAATGTCGCCGCGGATCCCCAGCGCCGCGGTCAGCTCCTGGGCGCGCGCGAGCAGCGCCGCGGTCCACTTGTCTCGGACCGCTTCGGGCAGCCGGTCGCGGTCCAGGACGTGACGCTTCAAGAGGCGGACGTTGTCCCGCCGCTCGCGCATGAAGCCCCAGACCAGGCGGACGAGGAGGCGCACGCGTTCTTCCGGATCCTGAGGAAGATCCTTGGGGATCTCGAGCGCGAGCAGCTCTTCGTACATGCGGTCGAGGACGGCCTCGTAGAGCCCGCGCTTGCCGCCGAAGTGCCACGCCAGGGTCGCGACGTTGACGCCCGCGGCGTCCGCCAGAGCCCGAGTCGTGGAGCCCGCGTAGCCTCGCGCCGCGAAGACGGGCATGGTCGCGCCCAGGATGCGGCTTCGGGTGTCGGGTGGCTCCATTTCTCCTGTGATATCCCCCTCGGCCGGAGGCCCCAGAATGTCCGTCGAAGCCAGCTCCCAGGAAAAGCTCCGCTACCAGGTCGACACCTTCCTCGCGAAGGGCAGTCGCGCCCTGTTCATCGCGCTGACCGTCGCCTTCATCGTGTCCTTCGTGGTCATCGCCGGGCTGAGGCTGATCCTCTGGGTCGTCGACGGGGTCATCCACCCCGACGCCCACGAGCTGACCCAGGGGCTCTGGTTCACCTGGCTGCAGCTCACCGACCCGGGCAACATGGCCCAGGACAACACGACCTTCCCCGCGTACAAGGTCACCGCCGTCATCTCCGGCATGACCGGCGTGGTCATCTTCTCGGCGCTCATCGCCTTCTTGACCACCGCCCTGGACCAGGCCATCGACCAGCTCAAGAAGGGCCACTCCCGGGTGCTCGAGAGCGATCACACGCTCATCATCGGGTGGAGCCCGCGGGTCGCGGAGATCCTGCGCGAGCTCGTCGAGGCCAACGAGTCCGAGGACGACCCGGTCGCGGTCATCCTCGCCGAGGAAGAGAAGGAGGAGATGGACGAGCACCTCCGCACGGTCTGGACCGACCGCAGGAACACCCGGCTCGTGACCCGCTCCGGCTCGACCGCTTCCCTGCTCAGCCTGGGCAAGGTCAACGCCGAAGGGGCCAAGAGCGCCATCGTGTTGGCGACGTGTGGAGAGGCGGCCTCGGCCGAGGACAAGCTGTCCAGCGATGCAAAGGTCATCAAGACCGTGCTGGCCCTCATCCAGCACGTCGGGGACGACTCCGAGATCAACATCGTGGCCGAGGTCTTCGACCCCCGGAACCGCCAGGTGGTCCAGGACATCGCGCCCGAGCGCATCAGCGTCATCGACGCCCAGGACATCCTGGCCAAGATCATGGTGCAGACCTCGCGCACCTCCGGGCTCTCCGTCGTCTACGCGGAGCTGTTGTCCTTCGAGGGCTGCGAGATGTACTTCCACCAGGACGACTGGGGCGGCATCACCTTCGGCAAGCTGCAGTTCCACTTCCCCGACGGCGTGCCGCTGGGCATCCGCAAGGAAGACGGCAGCGTCGAGATGCGCACCGATCCCGACTACGTCATGCAGGCCTCGGACGAGATCCTGATCGTCGCCGACGACGACTCCACGATCGACTTCCGGGACGCGCCCGTCTACACGCCGAAGGAGCTCCCGGACAAGAACGTGCGCATCGAGCCGGGCAAGGAGCGCATGCTGGTCCTGGGCTGGTCGGGCAAGGTCCCCATCCTCATCTCGGAGTACGACGACTACGTGCTCGACGGGTCCGAGGTCCACGTCATGCTCAAGGACCCGCCTGGCACCGTGGTGTCCGAGATCGACGAGCTCAACGGCGAGCTCGAGAACGTCGGCGTGAAGCTGTTGCCGATGGACCCGATGACCGCCGAGGACCTGGGCAGCATCGATCCCTTCTCCTACAACGTCGTGATCATCCTCAAGCAGTCGACGGTCGACGTGGACGCCGAGCGCGTCGACTCCGAGACGATCATCGTCCTGCTCCACCTCCGCAAGCTCCTGCGCGAGGCGAAGGCGGCCGGCCGCGAGGTGCGCACCAAGCTCATCACCGAGGTCCTCGACTCGGCCAACCAGGAGCTGATCTCACGCGCAGGCGTCAACGACTTCATCATCAGCAACCGCATGGTCTCGATGATGTTCGCGCAGATCTCGGAGGAGCCCGACATCCAGGACGTCTACGACGACCTTTTCCAGGAGGACGGGAGCGAGATCTACGTCAAGCCGGCGTGGCTCTACTTCGACGAGTTCCCGGTCACGGTCAACTTCGGCGACCTGATGGCCATGGTGCGCAAGCGGGACACCGAGATCTGCCTCGGCTACAAGATCACGGCCAAGGAACAGGACGGCGACGAGAACTTCGGCGTGAAGCTCATCCCCTTCAAGGACACGCCGGTGACCTTGAACCGCGAGGATGGCCTCGTCGTCCTGGCCGAAGACGACATGTAGACTTCGATGGTGGTCACCCTCTCCGAACTCCAGGCCCTCGAGCCGCTCGCCCAGGTCCCGGTCGAGGACCTCGCCCGACTCATCGAGCACGGCTACGGCCGCGAGTACGAGCCCGGAGCCGTGGTCTTCGAGCCGGGCAGCTATGCCTTCGCGGGGCTGCTCGTCGTGAAGGGGAGGCTCTCGGTCCATGTCGTCAGCCCCTCCGAGGTCCGCGAGGTCGGCCGCATCGGCGTCGGCGAGGTCGCCGGCGAGGCCGCCTTCTTCGACGCGGGCGCGGTGCACACCGTCAAGGTCGTCGCGGACCACCCCACCAAGGTCCTGGTCATCACCCAGCAGCTCCTCAGGAATGCACGGGGCAGCCACGCGCTCGCCGCGATGCAGTCCCACACGGTGCGCGTGATGGCGCAGCGCATCCGGCGCACGAACGCAAACCTGCGCGCCCTCTGGGAGGAGCACTCGGACACCCCCGAGGACTTTCAGGACGCGCTCCGGGAGTCGATTCGATGATCGACGTGGCTCGCGCGCTGCTCGACCAGCGCGGCGTGGATCCCTCTGCCGCCAGCGCGCTCTCCGAGGTCCTCGACATGCTGCCGGGGCGTACCTTCCCCGAGGGCACCGTTCTCTGCGAAGAGGGCGCCGAGGGCGTGGAGATGTGGGTCCTTGTCCAGGGCCGCGTGAGCGTGCGGAAGCGCGATCTCACCGGGGTCGCCCGACCGCTGGCGCGCGTCACCGGGCCGGCGATGCTGGGCCACATGGCGCTGGCGGGCGGCTGGGACCGAAGCGCCTCCTGCGTGGCCCTCGACGATGTGCGCGCGCTCCTGGTCTCCAAGGATCACTTCGACACGCTGATGGGCGAGATCGGGCCCAACGGCGACATCTTCCGGCGCGTCCTGATCGCCGGCATGAGCCGCCAGCTGGCGACCGGAAACGCGAAGCTCCGCCAGCTCCTTGTGCCCTTCGAGGACAGCGACACGGAGATGATGGATCGCTCGGTGCTGGACACCCAGGCCACCTTCGACGGCTGGGTCGGCTGAGCCGGCCACTCAGTCCATGTAGCCCATGCCCTTGAGCTGCTCCTGCGTCGGCTCGTCGACCTGGAGGGGCGCCGAGGTGGACTCGGGGTAGGCGCCTTCGGCCTCGGCGGTGAGCCGGCGGACACGGTGCACCAGATCCCGCGCCAGGTCCTGGGTCATGCCCGGGTCCTCGGACACGTTGTAGAGCTCGGCCGTGCCGTCGTCCGCAAGGATGAGCGCGTCGTCCTGGTCCCGGTACAGTCGGTAGCCCTGGGAGAAGCGACCGCCGAATTTCTCCGCCCACGCGGGGTCCCTCCAGGCCCGCGCGGTGATGGGCCGAGGTGCAGCGCCGCCCATGATGCTGTCGATCAGGCGGCTCTCGTCCTCGAGCCCGGCGAGGTGCAGCAGCCCCTGGCCGACGTCCTCGAGCGTCATCGGCACCGTCACGCGCTGGTGTTCGGCGACCACACCGGGCGCCGAGACGATGAGGGGTACCGCGGTCACCTCCGGGTAGAGCGTGCGGCAGTGGAAGAGGAGTCCGTGCTCGCCCAGGTACTCGCCGTGGTCCGAGGTGACAGCGATGACGCCGTTTCGGCCGAGCCGATTCCAGGCCTGCGTGAGCCATGCGAGCTCGCGATCCGCCTGACGCACTCCCCCGTCGTACAGCTGGTTGATGAGCGTCCACCCCTCGGGGGGGATCGCCTGGCTGCCGGTCATCCACGCCTCGGCGAGCGAGGGGACGCCGTGCTTGTTCGGGGCCAGCATGTTGTCCACACGCCACTGCTGAGCCCAGCCCGCCCGGTCGAGCTCGGCGACCAGCTCCTCCTGGTCGGGCCAGACCTCCCAGGGGCCGTGGCCGACGAAGAGGTTCACCACCAGGAAGAGCGGGCGCTCGTCCGGCTCCTTGAGGAGCTCCTCGACGCGTACGAGGGCCTGGTCGTCGCTGTTCTCGAAGTTCTCTGCGACCTCGAAGCCACGCGCCAGCCCGAAGTCTGGATCGAGGAGCTTGTTGCTGGACAGGAGCGCGGTCCGGTAGCCGCCCTCGGAGAAGCGCTCCGCCAGGGTCGGCAGGTCGGTCCGCATCCGGGACACATTCAGGCTGCCGGTCAGGGCCAGGCCTTCGCCCTCGGTGAAGTGGGCGCCGTGGACCCACGGGGGCTCGCCGGTGAAGAGGGAGGCGTGGCTCGGCCACGTCCAGCTCGAGCTGGTCACGTCCTCGTAGACCACCCCGCGTTGGGCCAGGGCGTCGAGGGACGGAGTGTCGTTGGAGCTGCCGTAGGGCCGCGTCCGGTCCGCACGGACCGTGTCCAGGACGACGAGGAGGACGTCCGGTGGGCGGACCTGTTGCGGCGCCTCCCCGGAGCACGCGAGCGAAAGCCAAGCCAGCACGGGCGGACTATAGCGCTTGCCGCCGCGCAAGGCATCGGCTCCGGCTGCCGGGCTTCGGGAGTCCGCTGGGCGCGAGCGCGTCACTTCGGGGTGACGTACCCCAGGGCCTCCAGGCGCTCCCTGGTTTCGTCGTCGACGGAGACTGCGGGCGTCTGCGGTCCTTCCGCGTAGGCTCCCTCGGCTCTGCTACGCAGGTCGCGCACACGGTGTGTCAGATCCTGCGAGAGGTCCCTGGTCATCGTCGGGTCCGCGGACAGGTTGTAGAGCTCGGCGCTCCCGTCATCCGCTAGCATCAGCGCCTCGTTCTGCTCTCTATAGAGGCGGTACCCCTGGTTGAATCGGCCCCCGATGAGCTGGGCCCAGCCGCGGTCTCTCCAGGCCCTTGCGAGGATGGGCTGCGAGGCATCTTCGTTGCCCTGCAGTCTCGAAGCACCGGCGAGCCCGGCGAGGTGCAGGAGGCCGTCGAAGAGGTGCTCCAACTGCATTGCCGTCGTCACGCGCTCCTGCTCAGGCAAGATGCCGGGCGCTGAGACGATCAGAGGCACGTGGGTGACCTCCGGGTACAGCGTCCGACAGTGGAAGAGCAGGCCATGCTCTCCCAGATACTCGCCGTGGTCGGAAGTGACCGCTACCGCCCCCTTTCGACCCTGTCGATCCCACGCTGTCAGCAACCAACCCAGCTCGCGGTCCGCCTGGCGGACGCCGCTGTCGTAGAGCTCGTTCACCAGCGCCCACCCTCCCGGTGGCACCTCGAGCCCATCGATCATCCAGGCCTTGGCGAGCGAGGTCGCGCCCGGATGATTGGGGTAGATGAGGCCCTCCAACCGCCACGGCTCGATCCAGCTCTGCTCCTGGATTGCGTCCGCGTGCTGGGGGCTGTCAGGCCAGACTTCCCACGGCTCGTGTGCGGCGTAGAAGTTGACGAACAGGAACAGCGGCCGGGGATCGTGCTCATTGAGGATCTCCTCCGCGCGCAGAAACGTCCTCTTGTCCCGAGTGTCGAAAGTCTCGGCTACTTCGAAGCCCCTGGAGAGTCCCAGCCCCGGCTCCAAGAGCGGGTTCGAAGACAGCAGCACGGTTCGATAGCCGGCGTCCGCAAAGCGCTCCGCGAGAGTGCCGAGGTCGTGCCGCATGGCCGAGGCGTGGAGCGTCGGCGTCAGGCTCAAGCCTTCTGCCTCGGTGAAGTGTGCTCCGTGTACCCACGGCGGCTGACCGGTGAAGATCGACGCGTGCGAAGGCCAGGTCCACGAGGACGATGTGACGTCTTCGTACACGACCCCACGCTTCGCGAGCGCGTCCAGAGCCGGCGTTTCGTTGGTTGAGCCGTAGGGTCCGGTCCGGTCCGCTCGCACGGTGTCAAGCACGACCAGAAGAACGTCTGGCTTCCGGGCCGGGCCTTCATCCGGTCCCGTACACGCGAGCGAAAGCCAAGCCAGCACGGGCGGACTATAGCGCTTGCTGCCTTGCGGCGGCGGCGGTAGCCTGCGGCTGCAGGGCATGAGGAGAACTCATGCTGCTCAGCCTCTCGCTCCTTGGAGCGACCAACGAAGCCTCCGCCTTCTGTGGCCACTACGCGGGCCAGGTCGGCGCGGAGCTGTACAACAACGCCAGCCAGATCGCCGTCGCGCGCCAGGACGGTCGGACCACGCTCACCCTGGTGAACGACTTCGAGGGCGACGCCTCCGAGTTCGCGGTGGTCATCCCCGTGCCCACGGTGCTCGGCGAGGAAGATGTCCAGGTCGTCGACCCGTCGGTCGTCTCCCGCGTCGACGCGTACTCCGCTCCGCGCCTCGTGACCTACGAGTGCGAGGACTTCAGCTGGGGCGGCGACACCGGCGCGGCGCTGGACAGCGCGAACGAGGAAGACGACGGGGGCACCGGCGAGGATGCCGACGACAGCGTCACGGTTGAAGCGACCTTCAGCGCCGGGGAGTACGACATCGTCATCCTCTCGGCTGAGGAGAGCGGCGCGCTCATCACCTGGCTGAACGACAACGGCTACGGCGTCTCGACCGACGCGGAGGATCTGCTCGGCGAGTACGTCTCGAGCGGCGCCAAGTTCTTCGCCGCGAAGGTGAACCTCGAGAACATCCCCGAGGGCGCCAGCTACCTGTCGCCGCTGCAGTTCGGCTACGAGAGCGAGGTCTTCAGCCTCCCGATCCGGCTCGGCACGCTGAACTCCGGCGGCGAGCAGGACCTGATCCTCTACGTGCTCTCGGACAACGGCCAGACGCACATCTCGAACTACCCGCAGGTCGAGGTCGAGACGGACTGCATGGTCGACCTGAGCGGCTGGGAGAGCCTGCACGCCTTCGTCGACGATCGCTTCCAGATCGCGCTCTCAACCGAGGAGCGCCCGGGCTGGGTCCTGGAGTACGGCTGGACCGCCAGCGGGTGCGATCCCTGCGCCGACGAGCCCCTGGCCGACGCCGACGTCCAGGCCCTCGGTTGGCAAGGCGAGGCCTGGGACGCCTACTTCTCGCGCATCCACATGCGCTACCCGCCCGAGGCGGTCGACCAGGACCTGGTCTTCTACGGCAGCGGGCTCTACGACTTCACCCAGATCCGGTACATCGAGTACGTCCAGGATCTCGAGGACCGCTTCCCCAACTGTGGCAGCGGCTGGGCCACGGACCCGGGGACCTGCGAGGGCGAGGACGACACCGGCAATGGGCCGGATCGCGACCTCGATGAGGGCATGGATGCCACTCCGGAGCCGCGCAACGGCTGTGGCGTGCCGCTGACGCCCGCTCTGGGGCTGGCGCTACTCGCTGTCCCCCTCGCCAGGCGTCGACGCCGCTGAGTCGAGAGCCCACCGGGTCTTCTTGAGCATGCCAAGCAGGATCTCCAGCTCGACCTTGGTGGGCTCGGCGCGACCGAGCAGCTGAGCCAGCGTGACCGTCACCTGCTCGGGGTTGCGTCCGAGCATGTACGGGGTCTCCTCGAGCAGCTCGACCGCCATGTCCACCACCCGCCGCTGGACGCGCAGGTCTCCCAGGGGCTGTGGCGGTCGAGGGGTCGAAGAGAGCGCTCCGCCCCCGGAGCGCTTGCCCTGACGGACCACGCTGTCGGTGGGCACGAAGCCGCGGTCGAGGGCCTCGTCGAAGATCGCCGAGGTCGTCATCAGCACGGCCTGGGCGAGGTTCAGGCTGGGCTCGCCGGCCGTGGGTATACGCAGCGCGGTCGTGCACCAGGTGAGGGCCTCGTTGTCCAGGCCGTGGTCCTCGCGCCCGAAGAGCACGGCGACGGGGCCCTCGCGCTCGAAGGCCGCCTTGGCCAGGTCGCGCTGGTTCATCACCGGCCACTCCCAGCGCCGCTTGCGCGCGGTCGCCCCGATGGCCCAGGTGCAGCCCTCGACCGCCTCCTCGACGGAAGCGACGAAGCGCGCCGACTCCAGGATGTCCTTGCCCCCGCTCGCCATCCAGCGGGCGCGCTCCATGTCGAAGCAGGGCGGGTCCACGACGGCGAGCCGTCGCAGCCCCAGGTTCGCCATCGCACGCGCGGTCGCACCGACGTTCCCCGGATGGAGCGGGTTGACGAGCACGATGACGACGCCCTCGGCGAGAACGTCGGCGGGTGTCAACGGCTACTCGAGGCCGAAGAGGCCCTTCAGCCAGGCCCAGAAGCCCTGCGTCTCGGGCTCCCTCCGATCGACCCGCGCCGGCAGGTCCTTCTTGGGGCGGATGATCTCGGGGGTCTTCTTCCGCTTGTCCGGAAGGGGCGCGGTCGGCTCCGGGAGCTTCTCGGGGCGGTCCGGCCCCTTGCCCTCGAGCTCTGCGGCCAGGCCCGACTTGGGCATGGTGAGCGGCATCGGCGGCGGCGTCGGAGCCGCAGCGGCGGCGGCGGTCTTCTTCTTCTTGCGGCGGCGACGCTTCTTCTTGCGCTCACCGTCTCCGCCCTTTCCG
>Ga0114933_10006580_pt1 | contig 10270 bp, 8 predicted proteins | sample 4SBtaG_FD_89691 | JGI IMG/M metagenome (GOLD analysis project Ga0114933, IMG submission 89691) | Deep subsurface microbial communities from Kolumbo volcano to uncover new lineages of life (NeLLi) - 4SBTROV12_W25 metaG | ecosystem: Environmental > Aquatic > Marine > Volcanic | place: Kolumbo... | reverse complement strand
TTTGGAACGACTTATTTCAAGCAGCGCAAGCGGCTGGCGAAATTCATGCGTCCACTGATTTGAGCCTCGTTCGTTTGTTTCTCCTGGGTTCTGTAAATTGGAGCATGCAGTGGTACGACCCCAAGAAGAAAAATTCGATTGATGAGCTAGCGCAGAACTTCTGTGCCATGCTGTTTGATGGCATCGGTCCGTAACCGCTTTGCTCTAGTTGGGAGCACGAAATGATCCCATTTCAGTAGAAGGGTCTATTATGGCAAAAATCATCCGTGTCACTCTCACAGAGTTCGCCTTCGTCAACAAGAATATTGGTTTGGAAACGGCCGCGGCTGGTGTCGGGAACATGGCCTTTGTGTCAGGGGAACGGTTTACGGCAAAACGCTTTGCGGTAATGATCAATACGGATGAAGGTGTTCGCGGCGAATACGTTGTGAACTGGGTTGGCACGCCCTCGACCTTTGCCCAGGCGAGTATGTTGGCACCGCTGCTGGTCGGCCGTGACCCAGAGCACCGGGAGCGTCTCTACGATGACCTGAAACGCGAGGTTCGTGCCTATGATCATATGGGCCATGGACCGCTTGATATCGCACTGTGGGATCTGTGCGGCAAGTTGCGTGGCACTTCGATCAAGGCGATGTTGGGCGGCTTCCGCGACCGTCTACCGACCTATGCTAGCAGCTATTGTGGTCAGGAAAGCCCAGGCGGCCTTGCGACGCCGGAAGCCTTTGCTGACTATGCCGAACAGTGCAAGGAGGCGGGTTTTCACGGATTTAAGATCCATGGCTGGCTGAACGGCGAGGTGCGACGAGAGATGCGCAATCTGCGCGGCGTGCGCGCACGGATTGGTGACGAGATGAAACTGATGATCGATCCGGCTTGCATGCTCGATACCTGGAATGATGCACTGGCGCTGGGCCGAGTTTGTGATGAGGTCGGCTGCTTCTGGTATGAGGATCCCTACAAAGACTCATCTGTGTCGCCGTACGGCCACCAACGGCTGCGCGAGAAACTTCAAACTCCTCTGCTGGTTAGTGAGCATGTTCGGGGCTTGGAACAGAAGGCCGCCTTTATGCTGGCGGGTGGCTGCGACATGATTCACGCAGACCCGGAATACGATATGGGCATCACCGGTGTGATGAAGATTGCACATTTTTGCGAGGCCCTGGGCCTCGATATCCAAATCCATGCGGTGGGTCCAGCGCATCGGCTCTGCATGTCAGCGATCCGAAACACTCATCTCTACGAGATGGCGTTGATCGGCCCGGGCATGTCGAACATGGTCGCACCGGTGTACAATTGCGGGTATTCCGATCAGCCGGAAGATTTGCCCGCCGATGGCTGTCTTCTGGTGCCGGATGGCCCCGGCCTCGGTGTCACCTATGATTGGGACTATATCGATGCACACAAGACGCAAGAGTTTGTGTTCGATTAGCCGGACAGCGGCCAATCCATTGTGCACCTGATCGATAGTTACATTTACCACGCGTGAAATTCTGAATTGTTAGCGCCTGCACCGTTTGCGAGGGCAGATGTATTTCTGCCATTAACAGGCAGGAATTTTCCCAGATTTTCAAGGGACCAAGCGATGGCAAAAAAATGGGGGTGGCGTAACGCCGACCCCCAAGGTCACAGGGAGCTCTAAAATTCCAATCTCATCGCATCATGAGCAACCGCTTGTCGCACCACAGGTGACGCATTTCATGCAGGTTCCATTTCGCACCAGGGTAAAGTTCCCACATTCACCGCAAGCATCGCCTTCATATCCCTTAGCTCTTGCTTCACGCACCCGCTCGAGTGCTTCGTCGACTTCTGAGACGACGGTTTCGCTAACGGTGACCGCTGCTACTGCGCTCTTGCCGGTGGCAGACTGAAGGCCGTTCGCCGTTTCCGCTGGCGCTGCCCCATTTCCCTTCCCCCCGCCAGTTATCACCAACAAGTTGGAAGAGCGGACAAAACCAGTGCTAGCGACTTTCTGGATTGCTGCGATAGTCCGCGCCGGGTCGTGGGGTAACTCGCCTTCCTTTTCACCGTTACCCAAGCTATCCGGCAGGATGTCTTCGGGTTGGGCGTGTGATAGGTCGTTACGACCGAGATAGCTGACCGCAACCTCGCGGAAGATGTAATCCAATACCGACGTCGCCATTTTGATTGCGTCGTTGCCTTCGACCACGCCTGATGGCTCGAAGCGGGTAAAGGTGAAGGCTTCGACATACTCTTCCAGTGGTACGCCATACTGTAGGCCGATAGAAATCGCGATGGCGAAGTTGTTCATCAAGGAGCGGAAGGCCGCACCCTCCTTATGCATGTCGATGAAAATCTCGCCGAGCTTGCCATCCTCGTATTCGCCAGTGCGCAGGTAAACCTTGTGTCCACCAACAACTGCCTTTTGGGTGTAGCCTTTACGGCGACTCGGCAATCGGCGGCGTTCGCTAATCGCGCGCTCCACGATCCGTTCAACGATGCGCTCCGCGGCGATAGGAGCTGCTGCTGCGCGGGGTGCATCCGCCACTTCTTCCGCTAGCGGTTGCTCATCATCCAACAAGGCGGCTTGCAACGGCTGGCTCAGCTTGGAGCCATCGCGATACAGCGCGTTTGCCTTCAGGCACAAGCGCCAGGACAGTTCATAGGCATCCTTGCAGTCCTCAACCGTTGCATCATTCGGCATATTAATGGTTTTCGAAATCGCACCGGTGATGAAGGGCTGAGCGGCGGCTAGCATACGTATGTGGCTTTCAGCGGAAAGGTAGCGTTTGCCTATCCGGCCGCACGGATTGGCACAATCGAAGACCGGCAGATGCTCTTCTTTCAAATGTGGTGCGCCCTCCAAGGTCATAGCGCCGCAGCAATGAGTGTTCGCCGCTTCGATTTCCGCCGCACTGAAGCCGAGCGCATGCAGCATATTGAAGCTGAGATCGTCGAGTTGTTCCAAGTCAAAGCCTAACGTCTCGGTGCAAAATTTCTCGCCAAGGGTCCATTTGTTGAATGCAAATTTGATGTCGAATGCATCGGCTAAAGTGGCTTCGATGATCTCTATCGCCTCGCCCGTGAAACCTTTTTTGGCCAGGCTCTCGTGGTTGATCGCCGGGGCGTTAGTTAGGCTGCCGAACCCAACCGCGTAAGAGACGATCGCTTCAATTTCCTGCTCGTCATACCTCAGAGTGCGCAGCGCGTCGGGGACGGTGCGGTTGATAATCTTAAAATAGCCGCCGCCAGCGAGCTTCTTGAACTTGACCAGGGCAAAATCCGGCTCGATTCCCGTTGTGTCGCAATCCATGACAAGGCCAATCGTGCCTGTCGGAGCGATGACTGTAGTTTGGGCATTGCGGAAGCCGTGCTTCTCGCCCAATTCAAGGGCTCGATCCCACGATTTGGCTGCTGCTTTGGCGAGTGTCGGTTCCGGGCAGACCGAGTGGTCAAGCGGTACCGGTGTCACGGTCAAATCTTCGTAGCCCGAATTGTGGCCGTGTGCGGCCTGGCGATGGTTGCGGATAACCCGCAGCATTGGTTCCGCGTTGTGATCATATTCCGGAAATGTTCCCAGCTCTTCGGCCATCTCTGCCGAGGTTGCGTAGGCAACGCCAGTCATCAATGCGGTGATTGCGCCGCACAGAGCGCGGCTCTGGTCGCTGTCATAGGGTAGGCCGGAGCCCATTAGCAGGCCGCCTATATTGGCGTAGCCGAGGCCGAGCGTGCGGTAGTCGTAGGAGCGTTGCGCGATTTCCTTGGAGGGGAATTGCGCCATCAACACTGCAATTTCCAAGGTAATCGTCCACAACCGCACTGCGTGCTCGAACGTCGGTATATCGATGCCGCCTTTTTCGTGCTGCAGCGCCATCAAGTTGATTGAAGCTAGGTTGCACGCCGTATCGTCCAGGAACATGTACTCCGAACACGGGTTAGAGGCGTTGATGCGACCGGAATTCGGACAGGTGTGCCATTCGTTAATCGTGGTATCAAACTGCAGGCCCGGATCAGCGGAAGACCACGCGGCGTAGGAAATTTGGTCCCATAAATCACGGGCGTGGACTGTCTTTGCCACTTCGCCGTTCTTTCGGTTGACCAAGTCCCAATCCTTGTCGTCACGGACCGCGGCAAGAAAATCATTGGTGACACGCACCGAGTTATTGGAGTTCTGTCCGGCGACCGTCAGATAGGCATCCGAATCCCAATCTGTATCGTAGGTTTCAAACTCGACGGTGGTGTAGCCTTGGCGCGCGAATTGGATGATCCTTTGGATGTAATTCTCGGAAACATCATGTTTGCGCGCGGTGAGAATTGCTGTTTTCAGCGCCGCGTTCGTCTTTGGATCAAAGCGCGTGGGGTCCTCACCTTCCTGGCAAGCATCCATGACCGCACCAAGGCAGCGATTGTTGATGCGTGAGCCGGTGACCAGCGCAGCAACTTTGTGCTCTTCGAGCATTTTCCAGTTGATGAAGTCCTCGATATCTGGATGGTCAATATCGACGATGACCATTTTGGCTGCGCGCCGTGTAGTACCTCCAGACTTGATCGCGCCGGCTGCGCGGTCGCCGATCTTGAGAAAACTCATGAGGCCGGAGGACTTTCCACCGCCTGAAAGAGGCTCACCTTCGGCGCGGATGCTGGAGAAGTTGCTGCCGGTGCCGGAACCGTATTTAAATAGGCGGGCTTCGCGGACCCACAGGTCCATAATACCGCCGTCATTAACCAGGTCGTCGTCGACCGACTGGATGAAGCAGGCGTGTGGTTGCGGATGTTCGTAGGCGGACTTGGCCCGGGTCAGCCGGCCGGTTTCGAAATCAACAAAATGGTGGCCTTGTGGTGGGCCGTCTATGCCGTAGGCCCAGTTTAAACCCGTGTTAAACCATTGTGGTGAGTTTGGTGCAGCGACTTGGCGTGCCAACATGTGCCGCATTTCGTCAAAATAGGCCAGCGCATCTGCTTCGCTATCGAAATAGCCGCCTCTCCAACCCCAGTATGCCCAAGTACCAGCGATGCGATCAAATACTTGCGTGCTGCTCATTTCGCCGCCATAGCGTTCTTCTTCTGGCAGCTCGGCCAGGGCATCCTCATCGGCGGTACTGCGCCATAGCGAGGAGGGGACGCTATTCTCTTCAATCTTCTTCAGCTGTGCGGGGACGCCGGCCTTGCGAAAATATTTTTGTGCGAGTACGTCACAGGCAACTTGGCTCCAACCTGCAGGGACGTCTATATCCTCCATACGGAACACGATGGAACCATCGGGATTGCGAATTTCACTGGTCGTCTTCCGGAATTCGACCCCGGTGTATGCGGATTGTCCTTCAACAGTGAATCGGCGTTCGATGCGCATTTCTGCTCTTCCCTGGCCTTGTCTTTATTAATTCATCCTTTTGGGCCAGTTGTCGCAATGCATCTAGCTTGCCCCTGACCTCCCCAAACCATGTCCCGGTGCCCAAATATAGCAGCAATAGCAAGTTTTCCTGCCACGCGGCACCATATGTATGGGACCAACAGCATTTCGCCACAATCTATTGAGTATTGCAATAGATTTTGTGGTTATTTGGGCTTCAGGGGATAAATATTGTAATATCTTTTTGCTGAACATGATCGTCGAGTAAATCGAATTAGGCAAAAATTATAGTAAATTCGAGAAGTCTAGGGATATTCTCTGTGGTTGGTGATAGGCTGGACGCTGAAAGCGGCAAGTGTCATAGTCCCGCTGCTCCAGGCGGCGCAGAAGGAGAGCTTACGATTATGACGACCGCGATCACCCGCTTGATCACCAAACTGAGGGGAGAAGGCGTCGGCACCGACGAATTCGGCAATCAGTATTACCAGGATCGCAAGGTGGCACCAAATGGTCGCCGCAAGCGTTGGGTCGTATATGAAGGAGATGACGAAGCAAGCAAGGTGCCACCGGAATGGAATGCCTGGCTTCACTATACGATTGACGACATTCCGGATGGCTCTCGTAACCAGGATTGGCAAAAGCCGCATTCACCCAACCTGACTGGAACGCCGGAGGCCTATCGCCCAGTCGGGCATACATTGCGTGGTGGGAAACGTGCAAGTGCCACCGGAGATTACGAAGCGTGGAAGCCGGAATAGGCGTCGCTCGTTGATGAACCGCGATGCGGCTCACATCCTTGTTGGTGCGGCTATCTTGTCGTTCGCACAGCTTTTTTTCTTCTTGACGGGCGACGCCTTCGAGTATGTGCAGGACGCCATCATTGTTGAGGCATAGCTGGAGAAAGTCGTACTACGTGCAGAAGCGCAGCGGTTGGGAGCTAACTTATCTGCCGTGAGGTTGTCATCTGTAGACCTTAAATTATGACATCATGAAAAAATTGTTTGGAGCCACCGTTTGCCTATTGCTACTCGTCGCACATCGAGTTGATGCTTTTCCGGGCGATCTAGTAATCATGCAGGGTCTGGACAAGGTGACCGCGCGCGTGTCGACCTTTCAAGCTTTACTGGGTGCCACAGCGCGGTTTGGGACCCTAGAGATTACGGTCAAAAGCTGCGACCGGACACCGCCGGAGGAGCCACCGGAGTCGGCTGTCTTCCTCAAAGTCATGGAGAAACGGCCAGAAGAGCCGGTAACCGAACTGTTCACGGGTTGGATGTTTTCCTCCAGCCCGGCGCTCTCAGCACTCGAGCATCCTGTCTATGATGTTTGGGTCCTCGAATGCAAAAGGACCGTTAAGGTTGAAACTGAGAAGGGCCGCTAGCCGGCTTGTGGGACGTAGGTGCCGCGACCGACCGCGAGCAGTTTGCCATTTTCATCATGCACGTCGATATCAACGACGGCGATTGATCGTCCGGCGCGGCGGACCTTAGCGGTGGCAATCAAATCGGTGTTGATTCCCGGACGTAGATAGTCGGTGCGGAAATTGACGGTTGGTACGCCGGCACCGACCTTCATAACGACGGCGTAGTCGCCAACGGTGTCGATCAGCGAGGCAATTGGTCCACCATGCCACTGGCCGGTACCGGCGCGCCGTTCAAATTCCGGACGCATCGGCATGCGCATGACGAGGGTATCCGTGTCCGGATCCAGCGATTCGACCTTCAAATTCATAAAAGAGATGAAGGGTGAGTTGTTCAAGAGCGCCTGAATTTCTTCTTTGCTCAACGGATTGTTCATATCGTTATGTTCTCTAGAGTTAGGGGCAAACGACAACCTTGCCGAAGACCTCGCGGTCTTCCAAAAGGCGCAGCGCTTCGCGGGATTCGGTGAGTGGAAAGCTGCGATCAATCACCGGGTGCATTCGGTCTTCCTGGATATACTGCATCAACTGTTCTAAGTCCTCGCGTTCCCAGCTGTTGGAACCGAGTATTTGCAGTTCGAAGGTCCAGATGTAGCGGATATCGGTTTGTGGATCGAAACCGGCGGTAGCGCCGCAGGTCATCATCCGGCCGCCCTTGCGCAGACATTTCAGCGACGGTACCCAGGTGTCGCCGCCGGTAAAGTTGACCACCATGTCGACGCCGCCGTCATAGCTGTAGCGCGTCGGTTTTGTGAAGCGCTTCCAGACTTCTTTCTCGAAGGCATCGTCGACGTAGTTGATACCGTCGTCGGCGCCGAACTCCTTGAGGCGCTCGATCTTGTCCTCGGTGCTGGCGCAGACGATAACTTGCGCGCCGAACATCTTGGCCAGTAAGACGCAACCGGTGCCGACCCCGCCGCTGGCGCCCAGGACAAGGCAACGTTCACCGTCGCTGATCTTGCCCTGCGTCACCATCATACGATGCGCGGTGCCGTAGGCGACGGGGAGGCTAGCCGCTTCCTCGAAAGTCACGCCGTCCGGCATGCGGACCATTTGATGAGCCCGGGCGCGGCAATATTCGGCCAGGCCGCCATGCGTGGTCTCACCCATTAACCCGCCTTCGACCCGGTTACGTGGATCGATCAGGACCCGGTCGCCGACCGACCAATTGGACACATCGGCACCCACTTCCGCAATTTCACCTGCGACGTCTAGGCCTGGGATCACCGGCATGTTCAACTGGATACCCGGCATGCCGCGGCGGGTGAAAATGTCGTGATAGTTCAGCGACGAGGCCTTGACGCGCACGACGATATCGTCGGGACCGCATTCCGGGTCGGGAAAGTTCTCCTCATAGACCAGGTTTTCCGGACCACCATGCTCGTGAATAACCGCTGCGCGCATATCGTTTCTCTTTCTTGGTTTTGTTTATCAAGCCTGACTGAAGGTAAGTACTGGGCCGCAAGTGTATTGCGGCTCGACCCAGATGGCCGGGTAGGGGTGATTTTTGGAGGAAATATTACGCGCTACGAGAAAATCTCGCGTTGCATTGAGATCCTTAACTGCGACGCCGAAACCTGCGACGTAGGGCATCGCGGGCGGTGTAATGCCGACCCATTCCTTGAGCCGAGTTTTGGTGATGATGTAGACATTGCCACGCGACAGGTTGAAGACCTTGCCGCCAGGCATGACCTCCTTTGGCTGTTGGGCGAACAGCTGGGACAGGCGGTTGCAGGTCTCGTCTAGATCCTCGACGCACAGTGCGACTTCTGCTAAGGCGATGGCCCCGTTGGGGTGGCTCATCAGGTGCGGTTGCCATAACACGTCACGGGTTAGGTGATCGATGAAGATGAGTTTGGCCTCGGGGAAATTCTCCCGGTCTACATGAATGTTGCGAAAGGCTGCCAGGCGGGTTTCCTGGTTATTCGGCCCGAAGGGTGCGTCGCGTTGCAGCTTGGCCGCCGGAGTGATGCCTTCGAAGCGGCTGTTCAGAATAGGATAGGATTTGTCGGCATCTCCGCTGCCGATGGCGATGATGTGCTGTCCTTCATAGCGCGTCAAATAATCTTTGGTTGAGCTGTACAGGTTGGGGTCGGTGATGCCGATGATTTCCAGATAACCGTGCTCGAACATGGCGCAATGGTTACCCGATCCCCACTTTTCGACTGGGCTGCCGGCTGTGCGCGAGCCGGAGTGGAAGCTGCGCTCCGTCAGGGTGAAGCCCAACCGTTCGTATGTTTCCTGGCCGACATCGAGATTTCGGACGGCGACGCCGGTATGGTCGAGTTCGAGGTCGAGTTCGGTCATTGGGCGATCTTCCTTACCGCTTGGGCGGCCCGCTCGGTCAAGGCTTTGCGGTCGATCTTGTTTGTACCAGTCAATGGTAGGCTTAGTAAAAATTCAACGTGCCTTGGATGCTGATATGCCGGCCCGTTGGCCAACGCGTATTCCTTCACCGTATCCTCTTGCAACGTTTTGCCGCGCACTGGCACGACGAAGGCCGACGGTTTGTACCCTTTGATTTCATCTGCAACCGGGACGACGCAAGCTTGTTCGATGTCAGGATGCTTTTCGAGCATCTTCTCGACCTCGGCCGGATAGATGTTCTCTCCGCCGCAATTGAACATGTCGTCCGCGCGGCCAACAAAATAATGAAAGCCGTTTTCATCGCGGCGCATAATATCACCAGTGTCGTACCAACCGTCTGGGCTTAACACTTCAGCGCTTTTCTCGGGTAGGTTGTGATAGCCTGGCATGACTGAAGGGTTGCGGCATTGAAGGATGCCTTGGTCGGCATCCAGATTGTCGCCATCGACCAACCGAGCATCGCAGTCGGGTCGGGGGTATCCTATCGACATGCCAGGCTGCGGGAGGCCATCTGGATGTGCGCCGTAACAGGCGGGACCGCCTTCTGTTGTGCCATAACCATTGGTGATCAGCGCGTTTGGGAAGATCTCTCGCAGATCTTCATAGAGTTTCTGGCTTACTGGCGCAGAGCCCATGCGGGCGATGCGAACTGACGACAGATCGGTGCTGGCTAGTGCCTGGCGCTCCCGGGAAACCATCGCCAGCATGGTTGGTACCGAAGTGAGCCAAGTCACGCCATATTGGCCAATCGCCTCGACATAGCCGGCTGCAGTGAATTGTGGCATCAGGACAATGGTTAAATGCGCCCCGACGGCCAACTTGCACATGGCCAGGCCGTTCATGTGGTAGAGCGGTGCGGCGACGAGCACGCGATGATCCGCATCCGGTGGAGGGTCGATCCGTACCTTGACAACCCACAGGTGTCCTTCATGGGTCAAAGGGACACCCTTAGGCCGCCCGGTCGAGCCGGAGGTGTAAAGGAACATCGCGATCTCGTCGTGGGTCGGTCTAATCGACTCGAATTCACCAGGATCTGAAAACGCTTCGAACCCATCCGAGCCGTTGTTGTCGAAATTTACGACGCGAATGTCCGAAGGTATGCTGGCGGCGCGATCTTTATCGGCGAAGACTAGCTTAATGTCAGCGTCACGCAAGATGTAATCGACCGTCTCATT
>Ga0114933_10006579_pt1 | contig 10271 bp, 12 predicted proteins | sample 4SBtaG_FD_89691 | JGI IMG/M metagenome (GOLD analysis project Ga0114933, IMG submission 89691) | Deep subsurface microbial communities from Kolumbo volcano to uncover new lineages of life (NeLLi) - 4SBTROV12_W25 metaG | ecosystem: Environmental > Aquatic > Marine > Volcanic | place: Kolumbo... | reverse complement strand
GCGCTTGCGATTGGAGCACCTTTTGGTCTAAGTCAAACAGTAACCACAGGCATTATCAGTGCATTAGGTAGACCACAAATGACCTCAGACGGTTTTGGTGAAATGATTCAAACTGATGCGGCTATTAATCCAGGTAATTCTGGTGGTGCACTGGTAGACATCGATGGAAACCTTGTTGGTATTCCTAGTTCAATTTTTACCCGAGGTGGTGGAAACATAGGTATTGGATTTGCTATACCTGTCAATACAGTTAAAAACATTATGCAACAAATCATTGAATTTGGATCTGTTAGACGAGGTCTATTAGGAGTGATTATCAGTGATATAAACCAAGAAATTGCTGAACAGTTAGGGCTAGATATTTCTAAAGGAGCTCTGATTCAAGAGGTCTCACCTGATTCTGCTGCTGAAGATGCAGGGCTTGAAGCAGGAGATGTTATTGTTGGTGTTAACGAAGCAGAAATAAATAATGCTAGTGAGCTTAGAAATGCAATTGGTTTAAAGCGAAGCGGTGAAAAAGTCAAAATCACTGTAATTAGAGACAATAGAAAATTAACAAAATCTGCAAAATTGGGTGAGTTAGTTGCCCAGCAAGCCGTTAAAGCTGATGAGTTAAATACTCTCCTAGCTGGTGCAGAATTATCGGACAATAAACCAGATGGTTACAGTCAATCGCAAGGTGTCGTCATTCTCTCTGTGGAACCCAATAGTAATGCAGATAGGGCTAGGCTAAAGCAAGGTGACGTTATTTGGGCGGTTGGAAATATGGAGATTTCTAATTTAGAAGAATTTCAATCCTTGACAAAGGATAAAGATATTCTGATTCTTAGAGTTAAGCGAAACGGTCGTCAATTGATTATTCAAATGAGAAAATAACGACCTAATTGAATAACTATAATGGAAATTTATCTAGTCGGAGGAGCCATCAGAGACCGATTACTCGGTCTTCCAACACCCTATGAAAAAGACTGGGTGGTAGTTAATGGAACTCCAGATGAACTGATTACCCAAGGTTTTATTAAAGTAGGTAAATCTTTCCCTGTGTTTATTAACCCTGAATCGGGAGAAGAATATGCCCTAGCAAGAACCGAAAGAAAAACAGGTGAAGGCTATCATGGGTTTGTATTTGATGCTGGACCCAATGTCACTCTTGAAGAAGATCTTAGTCGTAGAGATTTGACAATCAATGCCATAGCAGAAAATCAAGATGGGGAACTCATTGACCCTTTTAATGGCCAAAAAGACATAGCAAATAAGACATTAAGACATGTCTCAGATGCCTTTCAAGAAGACCCCTTAAGAGTATTGAGAATCGCAAGATTTAAAGCAAAACTCAGTCCACTTGATTTTGTTATAGCTGAAGAAACTAAAACACTAATCAATGAAATTGTCGATCGAGGGGAACTATCTTCTTTAGTGCCAGAAAGAACTTGGTTGGAAACTGAGAAAGTACTTAAAGGTGTAGGTTTTAATGAATATTTTAAAACCTTAATAGAATTTAAAGCATTAGAAGACACTTACCCTGATCTTACCGGTCTAGATGTTGATTTCTTCTCTCACCCTATTATTCAAAAAGCCGCTTATGAAGATCATTCAAAACAATTTAGATTTGCATCAATCTTTTACGCTTTAATCAAGGAAAGAAAGAAGAATGTCAAAGATAAACTAGAATCGATGCAAAGAAATATGCGATTTGCCAATGCCTACAAAGACATGCCTATGTTACTTATCAACTCAGTAGAACTCATTCAGAGTGATCTCTCTAAGTATTCTGCTGAGCATTTATTAACAATTCTTGAAAAGCTTGATGCTTTAAGACAGCCTAATAATCTAGAGGAAATATTAAATCTTCTAATGCTAGATGCTGATGATAATTTTATTCAGAAAAAAAATCTTCTCCAATTATCTTTGGGCCTAGTAAAGAACATTAAGGTAAATAATCTCAAAGAATCTGGATTGGAAGGCAGTGAGATTGCTAGGAAACTAAGAGAAATAAGATTAATGGCTATTAAAAAAGAGATAGAAAACCCTAATATCTGATTATCAATTTTAACCAAAGCACCCTTGATTCATAAGTGACCTAAGGACTGCATAATTAAAATTAACTCCTGATTCACCAGTATGTTTCAATGGATCTTTGGTCTCTGGCTGAACCTCTAGTAATGTTGCCAACTTCTCATTAAAATCAGGTGTTTTAGGAAAATAGCCACAGGCTAATGCAATACTTGGTATATCAAGAACTCTGTAATCAAACCAATCATTAAATTTATAATTGTGCTCATTTAACAAGTTTCTTACAAAACCTGAATCAAACCAGCTATTAAAGGCAATAAAAATAGGTTTCCCAATATAATTATTAAGAAAAATATTCATCTGGTTGATTAACTCTTCCTCAGATATAGCCTCTTCTTGTGTCCATCTCTGTAAATCAAACCCATTGATATTTTGTGCCATAGGATCAATCCTCTCAGGGAAGCTAGGTAATACTTTTGAGAAGTACTGGCCTTTTATCTCAAGATTCTGATTGATTATTATGATTCCGATATCAATCATTTCATGATAGTTAGGGTTTAATCCAGTGGTCTCAACATCCACAATCGCATATAAAGATGATTCTTTAGTCTCACCCGAATAGCAACTTGAACAATACAGAAGAAAAGATAGTATCAGCAGCGCCTTCATAAATTAAAGTGGGCGGCCCAAGTTATTCCGAACATTAAGGTTATTGATCAATGGGTATTGATGAATAATTTTCCATGACTCAACGTCTCCTTGTCCTGTTTCAACAATAGTAATTTTATCCAAAACTAAATGCTCCGGAAGTTTGTGAAGATCTTTAATTACTGCTTGTTTAATAGCTTGGTTTTTTAATCCATAAAAGAGACTGATATGAGGGAAAAAATTTTCGCTACTAACCTCTAATAAATCATCTAAGTTTATTTTTAAGGTATTGAGCTTATGTGTATTTTCAATCTCAACAAATAGTGACTGAAAAAAAAGATCTTTCATGCCATACAATCTTGGTTTAATTGAAAATTGTTTGTTCTTTAAAGCAAAAGTCTCAATTCTCTCTAAAGTGCTTGGACTGAGATCAAAAAAAGGACCGGATAGGGTCAAATGGAGAATAAAAGACGGTCCTTGAAGCTCATCATGAACTATTTTCTGAATTTTATTTAAGCTTAAGCTAGATGCTTCATCAAATTGACCCCAAATCCAATAACGGCTTTCAGTATTTTCATTACTCATAGTCTTGTTTCCTGTTATAAAGCAATAAAAATGAATAGGCCTAAAAAGATTCTATAGATGACAAATGGCAGCATACCGATTCGATTAACAAATGCGATGAACCAACGGATAGTTAAAAAAGCGATAATAAATGAGATAAAAACCCCAATGAACAAATGCAAAAAATTTATATCTATAAGTTGAGTATTAAATAATTCGATGCTTTGCAGAATAGTGGCAGCAGAAATTACTGGAATCGCAAGCATAAACGAGAATTTTAAAGCCTCAACTCTTGATAAACCTAAGAACAGAGCCATTGTTATGGTAATACCTGATCGAGAGGTTCCTGGAATCAATGCTAATATTTGAGACAGCCCTATCAATAGGCCTAGCAGTAAGGTGAGCTCCAATACTTCATCTTTTTTTGCACGTTTTAAGTCAGCAAAATAGAGGAGGATTCCAAAAAATATGCTAGCCACAGCAATAATTGAAGGTGATCTTAAATTTTGCTCTATGAAGTCATTAAACAGACCACCAACAATAACAATAGGGAGAGTGGCAATGGTGATAATTCCAATTGGTGAATTTAGCAGTGTTTGGGTGCTAGAGAAATGATGTGGCTCAAACATCTTAACAATCTCTGATTTAAAGTAGCAAACCACAGCAAGTAGTGTTCCAAAATGCAATGCCACATCAACTAGAAGGCCCTGATCATTCCAACCTGATATCTGACTTATTAATATTAAATGAGCAGAACTTGATATTGGCAAGAATTCAGTTAATCCCTGTATTATTGCTAGTATTATGGTTTGAATAGTTTCCATGATCACACAAATTAAAGAGTATGACGCAAATCCCTAATCCCATCAAAATTATCTGGATTAAAATTTTTATTGAGCAACATACATTTAAATATTTCTCCCATCTGATTAGGCAATAACAACTGTTTGATTTCTTGAGTTAACTTCATTTTAAGGCCTTCATCAATGACACTTTCAATAACACCCAAAATTTCTGAATTGATCAAAAAATCTGATTGCGAAGTAAAAAAACCAACTTCTATATTCTGTTGCAAAGCCACATCAGCAAGTGAAGAAAAATCGACAGACGCTGAGATATCTTGAATCCCTAGATTAGATAATGGATCCTCATGTGCAACATTTCGATAATGACAAATCATAGAGCCGTTGGTTCTTTTTTCATCATAATACTCCTGCCTAGAATAACCATAGTCAACAAAGAACATAGAGCCAGAGCTTAGCATGGACTCAATGGTTCTAAACCAACGTCTAAAATTAATTCGAATCTCTGAAGTGTAGCCATCATCAAACGTTACTCCTATTTCTTTGGCAATACTTGCGACTAAATTAGATAACAGCTCATCAGCTAATCTAGGTTGTTCAACCAACTGGCTATCTTTGCAACTGACACCGAGTTCATAAACTTGTCCATTCTGAATCTTAAAGCGAGTGAATGGCAGTGCATCAATTACCTCATTTGCAATAATTACTCCATCAATAGGATCAACAGTTGTAGAGTCAAGCCAAACAATCTTATTGAAGGCCTTTTTAGGTAAATGAGATAACATCGATTGCTGTCGTTGTATGAGATCTGCACTCAATTCAAGAATGTAATACCGATCAAAATTGACCTGATAGTCATTCAATTGTGTCATGATGTCAAAAGCAAGCTTACCTGTGCCAGCACCAATTTCAATGATTGAAGGGCTGTTAAAATGATCCAAGATAGGGGTAATCTGATTCGCTAATGCCATACCAAACAGCTTTGAAATCTCGGGTGCAGTCGTAAAATCTCCGCTATGACCAATTTTTTCTGCTCCTGCTGAATAATACCCAAGCCCAGGTTTATACATGACAAAGTTAATAAATTTCTCAAAATTGATCCAACCGCCCTCTGAATCAATGTGCTGCAAGAGTTGTTCCCTAACAAGCAAGGAATGATCTAATGATGCATCTTTATCTTTTTTCTTATTTTCAAAGGTCATATTTTTTTAGTGCCATACAGTTAATAATTATCGCTCATGTTCGTTTTCAATTAAAATACATCTATGAATGATGATATTAATAAATGGGTACTAATTACAGGCGGCGCTAAAAGAATCGGTGCAAGAATTGCTAGAACCTTACACGCTCAGGATATGAATTTGGTTATTCATTTTAATACCTCAAGCGATGATGCTAATGAGTTATGCTCTGAACTTAACTTGATTAGAAATGATTCAGCTATAGCAATTGGCGCAAATCTGACCAATCAGGACGAAGTTGAGAGTTTAATTAATAAAGTAATTGAAAGAACAGGACAATTGGATGTTTTGATCAATAATGCTTCAACTTTTTACCCCACACCCATTGAAGACATAACTCTTGATGACTGGGATAATCTAGTGGGAACAAATCTAAAAGCACCACTGTTTTTATGCAAATATGCTGCGCCCCATATAAAAAAGTCTAAGGGCAGTATAATTAATATGGTTGATATTCATGCTAGCAAACCACTGAAAAATCACCCAATCTATGGTCCTGCTAAATCAGGTTTAGTCATGCTAACAAGATCATTAGCTAAAGATTTAGCACCGGAAGTTAGAGTTAATGGTATTGCTCCTGGAATGATCTTATGGCCTGAAAATGAGCCTCCTGAAGAAATCAAACAAAAAGTTGTTAGCCAAATCCCACTGAAACGATCTGGCGAACCAACTGATATTGCAAAAACTGTGCTTTTCTTAATAGCAGACGCTGACTATATCACTGGCCAGATTATTGCTGTTGATGGGGGTCGTGGAATCAGCTCTTAAAAAGACAAAGTTTCCTGTTTTTCCATCTTTGATGAACTTTTATCAAATGAAGACCATAATTCTTGGTAAGTTACCCCCTCGATAGGATGAACACCCAAAGGATTAATTTCAGCTAATGGGGCCAGTACAAATCCATATTCTAAAATTTCATCACGCGGTAAGTTAAGTTCCTGATTGATGAAATCAGCATAAAGTATTAAATCAATATCCAAAGTTCTTGAATTAAACTGACCTGTTCCAACTTCTCTCCCCGTTAAGCGTTCAATGTTATGAAGTTCAGATATAATTTTGCTTGGATTAAAATCACTGAACGCTTTAATCACCATATTAAGAAAGTCATCACCAATAAAACCAACAGCTTCTGTTTGATAAACCGAAGATAACTGCACGTCATCAAAGATCTTACTTAATTCTCTTAGAGCATACCTCAAGTTCTTTTCTGGTTTAATGTTACTGCCTAAACTGAGGTATATCTCGACACTATGAGGCGATTTATTCATTTTTTATGCGTTCAATCGTCAAGCCAACATTTTTAGAATCTCTTATAGCATAGGGTTTTGAGACACTTAATTTAAGCCATTCAACTTTAAATTCTTCTATGATGATCTGAGCTAGATTCTCGGCTAAAGTTTCAATCAGTTGGAAGTGATTATCTTTTGAGTATTGCTTTATCCTTTTTGAAATAGCTTTATAATCCAGCGCATCTTGAATAGAGTCGCTCTTAGCAGCGGCACTAATATCAGTCGACATCTCCAAGTCTATTGAAACAGTTTGTGGATTTCTTTTTTCCCACTCCCATATACCTATAATGGTCTCAACCTTTAACTCAGATAATTTAATCTTATCCATGAGCATTAACCTCTTTATAAATATTATCAATGGACCATCTTGGGTTAATAGTTATTTGATAATTCTTATTAAGAACGCCTTGTTGGAATCTATAGCTGCCAGTCAAAGCTATCATCGCAGCATTGTCTGTACAAAACTCTAAACTAGGATAGATCACCTCAACTCCTTTTTTACGAAATGTTTCTGACATTTTAGAACGAAGTTTTTTGTTGGCACCCACACCACCAGCAACAATGACGGAATCAACATTTATTTTATTCACTGCCCGATGTGTTTTTTCAACAAGGCTATCAACAATTGCCTCTTCATAAGCAAAAGCTAAGTCTGCTCTGCATTGATCTGTCAATAGCTCATCTGACTTTAACTGATTGACTCTATAAAACAACGAGGTCTTGAGACCGCTAAAGCTAAAATCTAGGCTTGTTTTATCTTTTAACAAAGGTCTCGGAAAAGTAAATACTCCCTCTGAACCAGACTCAGCTAATCTTGAAATCTCAGGGCCTCCTGGGTACGCTAAACCTAATAATTTAGCAGCTTTATCAAACGCTTCTCCAGCCGCATCATCCAGGGTCTGTCCTATTATTTCATAATCCCCTTTTGACTCAACTTTAACCAGTAAAGTGTGCCCTCCAGATACCAACAAGGCAATAAACGGCATATTTACTGAATCTTGTTCTAATAATGGGGCTAATAAATGTGCCTCCATATGATGAATAGGCACTGAAGGAATCCCTAACGAAAAAGCTAAACCATTGGCCATTACAGAGCCAACCAGAAGAGCACCAGATAAACCAGGTCCTGCAGTATAAGCTATGGCATCAAGATCATTAATTGTGTTTCCAGTTTCATTAATTAAATGGTCAATCATTGGCAATAGTTTTTTAATATGGTCTCTGGAAGCAAGTTCAGGTACCACACCGCCATATTGATTATGTAAATCAATTTGACTAAAGACCTTATGGCCAATTAATCCCTTTTCCGAGTCATATAAAGCTGTAGCAGTTTCATCACAACTGGTTTCTATTCCAAGGATTAAGAGGGATGTCATTTTCTTTGCTTTTTCTAGGGTTAAACTGTATATTTCACGGTCTATTTAATGGATTAAGTATATATTTATTTAACTCAACTGAAAGGGATAAGTTTTGCCATTAGTTAAAGTAAAAGATAACGAATATTTCGATTACGCACTGAGACGCTTTAAACGGTCTTGTGAGAAGGCTGGTATTATCAATGAATACCGTAAAAGGGAATTCTATGAAAAACCTACTCAAGAAAAGAAACGAAAAAAGGCGGCAGCTTCTAAACGAGAAAAAAAACGTGTTTCTAGAGAACGTAATCGCTCAAGAAGACTCTATTAACTCAAGACTTTGTCCTTAATCAAACAACTTCAAGAACACATAAACCAATCACTTCGACAGGGTGAACGGCTTAAATTAAGCACCTTAAGAATGTTGATGGCGGCTATTAAACAAAAAGAAATTGATACGAGAATTGAGATCAATGAGACTGACATCCTCACAATCATTGAAAAACAAGTTCAACAAAGATATGAAGCAGCTGAACATTATGAAAAGGCTGGAAGAAATGAATTGTTTGACAAGGAGATGGCTGAAGCAGAAATTCTAAAGGCTTACTTACCTGAAAAATTAAGCGAAGAAGAGGTTAGATTAATGATTGCTAATATTATCGATGAAACTGGTGCTAATACACTTAAGGATATGGGGGCAGTTATGGCCAAGTTAAAAGAGCAAGCCGATGGAAAAATTGATATGAAAAGTGCCAGTCAAATTGTCAGAGAGTCATTGTCCTAGTCGATTTCTATTAAAAACATAAGTTCTTTTACTTTTTTCACTTTTCTGCATAGACTAAAACATCGAGTCACAAGCAAAGAATTATTAACAATTCCAATTTATGTCTGAACGCATTCCTCAAGATTTTATTGATGATCTAATAGAAAGAGCCGACGTTAGTGAGGTTATTGGAAAACGAGTTGAAATTAAAAAAGCAGGAAAAGAATACAAAGCCTGTTGTCCATTTCACAATGAGAAAACACCTTCATTTACAGTCAGCCCAGAAAAAGGATTTTATCACTGCTTTGGGTGTGGCGCCCACGGAACTGCATTAGGCTTTTTAATGGATTATGAACGCCTAACCTTTGTTGAAGCAATAGAAGAATTAGCCAATGTGATTGGAGTAGCAGTGCCCAGAACAAAAGAAGACAGAGTGGTTAGCAAAGAAAATAACGACTTAAAGACTCTATTATCTCAAATATCACAATACTATGAGAAGAATCTCAAAGAATCAAAAAATGCCATTGAGTACTTTAAATACCGAGGTATTGATGGCACAACAGCAAAACATTATGCCTTAGGTTTTGCCAAAGACTCCTGGGATGATGTATTAAACAATTTTGGAAAAACAGATAAGGATAAGAAGCAACTATTGGCTTGTGGCTTATTGATCAAAAAAGACGATGGTGGTTATTATGATCGATTTAGAAACCGAGTGATGTTCCCCATAAGAAACAATAGAGGCGAGGTGGTAGGCTTTGGTGGAAGAGTTATTACAGATGAAGAGCCTAAAGAGGCTAAGTATTTAAATTCGCCTGAGACCACATTATTCAAAAAAGGTGAGTTACTTTACGGCTTATTTGAATAAAAAAAAAGTATTGCTGAAAGAAAAAGCGCCATTATCGTGGAAGGCTATACAGATGTCATTGGATTGTATCAATTTGGTGTTGGCAATTCATTGGCCACTCTTGGCACTGCAACTACAGAAAATCATATTAATAAAGTTTTTAGAATCTCTGATCAGATCATCTTTTGTTTTGACGGTGATGACGCAGGAAAAAAGGCCGCAGAGAAAGCAATGAAACTATGTCTACCACTGGTTAGAAAAAATAAGGAAGCTTATTTTCTAATCCTTGAAGACGAAGACCCGGATGACTTTATCAGACAACATGGGCATGAACAGTTTGAAGCGCGCTTAGCAACTGCAAAATCTACAGATGAATTCTTAATTAATATGTGTAATCAAAATTCTGATATCAATTCAGTTAAAGGCAAAGCCAATGCAGTTGAAAATGCTATGGCATTGGTTAACACAATACAAGACGGTATTTATAAAGATCTAATGATTGAGAAAATAGCATCAGAATATAACTTAACCTTAGAAAAACTGATCAAATATGCCCCCAGTAAAAAAATTACTAAGAAGGCCCCAAGAACATTCAGTCAAAGAGAAAAGAAAGGGTATTTAAAGAATCGACCTAGCCTCATTAATCAGGCAATCCGAATATTACTGCATAAACCAGAACTTGGAAAAAGTATTGATCTAAACAATCAATTTAAACACCTAGATCACAAGGGGATTAGCGTCCTTAGAG
>Ga0114933_10006576_pt1 | contig 10276 bp, 20 predicted proteins | sample 4SBtaG_FD_89691 | JGI IMG/M metagenome (GOLD analysis project Ga0114933, IMG submission 89691) | Deep subsurface microbial communities from Kolumbo volcano to uncover new lineages of life (NeLLi) - 4SBTROV12_W25 metaG | ecosystem: Environmental > Aquatic > Marine > Volcanic | place: Kolumbo... | reverse complement strand
TTCAACAGCCACAGCCAGCACTGAAAGTAATAGATAAGATACTAATTAATATATAAATAAAAAAAAATAAAAAATATTAAAATTTATAAATAAAAAAAAAAAAAAAAATTAAAAATAAAAAAAAAAAAATAAAAAAAAAAAAAAAATTTTAATTTAAAAAAAAAAAAAAAACTTTTTTTAAAATTTAAAAAGAGTCGATTAAATTTTAAAAAAAAAATTAAAAAATTAAAATTAAAACATTTTCGATTTTTATATTTAAAATTAAATAAAAAATTAATTTTTAATAAATTAAAAAAAATAAATTTTAAAAAATTTATAAAATTAAAATTTAATAAATATAGGTATATTAATTTTAATTTTTTATATTTAAATAATTATTTATTTTTAAAATATATTAATTTAAAATATAATAATTTTTTATATTTAAAAAAAAAAATTTTAAATTCTTTACATTTATATTTAGGAATTTCTAATATTATTTTAAAATTTATTCCTTTGATTAATTTTATTAATATATCTTCGAATTTATTAATTAAAAATTATAACAATTTTTTTATTGATTATTCTAAAAAAAAATTTTTTTTTTTATCTTTAAAAATTCCTTTTAAAAAAAAAGATTTTTTAAAAAATTTAAAAAATATTAAAAAATTTAAATTTTATGAGGTTTTTTCCCGGATTAGTTTTTATAAATTATTTTTAATATGTTTACTTAATAAATCTAATTTTAATTTAATTTTTAAATATTTTTTAAATTTTTTTAAAGATTTTTTTTTTTTTAATTTAAATTTTTGAAAATTTTTTTTTTTTTTTGTTTATAAATTTAAAAAATTTTTTTCTTTATATTTTAAAAATTATTTATGTCCATTTAAAAGTTTAAAATTAATTATTAAAGGTCGTTTTGGAAAAACTAGAAAACAAATTTTTAAATTAAATTATGGTCGTTTATATATTACTACTTTTATTAAAAATATTCGATATGTTAAATTTAATTTAACTACTAAAAAAGGTAGTTATGGTTTTCATTTTTGGGTTTTATTTAAAAATTCATATAATATTTAATTATGATTGTTAAAATAAATTTACCTACTAGTAAAAAACATAAATTAAATCATAGACATAAATTAAAAGATTTTAATTTAAAATTTAATTCATTTAATTTGTTTACGAAACGTTGTTTTTTTGTTTCTAAAAATAAAGGTTATTTAACTTTAAAACAAATACTTTTTTTTAAAATTTTTTTTAAAAAAATAAAACTTTTAAAAAAAAAGGTTAGAATTATTACTCCTTTAATGGTTAATTATAATCCAACCAAACGATCTGAACGTAGTAGAATGGGTAAAGGTAAAGGTAAAAATACTATTTTTTGGTTTATTCCAGTTAGGTATGGTACTATTTTATTTGAATTTATTATTTTAAAAAAAAAAATAAATATTATTGTATTAAAAAGAATTATTCATGAATTTAATAAAAGATTACCTTTAAAAATTGATTTAAAATTATTTAATATTAAATGAGATTAATTAAATATTCATTTGAAAGTAAATTAATGTTTAATAAATTAAAAAATGATTTTTTTAATAAATTTGATATTTTGGTTTTATTTAAATTTAATAATAATTTATTAATTAATGATTTAAATAATTTAAAACAAATTAAAAAAACTAAACTTAAATTTTTTTTTCCTTTTTGTAAAAAAGATTTAAAAAATTTTAAATTATATATTAAATATAATTTAAATATTTTTGAATTAATTAATTATAGTATTATATATAAAGCGAATATTTTTTTATTTAAATATAAATTTAAAATTATTAAATTTAATGAATTAATTTTTAAATATAATTTAATATATGAAAATTTTTTAAATTTTTTTTTAATAGATATAAAAAAGGTTTATTATATTATTTTGATTCGACAAATTTTATTTGTATAAAATTAAAAATGCCATCATTAATGCGAATAGAGCAATCGCCTCTGTTAAGGCGAATCCCAATATTGCATATTTAAAAAGTTCTTCAGTATAATTAGGGTTTCTTGAAATTGCTATTAAAAGGCATCCAAAAATAATACCAATACCAATACCTGCTCCAGACAAAGCAATTGTTGCTAACCCAGCTCCTATTAATTGTCCAAACATATTAAAGGCACAGAGGGATTTGAACCTTCAATTTTACCGTTATGAGCAGTTTGTTATACCAGATTAAACTATATGCCTCAAGAAAAAAGGGATTTGAACCCTTAAAATCGATTTTGGAGATCGATATTTTAACCTATTAAATTATTTTCTTTTAATATTTGTTACATGAGTTTTTCAAGTCATTTTATAATTAATTTATTGGTTAAAAGTAGTTTATTAATGATTTGTTTATTAATTTTAATATCTTTTTTTATTTTATTTGAACGAAATTTTATGGGTCATTTACAACGTCGTGTTGGTCCCTCAAATGTTGGTTTATTTGGTTTATTGCAACCTTTAGCTGACGGTTTAAAATTATTTTTAAAAGAAACAATTTTACCAATTAATATAAATAAATATTTATTTATATATTCTCCTATATTTATGTTTTTTTTAGCTTTGATTTTATGGTTAATAGTTCCATTTTTTTATAAAATTTATATTTTAAATTTAGAATTATCATTGTTTTTTATAATAATAATTTCTTCATTAAATATTTATAGTATTATTTTTTCTGGTTGGTCTAGTAATTCTAATTATTCTTTTTTAGGGTGTTTACGCTCAGTTTCTCAAATGATTTCATATGAAATATCTTTTAGTTTTATATTAATTATAATATGTTTGATATCTCAAAGTTTTAATTTAATTTATATGATTGAGTTTCAACGAAATAATTTTTTAATTTTTATTTTATTTCCTATTTTTATTTTATTTTTTATATCTATTTTAGCAGAAACAAATCGTCATCCTTTTGATTTACCTGAAGCGGAATCAGAATTAGTTTCAGGGTATAATACGGAGTATTCATCTATGGTTTTTGGTTTTTTTTTTTTAAGTGAATATTCTAATATTTTATTTATGTCTATATTAAGTGTTATTTTTTTTTTTGGTGGTTGGAATTTTTTTAAATTTGAATCTTTTTTTATTTATTCATTTAAAATTATTATAGTTTCATCTTTTTTTATTATTTTTAGATCTATATTACCTCGTTATAGATTTGATCAATTAATTGAAATTGGTTGGTTAATAATTTTTCCATTAAGTTTATTTTTTTTTATTTTTTATTTTTATTTATTAAAATTTTTTTTATTAAATTTTTATGTTAATATTGATTTTATTTATAATTTTTAATTTTTTTATGTTATTTTTTTTATTAATATTTATTTTATATTTATTTTATAGTTATTTTTTTTTATTTTTTATAAATTTTATTTATATATTTAAAATAGGTTATTTTTTTTTAATATTTTATAATTTATGATTAGTTTTAAAAGATTATATTTTAGATTTGGTAGATTATCTAGAAAAGTTCGGGATCGAAAAAATAAAAACATTAATTTTACGACACGTGTTTTAAAAACAATACAAAATTTTAAATATATTGAAAAAAATAAAATAATTAAATTAAATCCAAATATTAAGTCAGTTTATAATCGTGAATATTCTTTATTGTTTGCTGAACGTCTTAGATTTACTCGACAAATTGAAAGTTTTAAACAACCTAAAAATGTATTTGTTAAAAAAAAATTTAAACGTGATAAATATACGATTATTAGAATTTTTGCTGATAATCCTAAAACTTTATATGAAAATACATTATATATTATTACTTTTTTACGTAGTAATAAGTATGCTATAATATATAAACGAAGTTGGGAAAAAATTTTTAATAATCATTGGTTTAAATTATTAAAATCACCTCATATTCATAAAAAGGCTTGGGGTCTTCGTTTTAGAAGAAAAATTCTTTGTATAAAATTAGTTGTTAGGTTTTATAAAAAAAAAACTTTTTTTCTTTTTTGTTGTTTAGCGAAACAATTATCAAAATATGTTTATATTCAAATTGATGAATAATTTAACTATATAATGTTTGAAGGGGTTGAATTAATGTCGGAAGGAATAAAGGCTCAAGTAGCTCAGTTGGTAGAGCGTTGGACTGAAAATCCTTTCGTCATTGGTTCAATCCCAGTTTTGGGCAATGATTATATTAAATAAATTATCTATAGATTTAAATATTTTAAAACTTTTTTTTTTAGAGATTCAAATGATTTATGGAATTGGTTCTAAAAATAAAATATATAAAAAATTAGGTTTATTAAATACTACACGTTTTTTTTTTATTTTTTTTATAAAAAAATTTATTGGTTTTGAAAATTTTATAATTAGACGTTCTAGTGTTTCTTATGATTTAAAAAAAAAAGTATCTGATTTTATAAAAAAAAAAAAATTAAAAAAACTTATGAAGGTGTTAGACATCGATTATGTTTACCTGTTAGAGGTCAACGTACTCATTCAAACAATAAAACCCAACGTTTTTTAACTAAAAAAACTTATTCTAAAATTAATTTAAAGAAACGAACAATACTTAGTAAAAAAAAGAATAAAAAATAAAAAAAATGTTGATTAAAAATATAATGCATTTAAATAAACAACTTATAATTAAAAAACAAATAAAAAAAGAAATTGAAAAAAATAAAATTATTATAGATGATTTTATTAGATTTTATTTTATTTTATCATTTAAGAGAACAAATATATTTTTTTCTTTTTTTTCATTACATTTAAATAAATATAATTTAATAAAAAAAAAGTCTTGTGGGTTAGTAAATCGTCGTAATAAAGAGAATAAACAAATAAAAAAAAGAAAAATGTATAAAACTAAATTAGATTTTATTTTTGAAGTTTATAATGATTTTTTTAATACATTTAATTTTTCAAAATTAATTAGTAAAAAATATAAATCTTTTATTTTTTTAAAATTTAAAATTTTTTTTTTTGATTATAAATCATTTATTTTAATACGAAGAACAATTAATATTTTTAAAAATAAAAAAAAAAAATTTAAATTTTATATTATGTTTATGCAATCACATAATGGTTGTCGAAAAAAAAAATTTCATAGAGGTAAATAATTATTTTTATATTGAATCCATTTTAATTATGGTTTCGTTGGAGTGTAGCCAATTAGGTACGGCAATCGTTTTTGGTACGACAATATGAAGGTTCGAATCCTTTCACTCCAAATGATTTCTTTAAATTTTATTAAAAATATTTTTATGAAAATTCCGTTGATTAAAATTTTTTTTTTTAATAATGAATTAATTTTTAAAATTAAATCAGAATTTTTATTTTTAATTTTATTTTTTTTTAAAAATCATCAAATAAGTCAATTTAAAATTTTATCGTATATAACTGCTGTAGATTATTTAAATTTATATAATAGATTTGAATTAAATTATGAATTACTTTCCATTATTTATACTCAAAAATGTCGAATTAAATTTATTATTAATGAATTAGATAAAATAGATTCAATTGAATCTTTATATGATAATGCTAATTGGTTAGAACGAGAGATTTGGGATTTATTTGGTATTTATTTTAAAAATAATTTAGATTTGAGACGTATTTTAACTGATTATGGTTTTTCATTTTTTCCTTTGCGTAAAAATTTTCCATTAGTTGGTTTTTTTGATATTTTTTACAATCCATTATCAAAAATAGTTACTTATAAAAATTCATATGTTTATCAAATTAAAAATAAAAAAAATTATAATTTTAATTGGTTTTTTATTTTTTAATTTTTGTTTTATTTATTTTTTATAATATCGCTAAATTTAATTTGTTGATTAAAGTTTTATTATGAATACTCAACAAATTTTTATTAAAAATCATTTAGTATTCTATCCAACTCCATTAAATATTTCATATTTTTTTAGTTTTGGTTTTTTAGCTGGAATTATTTTAATAAGTCAAATTTTAACCGGATTATTTTTAGCTATGTATTTTTCCAATGATATTTCTTTATCATTTGGAAGTATTGAATTTTTTATTAGAAATATTAATTATGGTTGGTTTATTCGTTATTTACATTCGAATGGAGCTTCATTTTTTTTTATTATTATTTATATTCATATTTTTAAAGGATTATATTACCGGTCTTTTTTATATCCTAGACATATGATTTGGATTTCGGGTTTATTTATTTTTATTTTATTAATGGCCACAGCTTTTTTAGGATATGTATTACCTTGGGGTCAAATGAGTTTTTGGGGTGCAACTGTTATTACTAATTTATTAAGTGTTTTTCCTTTTATAGGGGATTCATTAGTTTTTTGGTTATGGGGTGGTTTTTCAATAGAAAATCCAACTTTAATGCGTTTTTTTATTTTACATTTTATATTACCTTTTATTATTTTAGGTTTTATTTTTTTACATTTATCTTTTTTACATAGTGTAGGTTCATCTAATATATTAATGTTTAATAATATATTTAATTATATATCTTTTTATCCTTTTTTTTTTTTAAAAGATTTTTTATTTTTTTTAATTTTAAGTTTTTTTTTAATATTTTTTATTTGTTATGATTCTAATTTTTTTAATCATTCTGATAATTATATAAAAGCTAATTCACTTATTACACCTATTCATATAGTTCCTGAATGGTACTTTTTACCTTTTTATGCTATATTACGTTCTATTGAGAATAAAAGTTTTGGTGTTTTTTTAATGTTTTTTTCTATTTTTATTTTTTTTTTATTTCCATTATTATATTTTAAATTTAATATTTATTATAAAAATTATTTTTTAAATAGTATTTTTATTGATAAATTTGATTATAGTTTTAATTTTAAAAATAATAGTTCTATATATTTAAAAAATAATTTTTATAGTATTTTTATTTGGATTTTTTTAATTATTTTTATTTTATTAGGTTGGATTGGTCAATTATCTATGAATAGTCTTACATTAATTTTAGGTAAAATTTTAATTTTTTTTTATTATTTTATTATTTTTTTATTATTTATTTTTGTATAAAAAATGCCTCAATTTGATTTATTAAATTATTTATTTATTATTATTATTTTTTTTATTTTTTTTCTATTTTTTTATATTTTTTTGATTTGTTTTATAATACCTTTTTTTTGGTCTCGATTTTATTTTTTAATTATTCGTAATAAGTCGAATAATTTATTTTATTTTATTAATAAAATAAAAATTATATATTTAAATAATTTATATAAAGTATTTATTCAATATAATTTTTATATTATTAATATCTTTAAAAAACAAATATTTATTTATTTAAAAAATTTATTTATTTTAAATTTTGAAATTTTTATGTTGATGTTTAATACTAGTGTAATTATTAAATGATTTTTATTTATTTTTTGAAATTACTTATATTTATAATTATTCATTATATGATTTTTAGTTTTGTAGGGTTAGTGTTTTTTTGGTTTTTTCGATTTTTAAGTTATTATTTTTTTTATCTTAAAAAAGTAAGAATGCATTCTTATAGTAGACCAATATTTAAGATTATTATGGTTATAATTATTATTAATGTTTTATTTATGTATAAGGATTTTATCTTTATTACTTATAATTTATTATTTTAATGACTAGTTTAAATAAAATATTTACACAAAAACAAAAACTTCGTATTTTAAAAGAACGTCGAAATCGTTTAAATATTTTAGAAAAACAACCTCATAAAATTGGAGTTTGTAGAAAATTAGTTATTGTTTCTCCAAAAAAACCGAATTCGGCTAAAAGAAAAGTTGCTAAAGTTCAAGTTTATATGATTAATAAAAATAAATGCCGTTTTAAAAAAAGACTTAAAAGATTAATATTTGTTTATATACCTGGTCAAGGACCTCATAATTTAAGTGTTTTTATGGCTTTATTGATTAGAGGTGGTAGGGTACGAGATGTACCAGGGATTCGTTATAAACTTATTATTGGAAAAATTGATTTTAAACCAAATACAAAAGATATACGTATTACGTCACGTTCAAAATATGGTACAAAAAAAAATTAAATTAAATTATAATTTTAAATTTTTTTTTAAATACTATAATTTTATAAAAAATTTTTTTTTTATTAAATTGATTAATTTATTTATTTTTAAAGGTAAAAAATTTAAAATTGAAAAATATTTTTCTAAATTTTTTAATATTTTAAAATATAAATTTAAAATAGTGGATCCTTTATTTGATTTATTAAAATTATTATATATTAATTTAGTTCCTTGTATACGACCTATTAGAATAGGTTTTAAAATGAGATATGTAAAAGGATTTTTTATTGATCCGTATTCTCGTGTTAATCGTACATTTAATTTATTTATACGTGATATTAGAAAAAAATTAAATAGAAAAAGTATTATTACAAATTTATTAATAGAATTTTTTAAATTAAAATATAATAAAACTTGTCGATTAAAAATATTTAATAAAAATATTATTCAAGAAATAAAACAATTTGATTTAACTAAAAATGTTAAGTAATATTAATGATTTTTTATATATTTATTCTTTTTTATTGTTTTTAATTAGTATTATTGGTATTATTTTTAATTTTAAAAATATTTTTTTTATTTTAATTTTTATAGAATTGGGTTTTTTATCAATTAATTTATTTTTAATTTTTTTATATTTAAAAACAAATATATTTGAAATTCAAATTTTATTAATATATATATTAACGTTATTAGCATTAGAGACAGCTTTAGGTTTATCTTTATTAATTTTTTTTTTTAAAAATTTTAATAAAATAATTTTTTTTTATTATTAAATATGGTTTCTAAATTTTCTATGTTATTTTTAGCTGATAATTCTGGAGGACGACTCTTTAAATGTATTTCTATAAAAAGATTATATAAATATGTTAGTGCAGGTTTTATTGTAAAAGGTATTATTAAAAATTTACGAAAAAAACGACGAAGTTATTCACGTGTTAAAAAAGGTTCTTTATATAAAGGATTAATTATTCAATCTAAATCTGTTTTGATTCGTAAAAATAGTAAACGATTTTATTCATTAGATAATTATGTTATTATTTTAGGTAAAGCAAATGAACCGTTAGCTACTCGTATTTTTAGAGGTATTCCAAAAGAAGCGAGGACTAAACGAAAATCAAAGTTATTGATTATGGCTCCGTTTATTTATTAAATTTATATTTATATGAAGTTTTTGTATAAATTTTTAGCTTTAAATTTTTATTATTTAGATTTTTTAGAAATATATAAAAAATTAACATTATATTCTTTTTTTTATTTAAATTTTAAGAATGAAGATAAACGTTTTATTCCTGTTATTTTAATTTATTTATCTTTTTTTTTTTCATTAAAATTAAATCAATTTTCTTCTTTTATATTATTAAAAAAATCTATTCGACGTTATCAAATTTTTAAAAATTTTCCATTAGGTATTAAATTTTCATTACATTTATTTTATAAAATAAAAATTTTATTATTTTTATTTAGTTATTTTTTTTATTATAATATTTTTGGTGAATTAAAAAAATTTTTATTAGATCGTAAACGTGGCCTTTTTATTATTTTTAAATTTCCTGTTTTAAATTTTTTTTATTTATTAAATTTTAATATAATTACATTATTTTTATTTAGTTTAGAAATTCCTGATATTAATTTTTTAATATCTATTAAGAATACTACTTTAAATGAAACTAAAGCAATAAGAAATTTTTTTTTATTATTTTAATATGATTTTTTTTCATTTTTTTTTATTTATTTTTATTTTTTATTTATATTTATTATATACAACAAATATAATGCATAGTATTATTGTTTTATTGATTATTTATTTATTAGTTGGTTTTATTTGTATAAGTATTAAACTTGAATTTATAGGTTTTATTTTTTTAATTATTTATGCTGGTGCTATTGTTATTTTATTTATTTTTATTTTAATGATGGTAAATTTAAAAAAAAAAAATGTTATAGATCCAAATTTTTCGATTTTTTTTTTTTGTTTTATTTTTTTAATTTTTATTTTTATAATTTTTTTATATAAAAATTATAATATATACTATGATTTTTTTTATTTTAATATTTTAAATAATGATATTACAAATAATTTAATATTATTAATTAGAGGAATAAATATTTATAATTTTTTAGAATATAAATTTTTATTTAAATTAGTTTCATTAAATTATTTTATTTTATTTACTATATCTTTTTATAATGATTTTTTTTTTTTTACTTTATTAGTAGGATTTGTTATTGTAATAACAATTACAGTGATTATTTTTATTTTAAATGAACTTAATGTTTAAATTTATTATTAAATTATT
>Ga0114933_10006575_pt1 | contig 10278 bp, 8 predicted proteins | sample 4SBtaG_FD_89691 | JGI IMG/M metagenome (GOLD analysis project Ga0114933, IMG submission 89691) | Deep subsurface microbial communities from Kolumbo volcano to uncover new lineages of life (NeLLi) - 4SBTROV12_W25 metaG | ecosystem: Environmental > Aquatic > Marine > Volcanic | place: Kolumbo... | reverse complement strand
TTAGCAACAATTAAAAATATGAATGAGGGTACTCAAGAAGAGATAGAGTTGAATAAAATAATTGAATATTTTAAAGAAAATAGAAAAAGATGAATCATTGTGTATTAATTCATTATCATGAATTATCATTAAAAAAGGGAAACAGAAAGTGGTTTGAAGATCGGTTTATTTCAAATGTAACAAAACAGTTGAAGGGGCTTCCATTTTCAAATGTAAAGCTAATTGTTGGTCGAGTTGTTGTCTTTGATATAAATCCAGAATATAAAAATTTGTATTTAGCCCGATTAAAAAATGTAATGGGATTAATGAATGCAACAACAATGGTTCAGATTGATGCAGATTTAGAACAAATGCGTCAAACAGCAGACTATTTATTAGAAAATGTAGAATTTAAAAATTTTAGAGTAACAACAAAGCGGCAAGATAAATCATTTCCGAAAACTTCAATACAAATAAGTATGGATGTGGGTGGATTTATTCATCAAAAAATGAATAAACCTGTAAAACTAAAGGGAGCTGAACTTGAGCTTATTATAGAAATTGTAAATGGATTTGCATATATAGGGTTTGAAAAAACAAAAGGGTTTGGAGGCTTACCGGTAGGTGTAAGTGAAAAAGCAATTAGTCTTTTATCGTCAGGGATTGATTCCCCTGTTTCGTCTTTTGAGCTTTTAAAAAGAGGTGTAAACCTTACTTATGTTCATTTTCATTCAGCTCCAGCAACAAGCCGTCAATCTATAAAATTGGTTGAACGCATTGTTCAAAAATTAACAAACTATAGTTTAAATGCTCGGTTATATCATATTCCATTATTAGAAGTTCAACAAGCAATTATGGAACAAATTCCTAATAAATTTTGGATATTATTTTTTAGAAGGTCAATGATGAAACTTGCATCACAAATCGCAGAATTAGAAAATGCTTCAGCCTTAATTACAGGTGAAAATATTGGACAGGTTGCATCTCAAACATTATCAAATATTAGAGTCGCAGATGATGCCTCAACATTTCCAATTTTAAGGCCTCTTGCAGGAAGTAATAAAGATGATATTGTGAATAGAGCAAAAGAGATTGGAACGTATGAAATTTCAATTGAACCCTATCAAGACTGTTGTTCGTATTTTGTCCCTGTTCACCCTGAAACCCGTGCAAACCTTGATGAAATGTTAGATTTAGAAGCTGAATTAAATATTGAAGAAGAAATGTGTGATGCCTTTGATTCGAGAGAATTAAAAATTTACGAATATAATATAGAGAATTTATGAAAATCAAATTAACATCGTGGAATGTCAATGGAATTAGAGCTGTTTTAAAAAAAGGGTTTATGGATTTTTTTAATGAAAATCAATCTGATATTCTATGCATTCAAGAAACCAAAGCACACCCTGATCAAGTTGAAATACTACTTAAAGGATATAATGATTATTGGAATTCAGCAGAGAAAAAAGGATATTCTGGAACCGCAGTTTTTAGTAAAATAAAACCTTTTGAAGTCTCAAATGGAATTGGAATTGAAAAACATGACAATGAAGGCAGAGTTATTACTGCTGATTATGAACATTTTTATCTAGTAAATTGCTATACACCAAATTCAAAAAGAGATTTATCTCGATTAGATTATCGTCAAAATGAATGGGAAATTGATTTTTTAAAATATTTAAAACATCTTGAAACTCGAAAACCAGTCATATTATGTGGTGATTTAAATGTCGCTCATACGGAAAATGATTTAGCAAATCCACAAACGAATAAAGCAACAAAATCACGCCCAGGTAATGCAGGATTCACAAATGAAGAAAGAGGAAGTTTTGATAATTTAATCAATGCTGGTTTTATTGATACATTTAGAGAATTTACTGAAGGGAATGGCCATTATTCTTGGTGGAGCTATATGGCACAAGCAAGGGCGAGAAATATCGGATGGAGAATTGATTATTTTTGTATTTCTCCCCAACTGAGACCTAATTTAAAATCTGCAACAATTTTACCAAATATAATGGGTTCAGACCATTGCCCCGTAGAAATTGTGTTGGAATTTTAATTTTTGCTAATTCGAAATGAAATCCTTCGTTTAAAATCTTTACATACTTCAAAAGGAAGAAGTGAAAATAATTCTATTTTAGTTGAAGGTTTAAGACTTGTTGAGGATTGTTTAAATTCGCAATGGTCAATATTAAATTTTTATATTACCGAATCTTGTTTAGATAACCCGCAATTTCAATTTGTATTAAATTTAGGGAAATCCCTTAAATTAGATCAAATTATTATTTCTGAAAAAGATATGGCTCGGATTTCTTCTACAAAAAGCCCACAAGGAATTGCATTAGAGATATCAGTTCCTGAAAAAAACAAAACGATTCAGTTAGCTGACAAAATTATATATTGTGATAATATTTCTGACCCTGGGAATTTAGGAACAATAATTCGCACGGCTGTATGGTTTGGGGTAGATCAAATTATTTGTTCTGAAAATTGTGCTTCAATATGGAATTCAAAAGTTATTCGATCTGCAATGGGAGCCCATTTTAAAATTGATTTAATTGAATTAGAAATATCTGAACTGATACAAATAAAAAGTTTCAACCATCAAATAATTGGTGCTTCAATGAATGGAATTTCATTGAATAGTTTTGATAAAAATATTTCTAAATGGATTTTAGTATTGGGAAATGAAGCACATGGCATAAACCCTCAAATTGAAAAAATAATTAATCATAAAATCACTATTGACGGAACCGGAAAACAAGAAAGTTTAAATGTAGCAATTGCAGGTGGTATTATTTTGAATTATTTATTAATTGGAGAATGAAGATTATTTTAATATTATTCAAGAAAATGTTTATGATTAATCATCTGTTTCTGCATGCCAACTCATAATGGAAAATGACTATTTTACTTTTGAATATAACCTTAAAAAAAATGTTAAATTTAATTAATAATTATTTTTTCAGGGGGTTTCTGTAGATTTTTTTTTTGATTTTATAAATGGTTAAGGGTATAAATATTTATTGATTATACAACTGCTATTTTAATTATGGCATCTATTTTTATGTATTCCAAGCCTTTTTTAGTTTGTATTTTTATCCAAGAGTCTGAAATTTCTAATACTTCCCCTTTGACTACATTGCTGAAATCTGTAGTTCCGAATGCGATTACTACATTTTTCCTCTGTATCTCATGTAACATAATATTTTCCTTTTTATTAAATTTATAATTTTTATTGCTTTTTTATGGAAATCGAGGATATTTACTAAAGTCTGGATCTCGTTTTTCCTTAAACGCATCTCTTCCTTCTTTGGCTTCTTCAGTCATATAAAATAAGAGAGTGGTATCACCAGCTAATTGTTGTAATCCCGCTTGCCCATCACAATCAGCATTTAATGAGGCTTTTAATATTCGGATAGAAGTAGGAGATTTATCTAAAATTTCTGTACACCATTGCACCGTTTCCTCTTCCAGTTTTTCGTATGGAACTACTGTATTAACTAATCCCCAATCTAATGCAGTTTTAGCATCATAAAATCGGCATAAAAACCATACTTCTCTTGCTCGCTTTTGCCCGATTATTCGTGCCATATAGGATGCACCCCAACCACCGTCAAATGAACCTACACGTGGTCCAGTTTGCCCAAATTGTGCATTTTCTGAAGCAATGGTTAAATCACACATCATGTGCAATACATGTCCACCGCCAACGGCATAACCCGCTACCATTGCAATCACAGGTTTTGGTAAGGTTCTAATTTGTCGTTGAACTTCTAAAATATTTAATCTTGGAACACCATCGTCTCCAATATATCCTGCATCACCTCGTACTTTTTGGTCACCCCCCGCACAAAATGCAAATTCACCTTCACCACATAGTACAACTACCCCAACATTAGTCATTTCTCTTGCGAGTGTAAATGCTTTTTGTAATTCATTTACTGTTTGTGGTCTAAAGGCATTTCTAACTTCTGGACGATTTATTGTAATTTTTAAAATTCCTTGGGCATTTCCTTGTCCAAGTTCAAATCGAATATCTTTAAATTCTTCTGCAGATTTCCATGAAAATTGCATCTTTTTAGTCTCCAAAATTAATTAAATAGGATAATAATAATAGTCAAAATTTACAGCTTTTATTAAATTTAATAATTGTAGAATTAAAACAATATTTTTCAAAATAATTGATGAATAGCATTAATAAAATTAACTATTTTTATGGCTTATGATAAATTCTAAAGAAGCTAAAAACTATAAATTTAAAGAGCGAATTTTTGTTAAAGGAGCTCGAGAACATAATTTAAAAAATATAGATGTTGAAATACCCCGAAATAAATTAGTGGTTATTACAGGTCTTTCAGGGTCTGGAAAGTCATCTCTCGCTTTTGATACACTCTATGCTGAAGGTCAGCGACGATATGTTGAATCTTTATCGTCTTATGCGCGTCAATTTTTAGGAATAATGGAAAAACCTGATGTGGATTATATTGAAGGTTTATCTCCAGCGATATCAATTGAACAAAAAGTAACAAGCAGAAACCCGCGTTCTACAGTTGGGACAATTACTGAAATACAAGATTATTTACGACTTTTATATGCAAGAGTTGGAATTCAATATTGTTATAAATGTAAGGGACCTGTAGATAGACAAACGGTACAACAAATTGTAGATTCAATTTTAGCAATGGATGATGGTGCTAAAATCCAAGTATTAGGACCTGTAGTTCGGAGTAAAAAAGGAACCCAAAAAGATGTTTTAAAATCGATAGCTGTAGAGGGGTTTATTCGAGTTAGAGTCGATGGAAATATTTTTAAACTTACGGATGTTCCTGCATTAACAAAAAATAAAAAACACGATATAGAAGTAATTATAGATCGGTTAAAAATTTCTGATACTATAAAAGAACGATTGACCCAATCTGTAGAGTTGGCACTTAAAATTGGTAATGGACTTGTAATTATTGATGAAATAGGTAAAAAGGAACATTTATTTAGTGAACAGTTTTCCTGTGCGACGTGTGATATTTCATTTGAAGCTTTACAACCTCGAATGTTTTCTTTTAATTCTCCATTTGGTGCATGTAGAAATTGCGATGGTTTAGGCACTGAAATGAATATTGACCCTGAATTAATTGTTCCTGATATTTCAAAATCACTTATTCAAGGATGTATTTCTCCTTTAGGTGAACAGCCTCGAGGATCTTGGTATGGCGCAATTTTAAAGAGTCTATCAAAACATTATCATTTTTCATTTGCTACCCCCTGGAAAGATTTATCTGAAAAAGTTCAAAAGGTACTTTTATTTGGTACTCCTAAAGATGCAGAAATTAATATGTCATATAATTCTGAAAAGTTTTCAGGAGAATATAAAGGTGGTTTTGAAGGAGTTGTAAATAATTTAAAACGGCGTTATACCCAAACAAAATCTACAGGAATGCGTGACTGGATTGAAAAATACATGGCAATTCAAAAATGCCCTGAATGTAAAGGCTCTCGATTAAAACCTGCGAGTCTTGCTGTAAAAATAAATCGAAAAAATATTGATTCAATCACTCAAGAAACTATTGGGAATCTACATTTATTTTTTGAAAATATTGAATTGACACAACGCCAAGAATTGATTGCAGAACAAATAGTAAAAGAAATAAGGTCTAGAATTGGGTTCCTTGTAAATGTTGGATTAGACTATTTAACCCTTAGTCGTTCCGCCGGTACATTATCTGGTGGTGAAGCACAACGCATCCGCCTTGCAACTCAAATTGGTTCTCAACTTGTAGGAGTTATGTATATATTAGATGAACCTTCAATTGGACTTCACCAGCGAGATAATAAACGACTTATTAGCACACTTACACATTTAAGAGATTTAGGGAATACGGTTATTGTCGTAGAACATGATGTAGAAACAATGACTTCCGCTGATTGGGTAATGGATTTAGGTCCTGGAGCTGGTGTTCATGGTGGAGAATTAATTGCAGAAGGAACTGTAAAAGATATAAAAAAAGTAAAGGCATCAATAACCGGTGAATATTTATCAGGTAAAAGGTCGATTCCAATTCCAAAAATTAGGCGAAGAGGAAATGGTAAAAAATTAATCCTTAAGGGTGCATCAGGTAATAATTTAAAAAATGTAACGGCCGAATTTCCATTAGGAAAATTAATCTGTGTTACAGGTGTATCGGGATCTGGAAAATCTTCATTAGTGAATCAAACACTATCCCCACTATTGTCTAAAGAATTTTATAATAGCCATAAAAAACCATTAAAATATGAAACCGCTGAAGGGTTATTATATCTTGATAAAGTAATCAATATTGATCAATCTCCAATTGGGAAAACACCACGATCAAACCCTGCGACTTATACTGGATTATTTACTCATATTAGAGAATTATTTACTCAACTTCCAGAAGCAAAAATAAGGGGGTATAAACCAGGTCGATTTTCTTTTAATGTAAAAGGTGGGCGATGTGAAGTATGTGAAGGTGTTGGATTAATTAAAATTGAAATGCATTTCATGGCAGATATGTATATTCAATGTGAAGATTGTAAAGGTGCGCGATATAACCGAGAGACTTTAGAAATTACATATCGAGGAAAACATATTTCTGATGTACTGGAAATGACAATTGAAGAAGCGTTTAATTTCTTTGAAAATCATTATTCAATAAATAGAAAATTAGAAACATTGATAAATGTAGGTTTGGGTTATATAAAAATAGGGCAACAAGCCACGACACTTTCTGGAGGTGAATCTCAGAGAGTAAAATTATCTTCAGAATTGTCAAAAATTGGCACAGGAAGAACGATGTATATCTTAGATGAGCCGACAACGGGTCTTCATTTTGAAGATGTAAAAATGTTATTAAAAGTATTACATAGTATCGTTGAAAATGGAAATTCAGTAATTGTCATTGAACATAATTTAGATGTGATAAAAACAGCAGACTGGGTTATAGATTTAGGTCCTGAAGGTGGTTTTGGCGGTGGCGGTATTATTGCAAAAGGAACACCTGAACAAGTCGCAAAAGTTAAAAAATCATATACAGGTCAATTTTTGAATGATATATTAAAAAATAATCTTTAATTAAAGATTATTTAGAAATTCGTGTTGACCACCTTATTAAATCGATTAATATGTGAATTTCATAAGATTAGATGTTTGAATAATCGATGTCGTTCCTATTACCCATAATCTAAATCGGGCACGAGATATAGAAACATAGAGTAATTTATCACTTATATCTTCTTCAGTAATTATCCAAAGAAAGATAATTTTTGATTCTAATCCTTTAAACCTTTTTTCCGTTTCTACTAATACCTTAGAAGCGGGGGAGAATTCCTTAAAAGCCCACAAATTACTATTTTTTGTATTCTCCAAAAGTAGTTGTGCCTCATGAAAATGTCCCATTACAAGAACAGTAATATCTTTTGGATTTATATTTTCGGTATTGATTAACCTTGATATTTTATTATCAATTTCTTTAGCCTGTAATTCTAATGAAGCTTTCTCTATAAGCTGAACAGGCTCCCCTTCTATATCTGGGGCTTCTACTTCAGTTCCTTTGTAATACTGGTAAGCAGAATTATGGATGTATTTTGTGTTACGACAATTATCAAACAAGAATAAAGGCTCACAATCAATTGGAAGATCGCTACTATTGGTATAAATAGCCTGATTGCAATCCTGAAAGATATAGAGTTTTGTATCATCAGATTGGTCTTGCAGCATTTCAATAGCCAACCAGTACTCAGGTTTAAAATCTTGCCCCTCATCAATTAAAATCACATCGTATTGAATAGGAGCTAGATCGTAACTATTGATCAAAGCATCAGGCATCAATACATCATATAAATCTTCTCCAGGGTAGCTAATTTTAGATTCTTCTATCAAATCACGGCCTGTATTACTTTTTACTTGTCGGTTTCTCCAAGAACAAAACTCATGAAAGCTCATGGAGTGTAAGTTTTCAATATGCTGTGATTTTATTTTGAGTGCATTACCTAGCTTTTGGTTATAACAAAGAAATAGAACCTTTAGCCCTTGAACTGCTAGTGTTTGAGCTTGATCTAGAGCCAGAACAGTTTTACCAGTTCCTGCTCCTCCTTCAATCAAAGCATTTCTTCTTCTTTTTAATTGTCGAAGGATGTTCTTTTGCTGATTAGTTAACTCAATTTGTTTCTGAATTTCTTCTTCTATTGCTGATCGTAATGAAGGTAGTATGGAAGCCTTCTTCCCATAGATTTTTTCTGCAACCTTGATACCATTTGTACCTAGCGTATCATGAACAGGTTGCTCACCTGCCCAATAATCAAAAACTTCTGTAATCCACTTTTCTAAATTAACTAAATTTTTATTTGTTCCAATTATATTGATAGGCATATCAGGGCTAATCAAAGAAGCTGCATTTTCAATATCAGGAAACATCACGGAATGAGCAAGTAGTATATTTTTATGGCCAAAACTCTGCTGAAGGTGACTTCTTATTTCATATTTCGCATCTTTAGCTTGGCGAACAGGATTTTTTATTTCATGTTTGTTATTCTTTCGATCAATCGAATACCACTGATTAATTGATTTATCATATTCAATACCGCCACCTTTAACCTCGACAACTAATACACCATAGTGAGGTGAAAAAACCACAAAATCAGCCTCTCTATCCCCATGGCTTTTGAATTTAGAGGTTTGTTTTATAAATTCAAGGGAGTGAACAATCAGGCAGTCATTAGGTAATTGTTCAGATAGTGCTTCATATACTTTCTGCTCGGCTCTAGAAGGTATTTGTTCAATCTGTACTTTAGACAGTACTGGAATAATATTAGCCATCAACGTTTCTCCCAAGAAGGCTCAAACTTTTTTGTCACTACTTTGCCTGTTTTGGTTGCTTTAATCCTCACTTTATAGAGCTTTCCCTTCGTTTCAATGGTAATAATTTCATATTTATTACCATCTGGTAGTAGATATGTATCCCCTTCTTTTGGTGCTATTGACTGATTCTTTTTGGCAGACTCAGAAAGTTGCTTCCAACTATGATCGAACATATAACGGTTGGCTTGCTTAACAGGATTCTTAAAAACATGCACGCTGGTATTTTGTGTATTTATATTTTCAACAACAAACAGCCACCAATTGTCATGTTTTTGAGCAAACTCCAATTGAGGTTTGGTGACACCAACACCCCCTTCTCCCCACACGCCGGTTAAAGTTTTTAGTTCAATGTAGCGTACTATATCTCCGTGCGAATCCACTTCTTGAATATCGAACCCCTTGTTATTTGTTGGTGCCTTTTCAAACTTGTTTGATTGAGAAAGAAGATACTTCGTTGAGTGTTCCAAAATGTACTCCTCACCTCTATTACCAATTTCAGTAGCACGCCCTTTTTGTGCTCGCTGTTTATCAGAATCAAACACTCTCTCTTTACCTACATAAACAGGCTTACGGTCGTTAGGGCTAACAATGTCATTATTAGCACTTGATCCCAACTTATTATTGCTTCCGTATGGCTTGGCACCACCCGTTCCATTAACATCTCCTTCTGGAGCCCCTCGATGCACATTATTTGATTTTTTAGGATTTATGGGGGGGGGATTTCAACTCCAAGTTGTTCCTCCCCTGGTTGCCCAGTCAAAGCATCAGAGTAGCCTTGTGTATCAACTTCTGTTGAGGAGCTATCTCCGAGTGATGATCTATACTCATCTTCCGTGTTGTTATAAAGCGAGTGCTGCTCATCTGCTTCAACATCATCTACTACACCGCTCTCACCATAAAGATCAAAACTCTCATCCATTTGACTTTTTTCTGGTAATGACCTTATTTTTTTATCGTCAAGGAAGTCATGTATTTTGCCATAATTATCGTATCTATACCTAAGAATCCTTTCAATAAGTGAGCGGCTATCTGCGCTTAAGTCAGATGAATCACAAATGAATTTACCAATATTACAACAGATGTCTTCATCATCATCTTTATTGAGAAGGTAGAGAGTGCTGCATTCTTTATCGTGATGCGCTGTGCTATTTTCATCCTCAAATATCCAAATATCATCAATATAATGATCAACAAACAACGAGTTCATCATCAAAGTCTGTGATGGTAATATCTTACGCATAGACTCTTGATCAATCTCATCCTCGTTAATTTTTCCCTCATGATAATTTAAGCGAAGAACGGCTGATCTTCCTACATTTTATCAGACACCCTAAGAGAGGTAAATTACCAATTAAGAAAGGTGAAGTAAATGGAAATAAGAAAACGACGACAATTCACCAAGGACTTTAAAATAGAGTCCGTTG
>Ga0114933_10006573_pt1 | contig 10279 bp, 11 predicted proteins | sample 4SBtaG_FD_89691 | JGI IMG/M metagenome (GOLD analysis project Ga0114933, IMG submission 89691) | Deep subsurface microbial communities from Kolumbo volcano to uncover new lineages of life (NeLLi) - 4SBTROV12_W25 metaG | ecosystem: Environmental > Aquatic > Marine > Volcanic | place: Kolumbo... | reverse complement strand
GGACTGGGTGTATGGAATCTCCCAGATCACCCACTCTTCCGGTGGCGTCCACCGCCCCCCAATCGGCATTCAGCGATACCGATCGTCGAAGCTCTGCTTTCGAGTTCTCCCGACGACTGCTAGTGGGCTGCGACTGTCCAGCCCCTGCTTCGGCTCCGGCGGACTCGCGTAAGCGGCCGAATCTTCGCGGGGCTTTGAGTCGGTTCTGGCCTGCGCAGAGCCCTTTCCCGCCCACGGCGCCATGGTTGGCGTCCGCGTTGAGCCGGGAACAGGCGGTGCAGCTCGTGTCGCCGAGGAGGTCGACGTCTTCCGACGCTGAAGTCGGGCTCCCGTCGACTCACTACGGAGAAACCTGCGAGTCGCCACTCGTTGGCTGCTTCATGGCGGATCGGCTGCCGCCGATGGTTGAGGCTTGGTACTCGAGCAAGTGGACGCGGTGGATCGTCGAGATGCTCTACGATCAGATCGGGAAGGAGTACTGTGCGGAGGATTGCGAGGACAGCCCCCTCCGCCACGACTGCGGGTTCAACCCGGTCCTCTATGAGCGACGGTACGATTGGCACGCTGGCGAGGACATCTGGCAATTCGTCATCGTCTGCTGCTGCTACCCCTCGCTTGGGCCGGGTCCCGGCGGTGGAATCATCATCATCCCGCCGGACGAAGAGTTCCTGCCAGGGGAGGACGAAGGTGCTTAGCGTCATAGCCCTTGCATTCGGCTGCACGGAGCCGGCGGATCTGCCGGTGGATTCAGATGCAACCAACGACGACTCCGCCGACCGCGCTCCAGACTCGGATAGCGGGGACGACCCGGCGGGAGTGCTGGTGACGGTGTCGCTCGAGGTGGATGTCGGGTGGGTAATCGTTGTCGGCGACGAAGAGGACGAGTGGGACTACATCACACCGAGCGAGTTCCCAGCCGGGAGCGTGTTGGTTGATAGAGTCGAGCCGGGCACGTGGTATCTCCTCGCGGCGTCGCCAGAGCGCGACCGGTGTGAGGTAACGACCACAATGGAGTTCCAGGCCGGCAACGACTGGTTGTGGACCGTGTCGCAATTCTCGAACGACTACGACTTCGAGGCGGACTTCTTTGCGTGTGGCGGCGGGTGAGCTCTGGTGTCAAGGGCCCTCAGCTAGTGGGGCCGCCGCCTCGTCTTGCTCAAGGGCCCGGGCCTCCTCCGACGTCAGGTTCTCCGCGATCTCCTCGGCGTCCAGTCGGCGGAGTCGGCGGCGGTGGCGCCGCTGCTGGAGGCGTCGAGCTCCTCGGATGACGTCTTCGAACTGGGCCCAGCCCTGATCGTCCGTCGGCATCGAGACGACCCGACCTCTCGCGCCATGGCGACGTGCTCGTTGCGGTCCTCGACGCGGTCGATGCAGCCGTGGTCGGGGCGGTCCCACAGCTTGTCAACGAGGAGCTCGGACTTGGTGCTGCTCCGCTGGGTCCACAACCGGAGCCGGGCCCTCGCCAGCAGCAGCATGTAGGTGTCCGGTGTGCCCTTGCCCGGCTGGTAGGCACTCGTGCGGCCTCGGGCGTCGTAGCGGAGCGCGTCCTCCAGGCTGCCCGAGATCAGGTCCTCGATGTCGATGCCGACCTTCACGCACCAGCTGGTGAAGACCCGTGGGATGACGAGGCGGGCGGCGTCGTAGAGCTCGGCGGCGACCTTCTCGTCCATCGTCTGGCGCTCCAGGGCTACGACCATGCCGGCCCCCGCGAAGAGCATCGACGCACCCGTCGCCCGGTCATGCGCACGCGGGTCTGCGGGTGCGCCGACGCACGGTTCAAGAGACGTACGCGGCGAAGTTGGTGGCGGCCTGGCGGGCCTCGTCGTCGGAGTCGATGACCTTGTCGCCGATCTGGACGAAGGGGACCTCGTCAGCGCCGTCACCGAGCTCGGCCTGGAGCTTCGCCATGGCCTCGCCGCTGAAGAGCTTGTCGCCGATGCCGAAGGCGCCGGCCGCCCGGTGGCTCCAGCCTTCCAGTGCCGCGGTGGCCGCGATGAGGGTGATCATCGCGACGACTGCGAAGCGCCTCATCGGTGAGGCTGGGACTTGCGCCACTCCCGCCACTGCTTGTCCGTGCCCATCACGCGGTCCCAGAAGCCGAAGAAGCTGCCAAAGCAGCCGCCCGTCGCGTTGAGGTGGTGGTAGGCGTGGCGGCTCGCGATGGCGTCGAAGGCGTAGCCGGAGTGGGCATAGACCGTCTCGAACACCCGGATCACGACCCAGACCGCAAAGGTCGCCGGGTGACAGGCGAGCAGGGCCGCCGGCAGCATGAAGGCCATGACGTTCGCAAAGTCCTCGACCGTGTGCGCGTACTCGGCGCTCTGGCCGCGAACCGGGCGGAAGCGGTGATGGATGCTGTGCACCCGGCGGAACCACCACTTGTGGTGCAGGCCTCGATGCGACCAGTAGAAGAGCGTGTCCTGGGCCAGGATCAGCACTGGAATCTGCCAAAGCGGCTCGTGCCAGGCGGGCCAGTCGAGCGTGAAGGCGCCGCCCATCGCCGACCAGATCGGGTAGATCGCGAACAGGGTGAAGGCGAAGAAGCCGATCTGGCTGAAGGGGACCTTCTTCGTGGCCTTTCCCAGGAGCTTGTCCGTCGGCGCCTTGCCCTCAGCGACGCGGTAGGTGGGGAACCACTCTCTGGCGTGGGCCTGGGCGAAGAACGCCCACGTGCCGCAGAACACCACGAGGTGCAGCACGCTGAGGAGCGCGGCGAGCTGAAGGCCTTCGACCCAGGACACGGGCGAGAGCCTACTGCTTCACCTTGCCGCGGGTGGCCTTTCGGGTGGAGTTGCGCCGCTTGGCGTCGAGGCGTCGCTGGTTCTGGGCGCGAGATCGGCGGCGCTTCTTGCGCTTCTTCGGCACGACCAGGGCGCCTCGGACGAGCTCCGCCATGCGCTCGCGCGCTTGCTCCCGGTTCTGGTGTTGGGAGCGCGCGCTCTGGACCGCGATCTGGAGCAGCCCCCCGGCCGTGATGCGGCTGGCGAGGTTGCGGAGCACGCGAGCCTTCTGCGCGTCGTCGAGAGCCTTGGTCCCCGGGACGCGCCACTGGAGCTGCACGCGGCTGGCCGTGGTGTTCACGCCTTGGCCGCCGGGCCCACCGCTGCGTGAGGTGAGCATCCGGAGCTCGCTCCCCGGGATCACGACGCGATCATTGATGTGCAGGTCCGCTTCCACGGCGCCAGAGTAGTCACCCTGTTCTCGTGCGCCTGCGATCAGTCGATGTAGCCGGCGGCGCGCAGCATCTCGATCATGCCCTCGTCCACCTGCTCGCCCTCCGCCCGGAACTGCTTCAGAGCCTGCTCCGGACCGGCTCCGAAGCGATCGGTCTCGACCGCGATGGGGTGCTGCTCCTTCGGGTCGGTGGCCAGCTCGGTGCGGTAGGTCTCGCCCTGATTCCACGTCCACTTCTCGGTCCCGATCCACTCGCCGAGCCAGATCCGGTCCTCTGGGTCCCCCTCCCTGTTGGCGTGCATCGGGAAGGCGCTCGATTCGACCGGAAAGCCGCGGAGGGCACCCTCGAGCAGGATGGGGTGCACCTCCATCGCGTTGAAGGTCTCCGGGAGCTCCGGCATGTCCGGCCCGACCGCGAGGAAGATCACCCGGTTGTTCTCCTCCCAGACCTGGCTCCCGTGCCCGACCATCCCGTGTTCTCCGAGCAGCTCGCCGTGGTCCGAGGTGATGACGATTCGGCTCGTGTCGTCCAACCAGCCGGCATCGGAGAGCAGCTCCAGACTCCCGGCCAGGGTCGAGTCGGTCTGCTCGACGCCGTAGCTGTAGAGGGCGTCGAGGTGCGCCCGCAGGTGGGGGTCTGCGACGGCCCGGTCCCGCTCTCGATGGTTGAGGGCACGCGTGTGCTCCAGCCAGGGGTGCCCTTCGGGGATGCGCACGAGGGGTCCGTGTGTGTCGGTGATGTTGACGAACACGAACAGCGGCCGGCTCGGGTCGAGCTGGATTAGACCCGCACGGAGCCGGCGCAGGAGCTGGGTCCGCTTGGACTGGGCGAAGGTACCCCAAAGGGCGACATCGAAGCCCTGCGTCAGCCCGGTCTCGGGGCTGAGGATCGGGTTCGCCGAGACCGAGAGGGTCTGGTAGCCCCGCTTCGTAAAGGTTTCTGCCATGGTCTCGAAGGACGCGTCGAGGGGACGCGCGGACACCGGGACCTCGTCCATGACCGCGCCACCGATGCCGTGGGCGCGATGCTCGAGGGCGGGCACTCCGGTGAAGAAGGAGGCGTGCGAGGGCAGCGTCCAGTCTCCGGGGGTGTAGGCGCGGCAGCTCAGCTGTGCGTCCTCTCGGGCGGCCAGACGCTCGAGCGTCGGTGTCGTGGGTTGCTCGAACCCGCAGACGGACGTCCGGTCCTGCCGGACGGTGTCGAGGATGATGAAGACGTGCGTCGGCGATGGCGGATCCGCCGCGGGCATGAGCGCCATCCGTACCGCGTCAGGGTCACGTTCCCAGATGCCGTAGCCGAGGCACCCCACCAGGGCGGCGACCAGCAGGCCCAGGCGAAGGCCGCGTCCACTCAAGGGTCCTGCGGCCCCGGCCCGCTCGGTCTGGCAAATGTCGCCGAGAACTGGCGAAACGCGTCGTCGCGGCTCCATCGGGCCTCGTCGGTGACCGAGGCGCTCCGGTCCTCTCCCAGCAAGGTGTGCGCGGTCGAGGTCGTCACGGTCCAGGGCTCGCTCGCGCCGACTCCACCGGAGTAGACCATCGGCTCGTCGGGGTAGCCGGCGTTGCTCACCGCGACGCTGTAGCCCTCGGCGGGCAGCTCATCGAGCGGGGTGTGGAAGCTGACCATGTAGAGGAAGAAGCCCTCGGCGGCCTTGCCGTTCATCTCGGTGACCGGGGGGCGCCACTCCACCGGATGCGCCGCACCGTCCAGCGTCACGGTCAGGCCCGCGGCCATCGTCGAGTACACCCCTTCCGTGAACGCGTCGGCCTTCTTGCGCTTGGCCATCTTGGAGTCGCCGTCCTCGACGCCGATCCCTTCCAGCACCTTGGTGATCGGGATCTCGAGGACCACCAGCCCGACCAGGCCCTTGTCCGAGGCCTTCAGCTCGGTGCGGTAGCTGTACTCGTCGGTCTCGAAGGGGTGCGCGAGCGCCGTCGACACGAGCCAGATCATGCAGGCCGCGTCAGGCTGAAGTAGGCGCCCTCGGGCTTGCCGGAGCGATAGGCCGCCGAGATGATGAGGTCGTTGCTGACCCGTCGGACCACGTCCTTCATGTTGCCGTAGACGAGGCGGTAGGGGAGCTCCAGGTTCGAGGCCACCTCGGGCCACTCCGAGGGCGCCTCGTCGGGCTCCCAGGTGTAGTCGAAGATGACCTGCTCGCCGTGCTGGTCGCCGTCGACGCGGACCAGGAAGTGCCCGGGTCCACCGAACCAGGCGGCCAGGCCCTCGTTCACGTTGTAGCCCTGGATGCGCTCCTTGTGGTTCGCGAAGGCCTTGGCGAAGTCGTTGAAGGCCGGCAGCGAGTTGCGGCCGGTCCAGGTCTGCGCCTGGCCCTCCGAGGACAGGAAGAAGTCCGGCCCCACGTGCCGGCCCTCGGCCTTGCCGTAGAGGACCTCCATGTCCTTCTTCTTCAGGCTGCGCATCCACTCGACGCGCTCGGCGGGCGAGGCGGCGTCCAGGGCAGCGGCGATGGCGTCGATGTCGGATTCGTGCGGGCGGGGGATGGGCATCAGGCCTCCGTGGTCGCTGGCTATCCTGTCCACGGGAGGCTCTCCATGCTGCTGATGCTCGTCGCCTGCTCCAACAACGCCGTGAAGGACCAGTCGCCTTCCAAGGACACCTCGGACAGCGACTACCTGCCCTACTACGACTCCGATCCCATCCTGGCGGGCGAGGACTTCGCCCTGCACACCGGCACCGCGGACCTGGAGGTCTGGTTCAACAACAACTACGAGCTGCCCGACGAGCCCGACGAGGAGTGGAAGCTCGGCGAGATCGGCGACTGGACCGCGCTGGGCGACTTCGACGGCGACGGCCTCGACGACTTCTGGCAGATCGTCGATGAGAGCCAGAAGGTGAAGATCTACATGAACGGCGGCGGCTCCTTCGAGACCGACGCGAGCTTCGAGCCGACCAGCGGCGCGGGCAAGAAGCGCCCGGCGATCTGCGGCGACTTCGACGGGGATGGAAAGGACGACATGATGCTGCTCAACACCACGAGCGGCCGCGCGTTGACCTTTCTGAACACCGCCGGCGAGTTCGACATCGACAACAAGATCGCCGCTGCGACGAGCCTCGGCGAGGTCGGGGACTTCGCGGCCGCCGACATGGACGGGGACGGCACCGACGACCTCGTGCAGCTGGCCGGGAGCGACATCCGGATCTGGAAGGTGAACGACGGCCTCATCGACGAGACCGAGATGATGTTCTCGGAGCTCAACCTGCCCGGAAACGTCCAGGCCCTCGGCATCGACCTCGACGACGACGGCATCGCCTCGCTCGCGCTCTTCTCCGGCTCGACCCTCAAGCTCTACGCGAACAACGGTCGGGAGATCACCGTCGAGGTCCACAAGGAGTACTTCCTCAACAAGTCGGGCTTCGCGCTGGCGGGCAACATCCGATAGCCGCGGGCGCATGCACGCCCTCTTCGCCGCCCTCCGCGAGGCTTGCTCGAGCGACATCTGGGACGCCGGGGTGCGCTTCTTCCGCGCCGATGTCGTCGTCGGGGTCGAGGCCGACGAGGAGGAGATCCGCCTGCACGTCCGCGTCGGCGGGCGACCCTCGCCCTACGAGGTCCACCTCTGGCCCAAGGACGAGGACTGGTCCTGCGACTGCGGGCACGAGGAGGGTTGCGCCCACGCCGTCGCCGCGGTGCTCGCCATGCGCAAGTCCAAGGGAGAGCTGCCCAGGCCCGAAGGCCACAGCTCGCTGCGCTACCGGCTGCTGCGGGACGGCAAGACCCTGCGCATTCGCCGAGAGGTGAAGCGCGGCGACAGCATCGAGCCCGCTCCGACGCTGCTCTCCCAGGTGCGCGGCCTGAACCTGTCTGCCGAGGACGTGGTCATCGACGAGGTCCTGGCGCTCGGCCAGCACCCGATCCCGGCCACCGGTTGGCGACGGATCCTGAAGGGGTGGGCCTCGGCGGGCTCCACGCTTCGCCTCGAGGGCGGGCAGCTGCAAGCCAGCTCCGAGCTGATCACGCCCGTGGTGCTGGTCCGGGACGAGGGCCGCGGATTCCGCCTGTCCTTGCACCGCGACAGCCGGGTCGACGAGCGCTTCGTCGGCGGCATCGGGCGCTGTGGCGAGACCTTGCATCCGCTGGGGGACGGGGGCCTGACCGCGACCCAGCGCCGCCAGCTGGCCGAGGGCCTGGTCTTCCGCCCCGAGGACGCCGGCTTGCTGGTCGGCGAGGTGCTCCCGCGGCTGGAGCAGCAGGTGACCGTGCGGGTCAAGACCTCGAGGCTTCCCTCGGCCACATCCGAGCCGCCCCGGCTGGTGCTCAGCGTCGACGACCACGACGACGGCCTGGATGTGCGGCTGGACATCGTCTACGGCGACCCGCCGATCGCGCGTGTCGTGGGGGACGAGCTCCTGCTCACGGGCGAGGCCGTGCCGCTCCGGGACAAGATCCGGGAGCGCGCCCTGCTCCGCCGAGCCGAGGGCATGCGGCTACCCCTCGGGCGGGACTGGTCCTTCGAGGAAGACGAGGCCCTCGCCTTCGTGCAGGGCCGCCTGGCCGACTTCCGGGGCGAGGTCTCCGGTTCCGCCGGTCGCTTCGCGGTGCGTGGGCAGCCGGCCTCGATCGCTCTGGTCAACGGGCGCCTGCAGAGCGACGCCGACCTCGACGGGCTGGTGGACGCCTGGATCGACGGGGAGTCGCTCGTTCCCCTGGCCGACGGGGCCGGCTATGCGCCGATGCCGCACGCCTTCATGGCCGAGCATGGCCACCTCGTGGCGGACCTCGTCGCCGCCCGCCAGGCCGATGGCAGCACGCCCAAGTTCGCGCTGCCGGCGCTCGCTGAGCTGGCCCAGGCCCTCGACCACCCGGCCCCGCCGGAGCTGGGCGAGCTACGTGAGCTGCTGGACGGGGAGTGGCCCACCGAGGAGGTTCCGGCCAGTGTCCAAGCGGCGCTCAGGCCCTATCAGGAGCAGGGCTTCCGCTGGCTGCGGCTGTTGATGCGGGGCGGTCTGGGCGGAATCCTGGCCGACGACATGGGGCTGGGCAAGACGCTCCAGGCCCTCTGCGCCATCACCGCCGAGGGCGGTCCGTCGCTGGTCATCGCGCCGACCAGCGTGATCGGGAACTGGCTGGCGGAGTGCACCAAGTTCGTGCCGCACCTGTCGACCAACCGCTTCCACGGACCCAGGCGGCGCCTGGAAGAAGTGGACATCACCGTGACCAGCTACGCCTTGCTTCGCCTCGATCCGAGCTTGCTCGAGCGGGAGTGGACCACTGTCGTCCTCGACGAGGCCCAGGCCATCAAGAACCCCGAGTCACAGACCGCGCAGGCGGCCTTCAAGCTGCGCGCGAAGCACCGCATGAGCCTGACCGGCACGCCGATAGAGAACCGCCTCGACGAGCTGTGGTCCCAGCTGCACTTCGTCATGCCGGGCTTCCTGGGCGGACGCAAGCACTTCGCGGATCGCTACGCCAGGCCGGTCGAACACGGGGACCCGCGGGCGGCCAAGGCCCTGCGCAAGCGCATCGCGCCCTTCGTCCTGCGCCGGCTCAAGAGCGAGGTGGCGACCGACCTCCCGCCCCGCACCGATGTGGTGCTGAAGTGCCCGATGCCGCCGGAGCAGCGCAGCCTCTACGAGGGCGTCCACGCCGCAGCTCAGGGGGACCTCGCGCGGATGCTCGGTGACGGCAAGGCGCTCGAGATCCTCGAGGTCCTGCTCCGTCTGCGGCAGGCCGCTTGCCACTCGCGGCTCCTGCCGGGCGACCGACCCGATGTCAGCGGCAAGCTCGAAGTCCTCGTCGAGAAGCTCACCTCACTCGCCGAGGCCGGTCATCGCTGCCTGGTGTTCTCGCAGTGGACCTCGCACCTCGACCTGATCGAGGAGCGCGTCGGCGAGCTGGGCGTGTTGCGGCTGGACGGCTCGACCCGGAACCGCGACGGGGTGGTCGCGGCCTTTCAGGACCCCGAGGGACCCCCGGTCTTCCTCTTGAGCCTGAAGGCCGGCGGGACGGGGTTGAACCTGACCGCCGCCGACTATGTCTTCCACGCGGATCCCTGGTGGAACCCCGCCGTCGAGGACCAGGCCATCGACCGCGCCCACCGCATCGGCCAGGACAAGCCGGTCGTCAGCGTGAAGCTCATCTCCGAGGGCACCGTCGAGGAGCGCATCCTGGCGCTCCAGGAGAAGAAGCGCGCCATCGCCCGAGCCGCGCTGGGCGAGGGCACCGTGGCCGCCGGGCTGACCCGCGAGGACCTGCTCGAGCTCCTACGCTGACCTCAGGTAGCTGTGGAGTGAAACGAGTCGCGACCGCAGTTCAGCGTTCGCCCACTCTGACCCCATAGCGGACGCGCCATGTGCAGCAACCACAAGGCAGGCGGCCCAGAAGCGCGCCCTTTCCCTAAGGCCAACGCTCGCAGATCCGGCTATCGAAACGGGTTGAATGAACCGAAGGCCGCGCGACCCAGCAAGAGCTGCTGCCCCAAGAACGGCGTCCCCAACCACACGCTTCGGGTCCGTGTTGGCCCTGCCCAAGTCAAGGATGTCCTCTGCTGCCCGCGCAAGACGCATCTCCTGAGCGCTGCCACCCTGCAGGGATGCGAACTTCCATACCTTAGACAACCACGACGAGGAGACGCCAACCGAGTCCGACAGGCCTGTATGGCGGGCGTACCTTCCCCCAGACTGCAACAGGAGGATCAAACGCATGCCGTCGGATAGCGATTCGTCCGTCCAGTCCTCATCGTCAGCATCATGGATTTCCCAAGCGAGAGCTTGGTACGGGAGCAGACACCCGGACAGCTGCACTTGCTTCGACAGCCGCCATCCCCGTGCGATGTTCGCCGCGACCAGGTCGCATTTGGAGAGCGCTGATACCCGTGAACCGGTCCCTGCTCCAATTATCGTCCCGTCATGATCACTGGTCCACAGCGCGCACCCGTCAATCCGCGCACCGGTGAGGTCTGTGCCTCCAAGTCGTAAGACGCGCAGATCAACGCCCTCCACACTCTGTGGAACTGAACGAAGGGCTCGTACGAAAATAAACAAGGGTAGTCGAGCGCCCCGCGCCGAAAGGACATCCTGGCTCCCTGGCGCGGGAGCCGGCCAGCCAGGCTTCGCGGATATGGATCGTCGAAGCTGGATCTT
>Ga0114933_10006571_pt1 | contig 10280 bp, 11 predicted proteins | sample 4SBtaG_FD_89691 | JGI IMG/M metagenome (GOLD analysis project Ga0114933, IMG submission 89691) | Deep subsurface microbial communities from Kolumbo volcano to uncover new lineages of life (NeLLi) - 4SBTROV12_W25 metaG | ecosystem: Environmental > Aquatic > Marine > Volcanic | place: Kolumbo... | reverse complement strand
TCCTCCACATCGTCTTGCAAAGAATTAAATCTTTCTTTGTGCTTTAGATATAGTCTAAATTTTTCTTCAGTGTATACAGGATCACCGATTTTCATTTTGATATTTTTGCATGAGGTCAATGCCCGTTTCTGATTTCGCGTCATTTTAAATTCGCTAATACGCACACGAATAGGAATACACAAATAGCAATTTTGGCACCGGGGCCGGAAATAATAATCGCCGAAATGCCGCATTCCGTGCGCCAACAAATATTCGAATTCCACTTCCGAAACATCTTCAAGCAGGTATTCTTCAAAGAGTGACTGACGATCTTGAAAATAGCCGCACTGAAATGATCTAGAATCTATAAAATGAGCTAACATAATCACCTTACCCAGATCCGGGCACAAATATAGCAAATGAAATCGAATTTAACTTTAACATATTTTATAATATATTGATGCCTGATTACAAAGGTGGATTGACCTCCACCAAGAAATTTAATGTTCTAATTCGAGATCCTAATTTTTTCTAGCAATAATCCACTAATATCTTCCCTCAGGACGAATGAGGGGTGTTAACTTCGTAATTAAATTATAAGGATCGTTCCTTGAAAATTTCAATCATCGTCCCCACCCTTAATGAAGCAAAATGTTTGGGTGAGACCCTAAAATATATACAACAACTTTCTCCGCATGAAGTTATTGTCAGTGATGGAGGTAGTGATGATGGCACTCTCGAAATTGCAGCGAAATTTACAGAAAATATAGTAACTGGGCCTGCTGGCCGATCACTGCAAATGAATGCGGGAGCCCGAATCGCCACTGGTGATATTTTTCTTTTCCTTCATGCTGACAGCCGTATCGAATCCGCCAGCTATGAAAAAATGTCGCGTTCTATGAAAAACTCAGAAGAAATCGGAGGGGCTTTCTCGCTTTGCATTGCTTCTGATAAATGGAGCCTACGCCTTATTACCCGTCTTGCGAATCTACGTTCAAAATATCTGGGGATGGCTTATGGTGACCAAGCATTCTTTGTTAAAAATCCCGTATTCCAGAAAATGAACGGATTTGCCAAGCTCCCCATTTGTGAAGATATTGACTTCTTCAAAAGACTTAGAAACCTAGGGCCAGTAATTCTTCTCAACGAAAAAGCTCTCACTTCGCCACGAAGATGGTATAAAGAAGGTATCTGGCTCACGACTATAAAAAATATTCTTATCGCAACCTTATTTGAACTAGGATTCCCACCTCGAATTCTAACAAAATGGTACTAAATTGTCCGGCAAGGCTTGGCAGAAACTTGCTAAGTGCCCGCCCTTTAAAAAATGCATACGTTTTAAACCATTTACTATACGGCCGTCCGTTTTCTTCCGCTTAAAGAGAGGCAACAATTTATAAAGGTCTGCTTCACTACACTTTCACTGCGGAGGGATTGACGGTTGCATCGCCGGATGGCAGTCCATATAATTAGGAATACGCAATACTTAATTACTGGCGGGGTTCATCGCAGGAAATGACTAAAAAAAAATTAAGAAAAAAATCTTCTAATATAAATAAAAAGCGTATCTCTGCTATAGCCATGCCGATTTTTGTCTGCTTAGTGGTTGCAGGAATTTATATGATCACTAAGCCTTCTATAAAAGTTCCGCCCGTAGCTCCGGCAACAGGACTTTTAATAGAAACTCGTCCTGTTTTGACCGATGCTATTTTTACAGGAAGGGTTGCAAAAGCTTATCGAATTGCAGCCGAAATCCCCAAGGTACTTGACAGCCTCTTTTGTTATTGCTACTGCAAAAAAAACCATAACCATAAAACATTATTGACTTGTTATACTAACAGGCATGGATCTAAATGCGATATTTGTCTGAACGAAGTATTTTACGCTTATGCTTTATATAACCAGGGCAAAACGCTTGACGAAATTGTTATCGCTGTAGATAAAAAATTCTATCGACCCTATCGCGGAACTTAGCCCTTACAAAATCCTAGGAATCTAAAAATTAGTGGAAAACGTGTCTGAAGAGAAACCGATCAGTATTTATATCCCCTATACCTTTCTGGTGGCAGCACTTTTATCGGTATTTGTTGTGTCGCTAAATAAAGTAGAACTACAACCCTATGAGACCGAATATCCTGCAGAGGCTTTTATATCTCCCGACTTTGAACTACCAACTTTAGCTGGCGGAAAAGTAAAACTTTCACAATACCGAGGCAAAGTCGTATTTATAAATTTTTGGGCCACCTGGTGTGGCACTTGTGAAGTCGAAATGCCTTCCATGGAAAAACTATACCGCAAATTCAAGGATCATGGATTCGAAATGCTCACTATAAGTGTCGATAAAGATCAGACCCTGATAGAACCTTTTATGAAAAAATTCAACTTGACCTTTCCAGTATTGTTGGATCCGGAAAGTATAGTTGCAAAAAAGGTTTATAAAACCACAGGCGTACCGGAAACATTTATTGTAGATCGTGAAGGACTTATCCGGCATAAAGCCATTGGTCCAAGAGACTGGGCCAACGATGAAACGCTGGAGGCTTTCACGCAAATAATATTAGGAAGCTGACTATGGGGAAATACACATTTTTTATAACAATAAGCTTTATCTTTTTTGCCCAAAATGCGATAGCCCATACTGGTCATGCAAAAGAACCGACTTCAATCGTTGTGGCAGATAAACAGTCCTCAATTGATTCCATGTACGCTGCTCCTGAAGAAAAATCCGATCCTTTAGGAAGTTCAGATTTGTTCTCACCCAAGGATATTTTCATGGAAGGTGAAATCGTGTCTAATGAGCCTAACACGAAAACAGATATGAAAATGGAAGGCAGCCACAATGAGCATGATGATTCCAATATGCCAAAAGTTGTATCGGCTAAGCATAAAACTGTAGAGACATCAGCCAAAGGTTATGGAGTAGCAGCAGGTATAACACTATTCGCGGGACTCATTTTTGTAGGACTGACTTTCATAAGACCGGGGGAGAGATAGCATGGCCAATGGACTTACAAAAATCTTGGAAGACCGTCTAGGCATTCATTTACTCGAATATGACATCCCCGAGCACTCAAATTCCATAAAATACTCCCTTGGAGGAATGACATTATCTTCCTTTGGGGTTCTGATAATCAGCGGTATCATACTGGCTCAATTTTTCATCCCGGATCCCGAGCGTGCCAATCGAAGCCTACATTATTTAGTCGATCAAGTGTATCTGGGTTGGTACCTTCGCGGTATTCACTTCTGGGCGGGAGAAGTGTTGACCGTAACCATGACACTCCATGCCATCCGTGTTTTCTTCACTGCTTCCTATAAAAACCCACGAGAAATCAACTGGCTTATTGGAATCGGAATCATGGTGTTCATGGTCACTCTACTATTCACTGGCACAGTTTTAAAATGGGACCAGGAAGCTTATGAGGCGTTGGCACATTTCCTCTGGGTTGCCGAGAAAATGGGACCTTTTGGTTTACCTCTCACAGAAGCTTTTGCTCAAGGGGTTCCTTTATTAAATAGGATTTACATGGCTCATATTTCCTTGTTACCTATCATCGTGATTTTGATGATCGGATTACATTTGTTCTATATTAAATACCATAAGCTATCGCAATTGGCTGATGCTACAAATCCCGCTAAAAATATTCCATTTACTCAGCACATGGCTTATTTGAGAAGAGCCGGTTCTGGGATCTTATTACTAATCTGTCTGCTTGCACTTACCATTGCACCGCCCTTGGGAGAAGAACCAGTACTCGGCCTTGAAGTCACCAAACCACCCTGGCAATTTGTGTGGATCTACGCCTTGGAAAATCTATGGGTACCTTCTTTAATTGTAGCCCCACCTATAATTATAGGATTTTTGCTAGCTATTCCCATAGTCGACCAAAACAAAGAGCGCTATTGGAAAAGGCGCCCCCTAGCTATGACCGTTCTAGCGGGTTTTATATTAATTTTTGTAGCGCTAATTATTTGGGGTAGTGTTACCACAATGACTCACTCCATGTAACCGATCAAGACTGCGGAAACAGATCAACACCTGTGATTAAAAATCATAGCCTAAAATTTTCAAATTTTTAGTTTTACCATCTTAAATTTATGCAAATACAAATCGAAATCCTGACCAAAAAAGGTTGTGGCTTATGCGTTGATGCTAAAGAAATTGTCGAGCGAGTTTTACCTGACTTTCCAGCAACACTAAAAATGATTGATATCGAATCCAATTTAGATCTTTTTGAAAAATACAAAGAAAAAATACCTGTAGTTCGTATTAATGGGAAAGAAAACTTCGTATATAAAGTGAATGAAATCACTTTAAGGAAAAAATTAGAAAAACTTATTTAAAATTTGCTTTGTTTGAATGGAGAATAGTAATGGTAGAAAAAACTGCATTAACTTCACAGGAACTTGAGGAGAAGCTAAAAGATATGGCTCCGGAATGGAAAACAGGTAAAAACGATAAAGGGGTACCTTTTATTCAGCGGGTGCATCATGCTTCAAAGTTTATGCAAGGAATTGATTTTGTCGGCAAAGTCGCAGAAGCTGCAGAAGAAAACAATCACCATCCCGACATCATCATAAACTACAAGCGAATTTCAATCCGCTATTGGACGCATACAGCTAGTGGCGTTACCCTAGCGGATATTCAAATGGCACAAAAAATCGATCCATTATTTTAATTGCCCTAAATTTCAGCCTGCATAATGTCATCCAAAGTTTGACGTTTTCGGGTAAGTGTACAAATTTCGCCATCGACAATTACTTCGGGGATTAAGGGTTGCGAATTGTAGTTGGAAGACATGACATGGCCATAAGCCCCCGCCCCACCAACTACGATCAAATCTCCTGACTGCGGCATGGGCAGTTTTCTTGGAACTGGTTCTTCATCCTTCTGAGTTAATACATCCCCGGATTCACAAACGGGACCCGCAATAATCAAATTTTGTTCCGGCCCCAGCCTTTCTCCATCAAACCAGATTGGATGAAAAGAACCATATGCCATTGGGCGAATTAAATGGCAAAAACCAACGTTTGTTAGAACATAATCGATTCGTTTTCCTTCTTCGTCAAAGGTATGATTGAGGGATCGCACTTCTCCGATTAAATATCCGCATCCTGCTACAAATCGTCTTCCCGGCTCGATTTCACAAACCACTTCTCTGCCAAAGTGCTCCTTTAGCACATTGGCCCTCTCATCGATAATGGCTTTATAACCCGTGATATCTTCCTGTGGTTGATCCGGATCATACTGGTAAGGTAAACCACCTCCAAAATTAATAGTCTCTACATCTGGAAACTCTTTAGCAAAGTCTACTAATTTTCCTGTAATACGTTTGAGGTGTTCCATATCTCCACCGGAACCGATGTGCATATGTATGCCTGATAAAGTAAGACCATATTCCTTTAAGATCTGTTTAACATCATCAAGGTTCTGGTACCAGATTCCGTGCTTGCTGTATGGCCCCCCAGTATTAGTCTTTTTAGAATGACCTGCCCCTTCACCAGGATTAATTCGAATAGAAATTTTTGGAGAACCGGCACCTTTCTTTTTTAAAGCCTGACCATACTCCTCAACCATCCCTAGCGTACCGCAGTTACAATAAATATTATTTTCGAGACAATAATTAATATCATCAGCATTAAAAAAAACATCGCTGGTGAAACAAATATCTTCAGCCTTATAACCTGCACGAATCGCACGTTGAACTTCATAAACACTTACTGCATCGATCTTGACTCCATTCGCCAACATTTCTTGCAGAATTCTAGCGTTGGAAGAGGCTTTCATAGCATAACGCGTGACGGGTGATAGATTTTTTATTTCATTGATTGATTGACGTAAAACTTCCAAGCTGTACACATATACAGGGGTACCAAACTGATCGGCAATCTCCCGCACCTCGACTTTTTCAATTTTCATTTTTTATCTCTAATTGGTGTGGCTGATTCAATGGAACAATGCAGAATTTATAGCATATTTTCGGAGTTCAAAAAAATAGTTTGTTTATAATTACGGTGTCACAAGTAATGAAGCTATTTCTTGAAGAAACGTAAAATAACTTTTAAAATACTTAAATCCTGTCGAAAGGTTAGTATTCACGGTTTAATTGCCTTCTTCTTTATAAAGTGGGCAACTCAAGTTTTTAAAGTGAACAATTCAGTCATGCCGAAGTGGACCATTGAAGAAGCTCGCGAACATTATAATATTTACGGCTGGGGTGCGGGTTATTTCGATATAAACTCCAAGGGAAATATCGTTGTCCGCTCCAACCGTAAAAGCCATCATGATATAGACCTCAAAGAATTGGTTGATGACATTCAAGCGAAAGGTTACTCGCTGCCCGTCCTCATTCGTTTTTCAGACATTCTGAAAGCAAGCATCGCCAACCTTGCCAGTTCGTTTAGTAAAGCTATTAAGGAATATGAATATAACGGCCAATACCACGGAGTCTATCCCATCAAGGTAAATCAACAGCGGCAGGTAGTGGAAGAAATCGTTAAATTTGGACAACCTTACAACATTGGCCTCGAAGCAGGATCGAAACCAGAATTGCACGCCATTCTTGCAATCCTCGATAATCCAGAAGCCCTGCTCGTTTGCAACGGATATAAAGATGAGGCTTTTATCCGATTAGCCTTAATGAGTCAGAAACTAGGGAAAAAAGTTTTTATCGTTGTAGAAAAATTAGACGAGCTAACTCTTATAGAAAAAGTAGCTAAAGAATTAGGTGTGCAACCCAATATAGGACTGCGCATCAAGCTATTAAGTACCGGTCAGGGACGCTGGTCTTCTTCAGCAGGAGAGCACTCAAAATTCGGATTGAATGCAATCGAATTGATGGAAGCCCTGAAAATATCCAAGGAAAAAAATATTCTCGATAGTATCAAGTTAATCCATTTCCATTTAGGCAGCCAGATCACCAATATCCGTCGCATCAAAAATAGTTTGCAGGAGGTGGGACGGTTTTATTCAGAATTGATGCGATTCGGATGCAGTATTGAATTTATTGATGTCGGTGGTGGTTTGGGAGTTGATTACGATGGCTCCCGTTCCACATTTGCATCTAGCACTAATTATACCGTACAAGAATATGCTAATGATGTCGTTTATCACCTGTTGGAAATTTGTAATAAAGAAAAGTTGCCGCATCCGAACATCATTTCCGAATCGGGACGAGCTATGACCGCGCACCACTCTATACTTGTTGTCAATGTGCTAGGTGTTACAAGCTTTCCCGAGTGGAGCGATAAGGTTAAAATTGATGAAGATGCTCCAGAAGTTGTAAAAGAAATTTTCCATGTTCTCGACTCCACTTCAAATAAGAATTTGAACGAATCCTGGCATGACGCCGTGCACTTAAAAGATGAAGCACAAAACCAGTTTCTCATGGGAATGATCTCCCTTGAAAGTCGAGCTATTTCGGAAAAAATTTTTTGGGGAATCTGTCGTAAAATTGAAAAGTTGGGTACACAACTAAAATTTATGCCCGATGAAATTCGTAGTTTAAAAACTCGGCTTGCAGACAAGTATTTCTGTAATTTTTCAATTTTTCAATCCGTACCTGACTCTTGGGCTATTGATCAAGTATTTCCAGTTGTTCCTCTTTATCGATTGAATGAAGAACCTACTCGAGAGGCAACTCTTGAAGACATTACCTGCGATTCAGATGGCAGGATAGACACTTTTATAGGAACCAACCGTGGAACCGAAAATACTCTTCGTGTCCATGAGTTAGAATCTGGTGAAACCTATCCTCTAGGTATTTTTCTAACAGGAGCTTATCAAGAAATCCTTGGAGATCTTCACAATCTATTCGGAGATACAAACACTATTCATGTTTCTTTGAATGAAGATGGTTCTATTAAATATGAACAGATAATCAAAGGGGAAGATGTGACAGACGTACTAGACTATGTCCAGTTCTCGGCTGATGAACTCGCAGGACGCATAGATGGATTCCTCATCGGTTGTGTGCAACGTGAGGTGGTTACACAAAAAGAAGCCGATGAATTTTTAAGCCTATACAAAGCAGGTCTTAGTGGTTACACTTATCTAGTAGATCCCGATAAGCCTCAAAAAAAATAGTCCGCATCAATCACTAGACACTTTCAAATTTCTGATTTTCTGTATCCGTTCTTTATTAGTTGGATGAGTCGAAAAATAATTGGCTTTTTCAGGCGTATCTCCTGATCTTTTTTGAAGCACATTTAAAAGTTGAAGATAGTATTTCGTTGAAAATCCGGCTTTGTTTAAATATTCAACCCCCTCTTTATCTGCTTCCAGCTCTTGAGTACGAGAAAATCCACCTACTAATACTGGTTTGACTACATACTGGCTATAACCAGCACCGGGAACAAAAATATTGAGCACGGAAAATCCAATCGATGTCAAAATGGAAAGTCCCAGTTTAGTGTAATAATGCCCTGACTTTAAATGGGCAATTTCATGAGCTGCTACGGCAACGCGTTGTTCCTTCGTCAGCTCGTGAAGAAAATTTACGGTAATATTTACTTTGTTTCCGGTGGTCACCCAGGCATTTGAAAAGTCTACACGATGTACCACTGCAACGAATTCTTCTTCAGGAAAATTTGCTAAAGCAATCGTATCTACCGCAGTTTTCCATAAAATCTGATCATTAGTGCATGTTGCACAACCTCTTTCACGAGCCGATTGACACCCGGCCACTAAGAAAATTATCAGAAAAAGTATGAAAGTTTTTTTCATCTATAAAACTAGAACAATTGAAGGCATTACACTTTGCCTTTTTGCAAAACTTCTACCATTTCTTGGTGCACAAGCCCGTTACTTACAAGAAGTTCTTGATCATAAATATCGGTTGGGCTGCCATCAAACTTACTGGCCTTGCCACCAGCTTCGAGAACAATCAGAAGTCCCGCGGCCACATCCCAGGGGTGAAGCATTTTTTCCCAGAACCCTTCAAAACGGCCCATTGCAGTATAAACCAGATCCATGGCAGCAGAACCAGGGCGTCTTACTGCCTGACAAGCTTTCATGAAATTGCAGAAATGATCAAGATTATCTTTTTCCGACTTCACCACGCGTGGCGCAAAACCTGTAACAAGCAAACTTTTTTTCAGTGTGGAAATGGTTGATACATGGATGGGTTTACCGTTTAGAATTGCACCCTGACCTTTTTCGGCAACGAATAATTCATTAAGGCAGGGATTATATATGACACCAACTTTAACCTCACCTTCTTGTTCTAATGCAATTGAAACACAATAGCAGGGATAACCATGGGAATAGTTCAACGTTCCATCTAGCGGGTCTATGATCCATTTACTGGTTGAGTCACTTCCCTCTGCATTTCCTGATTCCTCGGCAAGAATATCGTGACCAGGAAAAGATTTTTTGATGCGGGTGATAATCCCTTTTTCAGCAAGATGGTCGACTTCCGTCACCGGATCATGAAATTCCTTGAAAGAAACTTTGCCAATATCGTCAACACGCTCGCGAAGAATCTTTCCGGCTTGCAGTGCAGCTTCCACTGCAACTATTACCTCTTGACTCATTCAAGCCACCCACCGCCAATAACACAATCTTCCTGGTAAAAAACAGCAGACTGGCCTGGTGCAATTGATAATTGAGGCTGGTCAAATTCCACAATAACACGTGAACTATCTAATTTTTTAATCGTTGCTGGTTCACCTCGATGGCGATAACGAATCTGAACATCGGCACGGATAATGTCTTCAACATCTAGACACCAGTTGATTTGCGATACAAAACAGTTTGCGCGTTCTAATTCTTTTTTAGTCCCGGCAGTTATACGGTTATTCACTGGATCAATATGGGTCACGAAATGTGGTTCCTTGAGCCCGCCAAGATTTAAGCCTTTTCTCTGACCGATGGTAAAAGCCGGGTAACCCGCGTGCTTGCCTAAAACCTCACCTTTATAGTTGACAATATCTCCCTCCTGGAATGCATTATCATCCAATTGTTTTGCGATAAACTTTGGGTAATCATTATCAGGAATAAAACAAATCTCATGGGACTCAGCTTTCTCTGCGACATTCAACCCCAATTGCCGTGCCCGATCACGTACTTCGTTTTTATCCATATCTCCCAATGGAAACTCTAGGCGCGAAAGTTGATCCTGCGACAAATTGAAAAGGAAGTAACTCTGGTCTTTCCAGCGGTCTCGTCCTCGACGCACCAGATACTTACCACTTGGATGTTTGACGATTGAAGCATAATGCCCTGTCGCCACTCGTTTTACACCAAACGATTCAGCTTTCTGAATCATTTCATCGAATTTTAATTTTTGGTTGCATAGTGT
>Ga0114933_10006565_pt1 | contig 10288 bp, 10 predicted proteins | sample 4SBtaG_FD_89691 | JGI IMG/M metagenome (GOLD analysis project Ga0114933, IMG submission 89691) | Deep subsurface microbial communities from Kolumbo volcano to uncover new lineages of life (NeLLi) - 4SBTROV12_W25 metaG | ecosystem: Environmental > Aquatic > Marine > Volcanic | place: Kolumbo... | reverse complement strand
GAAGACTACATTATAATAAGTCAAGGTGTAAATTAAAAAAAAACAAAATTTAGTTCAAAATTACAAAAAAATAAAAATAAAATTATTACTGATTTGGATCTTTTTTATCAACAAAACATTAAAGGAAAAACAATAGTAATCACAGGAACAAATGGCAAATCAACAACATGTAAAATAATTGAACATATATTAAAAAAAAATAAAAGGAATGTTCAAGTTGGAGGTAATATTGGCAAACCAATTTTAGACCTTAACATCAAAAAAAAATCTTTCTATATTATTGAAGCGTCATCTTTTCAATTATCAAATTCAAAAAATATTAAACCTAACTATGCTCTTATTTTAAATATCAGCAAAGACCATTTAGATTGGCATGGTAATTTTAACAATTATCGCAATTCAAAAATGAAAATTTTTTCAATGCAAGATAAATTTGATTATGCATTATTAAACGATAAAAATTTGATTAAAATTTTTAAAAAAAATAAATTCTCTAGTAAACTTAAAATAATAAAATCACTTAAATATGAAAAGTTAAGTAATAAAATTAAAAATTCACATTTAAGCCTAAAATCTAACAAGGAGAATATGATCTTTATATTTGAATTAATAAAAATTTTAAAAATTAAACAAAAATATTTTTTAAAAGTTATAGAAAGTTTTAAAGGTTTAAACCACAGACATGAAATTTTTTTAAAGAAAAAAAATATTTCTTTTATCAACGACTCGAAAGCTACAAGCTTTGAAGCCTGCAAGTTTGCTCTTTCTAGTAACAAAAATATAATGTGGATTGTTGGAGGTCAGCCCAAGTTAAAAGATAAATTTAAATTAAATGGACTAAGCAAAAATATTATTAAAACATTTATAATTGGCAAAAACTTTAAATTTTTTAAAAATCAACTAGATGGAAAAGTTAATTTTGAAATATCAAAAACATTAAAAAAGGCTTTAATTTCAATATTCAAAACAATAGCCAAAACACCCGATAAAGAAATAAGTGTATTGTTGAGCCCAGGGAGCGCTTCATTTGATCAGTTTAAAAATTTTGAAGAAAGAGGAAATTCTTTTAAAAAGTTGGTGAAATCTTATGGAAAAAAATATCTATAAAGAAAAATTAAATATTTATTGGCGTAATATTGATAAACAAATTTTTTTTAGTTTTATAATTTTGTTTCTCTTAGGGCTTTTTTTTTCTTTTTCATCAACCTCTTCATTAGCTGGTGAAAGGCTCAATAAAGATTATTACTTTTTTTTTTCAAAGCACCTTACATTTGTTTTTTTATCACTTTTTTCAATGTTTATAATTTCATTTATTGAACGAAAATTTTTAATTAAAATAGTAATTCCTATTTTCACTTTTTTATTAATAATGTTAATTTTAGTTCCTATAATCGGCATTGAAATAAAAGGATCTAAAAGATGGCTAAACTTATATTTCTTCCAACTTCAACCCATTGAACTTGTAAAACCCTTCTTTATTTTGATGACTGCAAAAATTTTATCATCTTCTGAATTAAGAACATCAAATAGCTCATATTTTTTGAGTTTTATAATTTTATTATCAATAGTGACATTATTAGTTAATCAACCTGATCTCGGACAATCAATTTTAATTATCGGAACATGGATTTCTGTGGTTTTTATCTCAGGAATAAATATTTTTTATATAATTGCGTTTTTCGGTTTAGCGATCTCTTCATTTGTCACTCTTTTAATTATTTTACCAGAAAAATTAGGATACATTACCAATCGTATAACTTCTTTTTTAGATCCTACTAAGGGTGATAGCTTTCAATCTCAAAAGGCATTGGACGCAATAAAACAAGGGGGATTAACTGGCCAAGGAATGGGAGAAGGAATTTTAAAGGATAGCGTTCCAGAAGCTCACACGGATTATATTATAGCAGTTATAACAGAGGAGTTTGGTTCATTAGTATCTGTAATTATTACTTTAATTTTTTTGTTTATTTCTTATAGGATAATAAAAAAAACTGTGGTTGAATTAGACAAAAATTTAAAAATATCTCTTTGTGGTTTAGCTTCACTTTTAATTTTTCAAACCTTTATACACATCGGAGTAAATACGAGCTTACTCCCAACTACAGGAATGACTCTACCATTTTTAAGTTATGGAGGTTCTTCATTACTTGGAAGCGCAATATTGGCAGGTATTATTTTAAATTATACTAAAAGCAGGTTTAAAGATGAAGAAATTGAATAAAAAAATTTTAATATCTACTGGAGGAACGGGAGGTCATGTTTTTCCAGCTTATAGTTTAGCACAATATTTAACAGGCCAAAATTTTTCTGTTGAGATTGTTACAGATACAAGAGGTATGAAGTTTCTTCAAAATTGTAAAATTAATTTAAAACTAATTAATACAGACACAATTTTTCAAAAAAATCCTTTTAAGGTTATTTATTCTTTTTTCCAAATAATCTTTGCTTTAATAAAATCTTTTTTCTTTTTGATTAATTCTAAGCCAAGTTTAGTTTTTGGAATGGGTGGTTATTCCTCATTTCCTATTTGTTTAGCAGCTAAACTGCTTAAAATCCCTTTTATTATCTATGAAAATAATTTGCTATTAGGTAAAGCAAACAAGTTTCTTTTACCTTTTGCGCGTAAAATCTTCGTATCTTATTCAGATCTCGAAGGATTAAAATCAAAATATGATTTTAAAAAAATTGAAATTGGAAATCTAATAAGAGAAAAAATTTTAAATTTTAAGTCTAACAAGAGTTTATTAAAAGAAAATGAAATTAGCATTTTAATTTTAGGTGGCAGCCAAGCGGCAAGGTCTTTTGCAGTAAAATTACCAAAAATAGTTGATCAATGCACTAAAGAAAAAATTAAATTGAGACTATTTCAACAATGCTTAAAAGATCAAAACCTGGAATTAGAAGAGCTATATAAAACTAAAAATATAAAGTTTGAATTATTTAATTTTAGCGAAAATCTATTAGAATATTTCTCAAAAATAGACCTTGCTATTACAAGAGCCGGTTCTTCCATGATCGCAGAATTGATAAATTGTAACATACCATTTATTTCAATTCCCTTTCCTTACTCTGCAGAGAATCATCAACTTAAAAATGCCAAATATTTTGAAAAAAAAGGCTATGGATTTCTAGTTGAGGAGCAAGATATAGAGTTTAAGCTATTTACTTTGATTAAAATGATTCATAAAGATAAAAATCTTTTAACGCAGATAAAGGAAAAACAAAAAAATCACTCTGATAAATCTGTTTTTAAGAAAGTTGATAAATATATTAAGGAGATAATAAATGAATAGGATCAATATTGGAAAAAAAGAGATTATTCATTTTGTCGGTATTGGAGGTATTGGAATGAGTGGTTTAGCTCAAATTATGAAAACTATGGGATTCAATGTTCAAGGAAGTGATTTGTATAAAAATAAAAATACTGAAAATTGTAAAAAATTGGGAATAAAAATAATTTTGGGACATTCAAGAAAAAATGTTTCAAGTGCAACTATAGTAGTTAAATCAACAGCTATAAAAAATAACAATGTTGAATTAAATGAGTCTAAAGCAAAAAGACTACCTATTTATGAAAGGGCAGAAATGTTAGCAAATATTGTGGCTTTAAAAAAAAATATTATAATTACAGGCTCACATGGAAAAACTACTACAACTTCATTAATTGGTAAAATTTTATCTGAAGCGAGATTAGATCCTACTATTATAAATGGTGGGGTAATAAATTCCATTAAAAGTAATGCAAAATTTGGAAAAGGAGAATGGACAGTTTTAGAAGCAGATGAGTCAGACGGGAGTTTTTTAAAACTTCCAATTAATTATTCAGTAGTTACGAACTTAGATAATGAGCACCTAGACTTTTATAAGAATTTTAACAATCTTAAAAATGCTTTCACAAAATTTATAAATAAAACTCCTCCAATTGGTAAAGCAATTATATGTTTAGATGATCTAAATTTGAAAAATATTTTAAAAAAAATAAAAACTAAAAACTATTTAACTTATGGTTTTAATAAAAACGCTGATTTCCAAATTTTTAACACAAAATATGACTCTAAATATTCCAAATATGATTTAAAATTTAAAGATCATAAATCAAAAAAAATAATAATCAAAAATATAGTTTTAAATTTAATTGGAAAACATAATATCTTGAATTCGACTGCAGCAATAATAGTTTGTTTAAATTTAGGTATTCAAATTAAAACTATAAAAAAATCCTTAAAGATTTTTTCTGGAGTTCAAAGAAGATTAACTAAAATATTTGAGACAAACGGCAAAGAATTTTACGATGACTATGCCCATCATCCTACCGAAATTCTTTCAGTGCTAAAGGGATTAAGACAAGTTTATGAAAATAGAAAAATCATATCTATTTTTCAACCACACAGATACTCAAGATTAAAAAGTTTAAAAAGAGAATTCGCTTCATCTTTCTCAATGTCAGATTTAGTTTTGTTATGTCCAATTTATGCAGCCGGAGAAAAAAAAGATTTGTCTTATAGTCAAGATAAATTAGCAAAACTAATTTCTCTAAACTCAAAAACCCAAGTTGTAATTATTAAAAACCAAATAGATGTGAAAAAATATCTTAATAAATGCTTAGTTGGAAATGAAATTGTAATTGGTATGGGAGCTGGATCAATTTCAAAATGGATGAGAGACTTAAAAGGGAAAGTATGAAATTAAAATTTGATGAACTAAAAAAAATATATGGCGATAATGTCTATAAAGATGAGATACTATCTAAATACAGTTGGTTTAACCTTGGGGGACCATCGGAAATTTTTTTTAGACCAAATAGTGTTGCTCAACTGTCCTCATTTTTACGAGAAGTAAAAAAAATAAATAAAAAAATTACTATCTTAGGTGCTGGATCTAATACTTTAATAAGAGACTCAGGTGTAAACGGAGTTACTATTAAACTGGGATCAAAATTTTCATTTTTAAATTTAATAAATGATGACACTATTCATGCGGGAGCTGCTACTCTTGATAAAAATATATCAAACTTTGCTAGGGACAACTCTTTATCAAATTTTGAATTTTTATCATGTATCCCAGGATCTTTAGGCGGTGGCATTGTTATGAATAGTGGATGTTATAAAAATGAAATATCAAAAATTTTAGTTTCAGTAGAGGTTATTGATAGTAATGGTAAAATATTTGAAATTGAAAAAAATAAGATCAACTTTTTTTATAGAGGATGTGATTTACCTGATAATTTAATAATTTTAAGCGCAAAATTGAAAGGTTTTAAATTAGACAAATCAAAAATTGAAAATAAACAAAATGAATTTATAAACAAAAAGAAGGATTCTCAACCAAGCCAAATAAAAACTTGCGGAAGTACATTTAAAAATACAAAAAATTTTAAAGCCTGGGAATTAATAAAAAAATCAAATTGTGACAAAATGTTTGTTGGGGAGGCAAAAATTTCTCCAAAGCACTGTAATTTTTTTGTTAATGAGGGAAACGCAAAAGCTTCTGAAATTGAGCAACTCATTAACAAAACAAAAGAAAAAGTTTTTGAAAAAACCGGAATAAACTTGGAATTAGAAATTAAGATTATAGGTGAAAGATAGCAATATATGAAAAAGAAAAATGTTTTAGTTGTTTTAGGCGGGACTTCAAAAGAGAGAAAAATAAGCTTTGCTACTGGGAGAGCCTGTATAAAGGCTCTTAAAAAAATAGGTTATAAAGTAAATGAATTTGATCCCGCAAAACAACTATTAAATGAGATTGATAAATCCAAAGTTGATTTAATTTTTAATGCACTACATGGCAAAGACGGAGAAGATGGTAATGCCCAAAGTTATTTTGAGTATTTAAGGATACCCTATACTCACTCTGGAGTTATCTCTTCAATGAATGCAATGGATAAAATAATTTCCAAACAAATATTCAAAGATAATAAAATTCTTTCTCCAAAATACTTTGTTTTAAAATCATCAGAATTAAAAAAAAAAGGTTTAAAGACTTTAATAAAGAAATATTCCCTGGGATCTTCTGTAGTTATAAAACCGTCCAATGAAGGATCAAGCATAGGTGTTAAAATTTGTAAAAATTTTCGAGAAATAAATAGAGCTATTAATGTTCTTAAAAAAAGATATGAAAATTTAATTTTTGAAAAATATATAGGGGGTCAGGAAGTACAGGTTGCAGTTTTAAATAATAAAGCTTTAGGAGCAATAGAATTAAAACCTAAACGAAGCTTTTATGACTATAAGGCTAAATATGAAAAGTCAGCAAAAACCTCACACATTATGCCTGCAAACCTATCAAAACGAAAATATAAAGAAGTTTTAAAAATTGCTGAAAGAACACATAGAATTTTAAGATGCAAAGGTGTAACAAGATGCGATTTTAAATATTTTAAAAATAAATTTTACTTGCTTGAAATTAATACTCAGCCTGGAATGACAGATTTATCTTTAGTTCCTGAAATAGCTTCATTCAAAGGCATTTCATTCGAAAGTCTTGTCCGACGCATTGTTTTAGATGCAAATATTAACAAATGAGCAAATCATTAAAATTTTTATTATTATTTTTTTTATTATTAATTTTCTCCACATATGTACCGAAGAATCAAACGGATATTAAAAGTATAATTTTACCAATTAAAAATATTCAAGTCAGGAATGTAAAAGTTATAGACGAAGTATTGCTCATCGAAAAACTATCTTATTTAATAGGAAAAAATATTCTTTTTATAGATAAGGATAAAGTAAGATCTACAATAATGAAATTTGACTTTGTATCAAGTTTTCAACTAAAAAAAATTTATCCGCAAACGCTTGAAGTTATAATTGATGAAAAAAAACCAGTAGCTATTTACATGGATGGTAAAAAAAAACTCTTTATATCAGATAAAGGAAAAATGATAAACTATATTGAAGTAAAAGAATTTACAAACCTACCAATTATTTTTGGAAAAAAAATTAAATTTAAAAATTTCTTTAATAACTTGAAAAAAATTAACTTTCCTATTAATGAAATTAAAACTTTACATTATTTGGACATTGGAAGATGGGATATTGTTTTCAAAAATGGAATAACTGTCAAATTACCAAAAGAAAATTATAGAGATATTTTACAGAAATTTCTTTTGGTATATAATGATAGTGATTTTGAAAAATATAAAATTTTTGATTACAGAATAAAAAATCAGTTGATCTTAAACTAAATTTTATGGAAATTAACCAACCTTACTTATTTGTCGAAATTAATGATAAAAATTTTAATTTTCTAGTTGTTAAGTATGACGAAAACTTCGATTTTAAAATTATCTACTCTGAAACTATAAAATCTGAAGGCATCTCTAATGGTAAAGTTGTTGACGCATTAATCATTTCAAAAATTATTAAAGAAAATTTGAACCTGATAGAAAACAAAATAAATTTTACTTTTAAAAGCGCTACAATCATTAGCGATCAAAACACATACAAATGTATAAATGTTTCAGGTTATAAAAATTTGTCAGGTTCTCAAATTACTGATGATGATATTTCATTTATATTAAATGATATAAAAAAAATTATTTCAGACAATCAACCTAATAAAACGTTAATACATTTATTTAATTCTAAATTTGTTTTAGATAAAAATAATATTGAGAAAATACCTATTGGTTTATATGGTGAGTTTTACAATCAACATCTAACTTTTTTTTTGCTACCAAAAAATGATTTAAAAAATCTTAAATTAATTTTTAATAACTGTCATATAAATATTGAAAGAGTAGTTTATAAAAATTTTGCTGAAGGGATAAACCTAATTAACAAAAATAGTATTTCTAAATCTGTAGGAATTATAAATATTAATAAAAAAAGAAGTAAAATTTCAATCTTTAAAAATTTATCTTTTGTTTACTCTGAAGATTATTCTTTTGGAAGCGATATTATTATGTCTGATGTTGAAAAAGTTTGTTCTCTCAATATTGATATTGTAAAAAATATTTTTAAAAATATGTCTTTTGAAAATTTAAATGAAAAAGAAAATGATTATTTGGATGAAAACTTCTTTCAAGGAAATAAATTTAGAAAAATTAGCCTAAGTCATCTAAATGAAGTGATTTCAGCAAGAATTGAAGAAATTATAAATTTAATTTTTATGAAAAATATCAACTTAAAATATTTAAAAAATGAAAATATTGATGTCTATCTTTTTTTCGAAGATGTAAATATGTTTAAAAATTTTAAGAAAAGTTTTGCAAAAAAATTTTCAGAAAATCAAAGAGTTTTTATTGAAAACCTCAATCAAGATGAAAACCTTGGAGCATGTATAGGATCTGCAGAACTTATGGGTAAGGGGTGGGAGAGAGAAGCTATACCCATAATTCAAACTAAAAAGTCAATAATTTCAAGAATTTTTAACACAATTTTTGGTTAAATTTAATTTTGTATTTTTTTGAAACATTAGTTGTTTTCAAGTGTCAAAAAGGTTTTTGTATAAAAGTTCATGCAAAATTATAACCAAAAAACAATTAGTGAAACTATAGAACTCCAAGGTATAGGTCTACATAATGGCGTCGAAGTAAACCTAGTAGTTAAGCCTGCAGATCCAAATACTGGTATAATTTTTAAAAGAGTAGATCTTGATGACAGCAATGTTATAAAAGCAAAATATGATAATGTTATTGAACCTGTTCTGTGTACTAAATTAAAAAATTCTGATGGAATTTCGGTTTCTACTATTGAACACTTAATGGCAGCTTTTTACGGAGAAGGAATAGATAATGCTTTAGTAGAAATAGATGCATCAGAGATTCCTATTATGGATGGTTCCGCTTTTGACTTTGTAGAGGCAATTAAAAGTTCAGGTATAAAAGAACAAAACGAACCAAGAAAATTTATTAAAGTGCTTAAAAAAATAGAAATTAAAGATGGACCCAAATATATTTCTATTGAACCATTAGAGAGAGATTTAATTATTGATTTTGAAATTGTTTTTAATAATCCTTTGATTAGAACTAGAAGAAAAGAATTTAAATTGAGCGAAGGTAATTTGACATCAATATATAATGCAAGAACTTTTTGTTTATATGAGGATATTGATTTTATAAAAAGTAAAGGATTAGCTAAAGGAGGATCCTTAGATAACGCTATTGTTGTTCAAGGCGATAGAATTTTAAATGAAAATGGACTTAGAAGTAGACATGAATTTGTAGAACATAAAATATTAGATTGTTTGGGAGATATTATGCTTTCTGGATATAGAGTTTTCGGTCATATAAAAACTTCTCAAGGCGGTCATTTACTCACAAATTCACTGTTAAGAAAGTTTTTGGCTGATAAAAGTAATTGGTGTTTGGAAAGTTTTTCAGATGACGGTAAAAGCCACAAAGAAAGCTTGAACAAAAGAGCTTTTGCAATGGGTGTCTAATAATCTAAAATTTACCTAATTAATTTTTTTTGATATGTTTAATTATGTATCAAAAAATTATTTACTTTTTTCTAATACTTTTTCTATTTTTTTCATGTTCTAAAAAAGAGCCAGTTGTTGTCCAAGAGTTTAGTGATAAAGAAAAAGCTATGGAAATTTATCAAGAAGCAATTAATAATTTGGATGATGGATTTTATTTCCAGGCTGCCAAACAATTTAGTGAGGCAGAAATAATTTTAGATAAAATTGAGTTTTCTGCTAGAGCCTCTTTAATGTCCAGCTATTGTTATTACTTAATTAATTTTTATGATGAAGCTATAGAAAATTTAGAAAAATTCATAAAAAAATATCCTGTAGATAAAAATATTCCTTATGCACACTATTTGATTACTATTTCTTATTATGAAAGAATTTTAGATGAAGAAAGAGACATAACACCATTATTAAAATCAAAAGAAAAGATATATTTTTTTTTAGAGAATTACCCAAATACAGAGTATGCTTTAGACTTAAAGTTTAAACTTGATTTAATAAACAACCAATTAGCTGCTAAAGAACTATTCATAGCTAAATATTATATAGAGACGCAAAAATGGATTGCTGCAATTAATAGACTTAAAACTATAGTTGAAATTTATAGTGAAACTATTTTTATAGAAGAGGCTCTGCACAGACTAACCGAAATTTATTATAAGATTGGATTAGTGGAAGAGGCTGAAGCTACTGTAGCACTACTAGGTTACAACTACAATTCTGGTGAGTGGTATGAGCGTTCATATAAAATACTTAATAAAAATTAACAAAACAAAAAAAAGAATAAAAATGAGAAACAAGACGATGGACTTATTAAAAGAACAATAAAAAGAATATTGGAATAAAGCCATGAATAAGGAAAAAAATAATT
>Ga0114933_10006561_pt1 | contig 10291 bp, 10 predicted proteins | sample 4SBtaG_FD_89691 | JGI IMG/M metagenome (GOLD analysis project Ga0114933, IMG submission 89691) | Deep subsurface microbial communities from Kolumbo volcano to uncover new lineages of life (NeLLi) - 4SBTROV12_W25 metaG | ecosystem: Environmental > Aquatic > Marine > Volcanic | place: Kolumbo... | reverse complement strand
TGGATGTCGGACGATTTTCGCCACTTACCTATGCACGCGATATCATCGTCAGCCCGCACGATCCGCACATGCTATATGCGGCGCTCAGCGTCGCCGCGCTGAGTGACGAGGGTTCGCTTTACCGCAGCACTGATCTTGGTGAGACCTGGCACCGCTTCGATAAAGGCGTGTCGATGGAAAGTACGCTCATGAATATTGGGCCGAGCGCTTCCAGCCCTAACCGTGTTTATTGTGGTGCGCGGCAAGGTCAGATCTTCGGCACCGAAGATGGGGGCGAAAACTGGCGAACTTTGCCACTGCCAGCTGGTGTTGCGGGTGTCTATGCCGTGGCATGCAGCTAATTTGATGAAATAAATTCTGTGGGGGAAAAAGTGGGCAAACGCAAGACCTACGAAGAATTTCGTAGTTACAAATGGTTTGGTGTCGACGATCTGCGCGCCTTTGGACATCGCTCGCGGACAATGCAGATGGGCTACGACGCGGCAGATTGGGACGGCAAACCGGTTATCGGCATTGTCAATACGTGGTCGGACATTAATCAATGCCATGTCCATTTCAAAGAACGGGTTGAGAATGTAAAGCGCGGCATCCTGCAATCCGGCGGTTTCCCAATAGAATTGCCGGCGATCTCTTTGTCTGAGCCGATCGTCAAACCGTCGACCATGATGTACCGCAACTTCTTGGCGATGGAGACGGAAGAGTTGCTGCGCTCACACCCAATTGACGCCTGTGTGCTGATGGGCGGCTGCGATAAAACCACGCCAGGCTTGTTGATGGGCGCAATTTCTATGGGATTACCGACGATCTTTTTCCCCGCCGGTCCGATGCTCCGCGGGAATTGGAAGGGTAGGCCGCTTGGCAGTGGTTCAGATTCCTGGAAATACTGGGACGATCTGCGTGAGGGCAAAATCACGCAAGACGATTGGCCCGAGGTGGAAGAGGGGATTGCCCGCTCTTTTGGCCACTGCATGACCATGGGTACAGCGAGCACGATGACCTCGATCGCTGAAACTCTGGGCTTCGTTCTCCCCGGCGGCGCATCGGTGCCGGCGCCCGATGCGAACCACACGCGGCTCGCGACGCAAACCGGTCGACGCATCGTTGAAATGGCCTGGAGCGACCTGAAGCCGGCAGACATCTTGAGCCGCCAGTCTTTCGAGAACGCTATCGCCGCCGCCATGGCGATGGGTTGTTCGACCAATGCGATTATCCATGTGGTAGCGATTGGACGGCGCGCTGGCTTCGACATAGGGCTTGAGGATTTCGAGCGGATCGGCCGAGAGGTGCCGGTTATTGCGAACATCCGGCCGAACGGCAAGACCTACCTGATGGAAGATTTTTATTATGCAGGTGGGCTGAAGGGTATGCTTAAACGCATCGAGCAGCATTTGCACACGGATGTGATGACCGTGTCGGGCGAGAGCATTGGTGCCAACATCGCCAATGCCGAAGTCTATGATGATGACGTCATCCGGCCGCTCGATAACCCGATCTATGAGTCGGGAGCACTGGTTGTACTCAAAGGCAATCTGGCGCCGGACGGCTGTGTCATGAAAGTCTCGGCAATGGATCGTAAATTCCTCAAACATACCGGACCAGCGCTAGTATTTGACGACTATTCAGCGATGAAGGCGGCGATTGACGATGAAAATTTGGACGCCACCGAAGACACCGTCCTAGTCCTGCGTAATGCTGGACCGAAGGGCGGTCCGGGCATGCCGGAATGGGGCATGCTGCCTGTGCCAACCAAGCTGGTGAAACAGGGCGTGCGCGACATGATGCGCATTTCCGACGCGCGGATGAGCGGCACTAGTTACGGCGCCTGCGTTCTACACGTCGCACCGGAATCCTATATCGGAGGGCCGCTGGCCCTTGTCCAGACCGGAGACTTGGTGACGGTTGACGTGGACAAGCGGTTGATCCAGATGGAGGTCGAAGACACCGAGTTGGAACGCCGCAAAGCCAACTGGCATCCGCTGCCGCCCCGCTTCGAACGAGGTTATGGCTACGTATTTAGCCAGCATATAGAGCAGGCACCAGAAGGCTGTGATTTCGATTTTTTGAAGACGGATTACGGCGCGCCGGTCGGGGAACCAGATATTTTCTAGGGATTAGCAAGCATGACTAAAACGCTCACAGCTGAGAATCGCGAACGGCTAAAGACCGTTAGTGCGGCCACTTTGACCACTGTTCTGCTCAAGAGGGGGCTAAGAAACCAATTCATGCAGGATATTCACCGCGTTGGCCATGCGGGCCGAAACTTGGTGGGTGAGGCTTATACGTTGCGCTACATTCCGGCGCGCGAAGACCTTGATAAGCTGGATGGGTTCCGCGATCCGGAGCATCCCCAAAGAAAGGCTGTCGAGCACTGCCCTCCAGGCCATGTCCTGGTTATCGACAGCCGCAAGGACGCCCGCGCCGCGTCGGCGGGTGGCATCCTCATAATGCGGATGATGAAACGCGGTGTCGCGGGCGTGGTAACAGATGGCGGTTTTCGCGACGCACCGGAGATCGCCGCGCTCGATTTCCCAGCCTACCATCAACGCCCTGCTGCGCCGACAAACCTGACGGTGCACCATGCCTGCGATATCGATTTGCCGATCGGCTGTGGTGATGCCCCAGTCTATCCTCGCGATATCATCGTAGGCGACCTGGAAGGAGTAGTGGTGATCCCCGCGCACTTGGCGAACGAGGTTGCAGAGGAAGGTTTTGAGATGACGACGTTTGAAGATTTCGTCACCGAAGAGGTTCGCAATGGCGCCGCAACAACAGGCCTATATCCTCCGACCAAGGCGGAAAGCTTGGTCAAATTCGAAGCGTGGCGAAAGGCGAATGGGCGCTAGGCCACGTCGATCCGTAAGCCCGCTTCATACAAAAGGGGCATGACCCGTTTGCCAAAAAAATCGAGGTCCGGCAGGAAGTCGTAGAAGTTGACCTGCATTCCGTCGCATCCGACGCTCTTAAGCTTTATGAACCAATCGACGATCTGCTCTGGCGTACCAACGAGATGAACATTGCCGCCGACCGCCCAGTTCGACTTAGAATGACCGCGCCAGGATGATTGGTCGCCGCCCATGAAGGTGGCGACGAAGTTATCCGTTGCGATTTCGTCTCGCTGGTCAAGAATTCGGTGATATTGCTTCCAGGCTTCCTCTTCGGTTTCTCGGCAGATGACATGCGGATTAATCATGATTTTGATTTTCCTCTTCTTCTCCTTTGCCGCCTGACGAATTTTTTTAAGGTGTGGGCGCAGAGATTTAACCGCAGCCGTAGGTTCGGCGCCGCCGGGACTAGTGACGAATATAATGTCGGAATGGCTGGTCGCATAATCGATGCCGGCGGGAGAGGATCCCGCATTAACCATTATGACGGAGCCGTTCTCGGGTTTTGGCGCGACGAAGGCACCATTGGTCTTCCAGTACTTACCCTTGTAGGTAAGCTCCTCGTCTTCTGACCAGAGGCGCTGCATGATTGTAGTGAACTCCGACGCCATGGCGTAGCGGTCGTTATGTGGAATGGGATCAAGCCCGAACATGCGGAACTCGCTTTCTTTGTAGCCGGTGACCACGTTAAGGCCCCAACGTCCGCCGCTAATATGGTCAATCACCGCGCCGTATTTCGCCAGGTGCAGAGGGTGCCAGCCATAGAGAATATGAACCGTCGCTATCAGCAGTACATTCTTGGTTATAGGTGCCAGGCCGGCGGATGTGATGAAAGGGTCTATCGCGTTCTCGCGAAACCTTATATCGCCGCCATAGCCGCCCTTGCCCAACCACTGCGCTAAAGCAAAGACTATATCGAAGCCAAGCCGGTCGGCCTTTCGAGCACATTTGGCGTTGTAGTCGAAATTCCAAGAGGTTTTGCGCGGCGCTTTAGATGGGCTCCAGGCGCCTTCCTGGTGCGGCATAAATAGGCCCAGCATGAGTGGCTGCTTGGCTGCCCTTTGGAATGGCGTCAGCGGTTTAGCCATGGAATCCTCTAATCGCCGGTGAAGTTTGGCGCTCGTTTCTCGACAAACGCGGTGACGGCTTCTTGTCGGTCGCGGGTGGAATTCGAATTGATCTCATAAGCGATTGCCGCGTCCATCACCCGGTTGGCTATATCCCGCAACGGCAAATTGATCGCCGTCTTGGTCCAGCGCACGGCCCAACGCGGGTTGTCGAGAATCTTACCGGCCACTTCGTCAACCTTAGCGTCGAGCTGGTCAGCGGGCAACGCATGGTTGATTAGGCCCATTGCCGAGGCCTCCGACGCATCCAGCATTGCGCCGGTCAGCAGCATCTCCTTGGCCCTGGCATAGCCTATGAGCTGCGGCCAGATTACCGCGCCGCCATCACCCGCGACGAGGCCCACTTTGACGTGTGGATCGCCTATCTTGGCGGTCTCGTCTGCTATGATCACGTCGCAGAGAAGCGCGATTGAGGCACCGAGCCCGGCTGCCGCGCCGTTTAGACGGCAGATGATGGGTTTTTCTAACTCCAGCAAGCCGTTGACGATGCGCTTCGCGTCGTGGGCAATATCGCGGAATAGGGATGGGTCGTCGATCATGGCTTGAAACCACGCCATGTCACCGCCGGCGCAGAAGGCGCGGCCCGCGCCGGTCAGGATGATCAAATCGCTGTCCGGGTCGCGCTGTGCTTCAGGGAAGACCCGCGCCAGTTCCTCATGCATCTCGAAATCAACAGCATTCATCTTGCCCGCATCGATCGTGATCCATAACACGCGGTTGCGATAATCGAATTTGAGCCTCTCGTAGTCGACAAATGGCATCTTTACTTCCTTACATCCTATATAGGTCAAATTGTCGCGAATTTTGCGAAAAAACTCGATAGCTTATTCATCAGTTATGCCTAATTGCCTTGTGGGTCCACTTGGTGGCACACTAGTTGTTGGTTCGACCGGACCAGGAGAGATTGCCATGAAGATCGAACAGGTTTTGGCTGAAGCGCCAAGGGTGCTGAGTCAGGAACAGCGCGAATTCTATTTCGAGAAAGGTTACCTGCTGCTTGAGAGTTTTATCCAGAATGATGAACTGAAGCGACTGCAGGACATCACGAAAACTTTCACCGAAAAGTCGCGCGAGCTAAACGCATCGAACGACATTTTTGACCTGGAACCAGACCATACCGCCGATGCGCCGCGTGTCCGCCGCCTTAACATGCCCTACCGCCAGGATCCGACCTATTGGGAGTATGCGAGTAACAGCAAGATCACCGACGTTGCGCAGGACCTGCTGGGGTTAAACCTAAAGATCCATCATTCCAAGCTGAACTTCAAATGGTCCGATGGTGGTGAGGAGGTGAAGTGGCATCAGGACATTCCGTTCTATCCGCACACCAACTACGGCGTGCTGGCAATCGGGCTTTATCTAGAGGATGTCGATGACGAAATGGGCCCGATGGGTGTGATCCCGGGCAGCCATAAGGGCGAGATCTATAACCACTACAACGATAAGGACCAATGGGTTGGTGCCCTAGACGAAAAGGACTATGACCGCGTCAATTTTGATGATGTTGTTTGGCTAAAAGGGCCGGCGGGATCGGTCACCGTTCATCACTGCCGCACCGTGCACGGCTCGGTACCGAACGGGTCACCGCGCGGCCGACCTCTCTTGATTAACGCCTATTCGGCGGCGGATGCGATCATGATCACAGCACACCCCTATCCGGGATCGCTGGCGGACCACATCGTGCGTGGCAAGCCGGCACGCTGGATTGATTACGCGTCAGAGCCGTGCCTGATGCCGCCTGATTTTTCTGGCGGTTACAGCTCTATCTTCGCCGCTCAGCAGGAAGAGGACGCGTTGCTCACGGTGAGTTAGTCTGCAGGAGCCGCCACATGGCAGGCGGAGCAAGCTGTGGGCAGTTGCTCAACGGCGCAGGTCTGATTGGCTTGTTCGACAGTTTCAAGCCGAAATTCGTAAAACGCTATGGCAATGTTGGTGAGGTGGCGGTCGAGGTATTTTCGGAATTCGCGGCGGAGGTTCGGTCTGGCGTGTTCCCCGACGACAATTACTTTTTCAAAATGAAAGTGGATGAAGCGTCGAAGTTTCAGGAGGCGCTGTTGGCACAGGAATGAGCTGTCGCTTGGTAACGGGGTTGACGCATACCATGTGAACCATGAGGCCGGACGTTTGCAGCCGGCAATTCAATTTGACAAAGACGGGAGAAACCAGTGCTCGACAAGCGAGTATTCTACATCGATGGTCAATGGCAAGCGCCAGCCATTGCAAATGATTTCGAAGTTATCAACCCTTCGAACGAAGACCCCTGTGCGGTTATTTCCCTTGGTGGACAAGCGGATACGAACGCGGCTGTCTCGGCCGCGAAGGTCTCTTTTGATGCTTGGCGGGAAACGTCGAAGGAGGAGCGGTTGGCGTTAATCGAGAATCTCGCGGAAATCTATATGGCGCGGGCGGAAGATATGGGGGAGGCAATCTCATTGGAAATGGGCGCACCGATTGCCATGGCGAAAGCCGCGCAGGCGGGCGCCGGGGCAGGGCACATCAAGACCTTTATCCGCGCCTTCAAATCCTTTGAGTTTGATCGCGAGCTCGGCTCACATGCGCCAGGAGACCGAATTCTGATGGAGCCGGTGGGTGTCTGCGGGCTGATAACGCCGTGGAACTGGCCGATGAACCAGGTCACACTTAAGGTTATTCCGGCGTTGGCGGCTGGATGTACGATGGTGCTGAAACCGTCGGAGATTGCGCCGCTATCTTCTCACTTGTTCGCTGAGATGCTTGATGAAGCGGGCTTTCCTGCGGGTGTGTTCAATCTGGTCAACGGTGACGGTGCTGGTGTGGGGACGCAGCTTTCGGGGCATCCGGATATAGATATGATCTCCTTCACGGGTTCCACACGGGCCGGTATTGCAATTTCAGAGAATGCTGCGGACACGATCAAGCGGGTAAGTCTGGAACTCGGCGGCAAGGGTGCAAACTTGATCTTCGCCGATGCTGATGACAAGGCAGTCACCCGTGGGGCACGCCATTGCTTCAACAATTCGGGCCAGTCGTGCAATGCGCCGACGCGCATGTTGGTCGAACGCTCGGTTTACGATCAGGCTGTCGAGCATGCGGTCGCCGCGGCCGAGCAAACATCGGTTGATATAGCATCTAAGGAAGGCCGTCATATCGGGCCTGTCGTCTCCGAAAATCAGTTCAATAAGATCCAGACACTGATCAAAAAGGGCATAGAAGAGGGCGCGCGGCTGGTTGCAGGTGGGCCGGGCCGGCCGGAAGGCTTAAATCGCGGCTATTTTGTTCAACCGACCGTCTTTGCCGACGTCAACAATGACATGACCATCGCCCGCGAGGAGATCTTCGGCCCAGTTCTATCGATCATTCCGTTCGAGGATGAAGCAGAGGCGGTGTCGATTGCCAACGATACGCCCTATGGTCTTACCAATTATGTCCAGACCCAGGATTTGGATCGGGCGCAACGTGTCGCGCGGCGGCTGCGTTCTGGGATGGTTGAAATGAACGGTCGATCAAGGGGCGCCGGCGCACCGTTTGGAGGCTACAAACAATCCGGCAACGGCCGCGAGGGTGGTGTTTGGGGTATGGAGGATTTCCTTGAAGTCAAGTCAGTCAGCGGTTGGGTTACCGAATAATTCAGATTGAATGGGGATTGCGATGATCGAAGTCAATGGTATGGCGCATGTTATCTTGAGCGTCAGCCAGTTCGAAGAGGCGAAAGCATTTTATGGCCGACTGATGCCAGCCATGGGCTTGGAGAAGGTCTTCGAAAGCGAAAAATTTTGCTACTTCGTCGGTGGTCGGACAGCGGTCGGCATTCAGCTTTGCGACTCGGAATTTGAAGGCGAGCGCTTCGTGCAGGGACGCGTCGGTTTGCATCACATCTGCCTACGTGCTCGCTCCCGTGAGGATGTAGACAAGGTTGGTGCTCTGCTTCAAGAAGTAGGGGCCCACATTGTCAGCCCGCCGCAGGAAGGCGGTTGGGCACCGGGCTACTACTACGTCCTATTCGAGGACCCAGACGGTATCCGCATCGAGGTTAATTTTGTGCCGGGACAGGGCGTTCTCGCTGAAGATGCGGGATTTGATCCATCTGGTGACTACGACACCTAAGCCATAAAGATAAGAGGAACGTGATGGACTTGACGACCGTCGACTACGAGAAGCGGGGCCACATCGCCTATGTGACCTTAAATCGGCCTGACAAGCTCAACGCGATGAATGCCGATATGCATCGTGAACTTGGCGAAATTTGGGACGATTTTCAAATTGACGCTGATTTGCGCGTTGCAATCTTATCTGGCAAAGGGCGGTGCTTCAGTGCCGGCGCGGACCTCTCCGGTGGTGCGAAGGAGAATTACCGCTATAACGGCGATTTCCCTGATATTTCCCGTTCTCGGCGGGTCTTTAAGCCTATCGTGGCGGCATTGCACAGCCACGTCGTTGGCTACGGCATGTGGATTGCTATGGATGCGGATATCCGCGTTGCAACCTCGGATACGTCCTTCTGGCTGCCCGAGCCACAATGGGGTATCGCCACGATTCCCGCTGGCTGGTTCCAGAAAATGGTGCCCTGGGCGATCGCCTCGGAACTACTGCTGTTGGCTGACCGAGTTGACGCAGAGCGTGCGCGGGAGGTGGGCATCGTCAATAAGGTCGTGGACGATGGTCAGCTTATGGTTGAGGCGGAACGGATTGCCAACCGGCTGGCATCTCTTAGCCCGGTGGCGGTGCAGGGCATGAAGGAGATGATGGTCCGCGCTAGTAATCTTGACTACACCGCAATTGACCAAATTACTGAAGTCGCACAAAACCGAGTCATGAACTCAAATGACCGCAAGGAAGGTGCGTCTGCCTTTGCCGATCGGCGCGAAGTAGACTGGCCTGGCTCGTAATCACGTTACGATTTGCTAAGCTTTGTCCCGTTATTATGTGAGCGGAGCGAAGATGGTCACTGTTACACCGATAACGCCCAATGTTGGGGCAGAAGTCACCGATGTCGACCTTACAGCTGTAAGCGATGCGCAGGCGAGTGCGCTGCGTGCAGGGTTGATTGATCGCAAGGCGCTGGTCTTCCGAGATCAGAACATCAGCACAAAGCATTTCGCCTGCTTCATGAGCGTCTTTGGCGAAACGGTAAAGGAGGACTTAGTCGCCGATGACGGCAATCCGCCCGAGGTCGGCGCCATTCATATCCGACCGGATGAGCAGCAGAGGATCAATTTTTGGCACATGGACCACTCCTTCCGTGAAAATCCTTCACCGGTGCTGGCGTTGCATGCAAACATTCTGCCGCCGCAGGGCGGGGACACGCTGTTCACGAGTCTGGAGGCGGCCTATGCGGGACTATCCGACCGGATGAAGTCGCAGATTGAAGGCCTTCATGCATTGCACAAGGTGACGCAAACACAAAATACCAAGCGTCGTCACACGAAGGAAGAGATCGCGGCCCTCGACCAGGCGTCCACAATTCGGCATCCGCTGGTCGGGCTCAACAAGGCAAATGGTCGAAAATTTCTGTTCGTGAACATTCCTATCTACTGTCGCAGTATCGCTGAGATGCCAACGGCCGAGGGCGACGCGTTGCTTGCGAAATTATACGCCCATGTGCAGCGACCGGAATTTCATTTTCGCCTGGTCTGGCGGCCCAAGACACTTATCGTCTGGGAAAATGTGCATTGCCTGCACTATCCCGTAGCGGACTATTTTCCGCACGAGCGCAAGCTTTGGCGCGTGGTAATTAAGGGAACAGAGCGGCCAATTGCGGCTTAACCCGCCCAGTGGTGTTTGGCCTTGTATTGCGTTTTAAAGTCGGCAATGTCGGCCTCGTATTTCATCGTTAAACCGATTTCGTCGAGACCGTTGAGCAGCCGGTGCTTGTCGAATGCATCTATTTCGAAATTATAGGTCGTCTGGTCGGGACCGGTCAGGCTTTGTGCATCGAGGTCGATGGCGACTTCGGCGCCAGGACTTTCATGCAACTGTCGTCGCAGGGTCTCGCACGCTTCGGAGGACAGTCGGAGCGGTAACACCCCGTTCTTGATGCAGTTGTTGTAGTGTATGTCGCCGAAGCTGGGTGCGAGTACAGAGCGAACCTTGTTGGCACGCAGCACACTCACCGCATTTTCCCGTGATGAACCGCAACCCCAATTGACATCGGCGATGAAGATACGCCCTTCCCGGAATTCCGGTCTGTTGTAAACAAAATCCTTTTCCGAACCGTCTTCGTTGAAGCGCAGGTCATGGAACAGGAACGTCGGATATTCCGGATCATTACCCGGTCGGCGCAGGAAACGTGCTGGTATAATTTGA
>Ga0114933_10006560_pt1 | contig 10292 bp, 8 predicted proteins | sample 4SBtaG_FD_89691 | JGI IMG/M metagenome (GOLD analysis project Ga0114933, IMG submission 89691) | Deep subsurface microbial communities from Kolumbo volcano to uncover new lineages of life (NeLLi) - 4SBTROV12_W25 metaG | ecosystem: Environmental > Aquatic > Marine > Volcanic | place: Kolumbo... | reverse complement strand
CACAGGGACACAGGGGCACAGGGGCACAGGGGCACAGGGGCACAGGGGCACAGGGGCACAGGGGTGCAGCTTCGACTGGAGCGGCGCCACCCGTTCCGCCCCGGCAGTCCTGTGATCCTCTCCTCCTGTCGCCTGTGACCCTTCGCGGGGGCACAGGGGTGGCGCGGCGTCCGGAGTGGCGCTCCTGTGACCCTTTCCTCCTGTCGCCTGTGCCCCTTCCCCACGCCTGTGCCCCTTCTCCGCCCCTTCTTCATGGCACTGAGTGACAATTGACACCGGGTGCCATATAACAACGGAGTGATGACACGAGCCGCCAAGAAGGTGCAGACGCGGACCGCGCTGGTGAACGCCGGAGCGGAGCTGTTTGCGGCGCGTGGATACGAGGCGGTGACCGTCGACGAGGTCGCTTCGGCGGCAGGCGTGTCTCGGCGCACGCTGTTCCGCTACTTCCCGAGCAAGGACGCGCTGGTCTTCCACTGGCAGGACGAGGACCTCTCGCGCTTCTCGGCGGCCCTGACCGCGACCGGGATGCCGGCGGTCCGATCGGCCCTGCTGGCGGTGGGTGCGGCCTACGCGGCGTCGGCTCCGGAGCGTCTCGCCCAGTACCGGATCGTCCTGGCCTCCCCTGCCCTGGTGGCTCGCGAGGTCGACCTCGACCGGCGCTGGGAGGCGGTGATCGCTGCAGGGCTCGGCGGGGACCGTGCCGCGCGCTTTCACGCGGGCGCCCTGATCGGGCTGGTGCGTGCCGTGCTGCGCGAGTGGCTCGACGGCGACTGCCAGGACGACCTCCTCTCCATGGCCGACGAGGCCCTCTCGACCCTGACCCGGATGGACCCATGAAGCTTCCCACTGAAGGACTCTCCCGCGACGAGGTGCTCGCGCGCCTGGCTCGCGTCCGCGACAACGACCTGGACTGGCGCGCCGGCCGCACCTTCGCCTACGTCTACGACCCGGGCCCCGACGCCGAGGCCCTCGGCAAGAAGGCCTACCTTGACTTCCTGGGCGAGAACGCGCTGGATCCGACGGCCTTTCCCTCGATCATGAAGATGGAGAACGACCTCGTCGCGATGGGGGCAGCTCACCTCGGGGGCGATCCGGACACGACCTACGGCTCCTTCACCTCGGGCGGGACGGAGTCGATCATCTGTGCGGTGAAGTCGGCCCGGGATTGGGCGCGGGAGCACAAGCCCTCCATTCAGCGGCCTCGCATGGTGCTGCCGGTCACCGCGCACGCCGCCTTCCAGAAGGCCGCTCACTATCTGTGTGTGGAGATCGACCTCGTCGAGGTGGACCCGAGCACTTTCGCGGCCTCGGCCGAGGCGATGGAGGCGGCGATCACACCCGACACGATCCTCCTCGTCGGGTCGGCGCCGGCCTATGCGCACGGGGTCTGCGACGACATCGCGGGGATCGGGGAGGTCGCCGAGCGGCGGGGGGTCCTGCTGCATGTCGACGCCTGCATGGGCGGCTGGCTGTTGCCCTACTTTGCGCGGCTCGGCCTCGACGTGCCGGCCTTCGACTTCTCGGTCCCGGGCGTCACGTCCATCTCGATGGACCTGCACAAGTACGCTTACTGTCCGAAAGGCGCCTCGTTGGTTCTGTATCGGGACAAGGAGTTGAAGAAGCACCAGATCTTCAGCTGCTCGGCGTGGACCGGGTACACGATCATCAACCCCACCGTGCAGTCCACGAAGACCGGCGGCCCGGTCGCGGCGGCCTGGACGCTGATGCAATTCATCGGCGATGACGGCTACCTGGACCTCGCCCGCCCGGTGCTCGAGGCGACCTCGCGCTGCGTGGAGGGGGTGAACCGCATCCCCGGGCTCGAGGTCATGGGTCGCCCGGTGATGCCCTTGATCGCGGTCGGCTCGACCGAGGTCAACGTCTTCGTAGTCGTCGACGAGATGAAGGAGCGCGGCTGGTACATCCAGCCCCAGATGGGCCTGTCCTTCGGCGAGCACCGCTACCGGGAGAACTTCCACATCTCGATCAACCGCTCGACCGCCGAGCGCCTCGACGAGATGCTCGTGGACCTGGAGGCCTCGGTCGAGGCGGCGCGGTCGGTGCCGTCCATGGGCATCGAGCAGCTCCAGGCGATGCTCGGCGGCTTCGACCTGATGAAGATGTCCGATGCGGCCTTTGCCGACCTGATGGGCATGGCCGGGATCTCGGGGACCGAGCTGCCGGAGAGGATGGCCGGCATCAACGGCCTGTTGGACGCGCTCCCGCCCGAGGCCGCCGACAAGGTGCTCACGGCCTTCTTCACCGAGTTGAATCACGCCTGAGGAGTGTGGGAAGCCTGCGCGGCCGCGGGCTTCACACTGGTGCTCGCAGCAGCTGGCGAATGCGTCGCCGTGGCCCCGGCGGCAGGGCGGTGCGGTCCACGCGACATGTCCTGGCGGCGGCGCGCAGGCGCGGCGGCCAGGACGCGCCATGAGACGAACTGTCACGTTTCGCCGGGAGATAGGCCCGATCTCCGGCCAGATCGTTACAGATCGTTCCGATCGACACGGAGATCGCCTCGGGCCAGCCGAGCCCGAAACGGCCCCGTGCCGCCAAACGGTGAATGGGCGGAGCCCGTGACCCTTGTCAAATCAGGCGGACGACGCCCGCCCCGTCGAGGCCGTTTCGCACGTGGCCGTTGTCGGCCCGGAGCCCAAGGGCAGCTTGCGGCCCGCAGGGTCGGCGAAAGCCGGGTCGAACCCGCGTCGATCCGGACGTAGGGGCTCGCCCCGCCAGGCCCTGTGAAAGGGCGAAGCCCGTGAGCTGTGCCGCTTCGTGGCTGGTTCGCGGGAACCCCGGGTGATCCGTCACGCTGCCGTGCCGCTTCGTGGCCGGTTCGCGGGAACCCCGGGCAATCCGTCACGCCTCCGTGCCGCTTCGTGGCCGGTTCGAGGGAACGCGAGCCGAACCGTCACGTTCTTCCCACATCGGGCTCCCCAAGGGCCGTTTGCCCAAGCTCAGCCGCCAGCTCGCCCATTCGTCCCTGTGCCTCCGCGAAGGGGCACAGGCGACAGGAGTAGAGGATACAGACTGCCGGGGCAGGACGGGCAGCGCAGCGAGGCAACGAGGCGACCAGGGCGCCCGGCGCCGCTCCGACCGTCACGCCTCGGCCGGCGCCGGTCGCCTGGTCTTCCTCGTCGTCCCTGTGCCCCTCCGCCCCTCACCACACGAAGGGAATCAGCCTCTTCCTCTTCGCCGGGTAGTCCGGGAACTTCTCCAAGTACCAGTCGTGGTTCGTTTTGGCCCGGGGGCCGATGTTGCTGGCCGTGTAGAGCGCGAAGGCCAGACCGGGGAGCGACATCGTGGCGATGGCCCACCCGAACCACTCGATGATCTCGCCCAGGTAGTTCGGGCAGGTGACGTACTCGTACAGTCCCCCGCGGGGGATCTTGTAGCCGGTCTCGCCGGGCTTCCTCAGGTTGCGCAGCACCCGGTCGGCCCAGGTGTTCAGGCCCCAGCCGCCGAGGAAGACACACAGACCGATCCAGAACCAGGGCTTGCCCAACCAGTCGCTGTAGTCCCCGAAGTGGCTGATCCAGCGGGCGTTGATGTAGGCGTTCAGCGTGTTGAAGGCGACGGCCGTGAGCGCGATGGACAGGGGCATGGTCTTGCCCTCCTGACCGCGCAGCAGGAAGGGGTAGATGAAGGTCCGGCGCACGTAGTGGAACTGCCACATCGACAGCAGCAGGAGCGGCACAAGCGACAACGCCTGGTCGCCGAAGACGTAGATCCCGCCGAACACCAGCACGGTCGGGAACTCCATGATGATCCAGCCGGCACGACTGGAGACCGTCGGCCCCCACCCCTCGCGGGCGTGGCGCCCATAGGGAGCCGAGATCAAGAACACGCTGAGCGCGGTCAACACCGCCAGGCCGATCTCGACCCAGGTGGCGATGCGATGGATCTCCAGTTCAGCCAAGCTCGAGCAGGCCTCGACGAGCGAAGTCGTTCAACGCATCGTGCACAGACTCGCGGGTAGGTCGGGGATCGTGTCCCAGCTCGGCGCCGGCCTTGGCGTGCGAGAGCTGCCGCGTCGCCCTCAAAGCGTGCAGGGCCTCCGAGGTGTACAGCGGCTCCATACCCGTCACCGCATGCCAGAGCTCGAAGAAGGGGGCGCCGACCTGGGCCAGCCACATCGGCGAGGTCATGATCGGCGGCTTCGCGCCGGTGAGCTCCTCGACAAAGCGTGCGATCTCGGTCACATGGGTCCAGTGGCCGCCGAGCAGGTAGTTCTCGCCGGTCCGTCCTCGCTCGGCCGCGGCGAGCATGCTCGAGCAGACATCGCGCACGTCCACGAAGTCGAAGCCCCCGTCGATCATCGAGGGCATCGTGCGCTGCGCGAAGCCCAGCAGCGTGTGCCCCATGCGCGAGGGCTCCGGGTCGTTCGGCCCGATGACCCCCGAGGGGTTCACGATGGTCGCGTCCAGGCCCTCGGCGATGACGGCGCGCACGCGCTCTTCGCCCCGGAACTTGGAGTAGTCGTACGCCGGGTGCTTCGCCGTCGCCCGGCCCCCGGTCTCATCGACCGGCTCGGGGGTGTTGATGTCGAAGGCATGGCAGCTGGAGCAATGCACGAGCTTCTTCACCCTGGCGTCGAGGCAGGCCCGCGCGACGTTCTCGGCGCCCTCGACGTTGATCGCGTTCACCGCGCCGTCGGGGTCGCCGACGATGCTGATCTTCGCGGCCAGGTGAAAGACCACGTCGGCCCCGTCCACCAGTTGCCGCATCTGGTCCGCGTTCCGCACGTCCCCGGAGAAGACCTCGACCGGCATTGCGTCGAGCGGGCCCGGGTTGCTGTGGACGAGGCACCGCACGTGCTCGCCCTGCTCCAGGAGCAGCGGGATCAGATTGGTACCGAGGTGTCCGGTGGCTCCGGTGACGACGACCATGGGCGCCGTCTATCCAGGCGGCATCAGCGAGGCGTGAAGCTCAACGTGACCGTGACATCGCCGACGTGGAGCGGGGAGTTGTCGCACTCGTCGACGTCGACGTTGATCGGCTCCGAGGTCTTCCAGGTGAAGCGGTCGCCGTCGGCGTTCAGCGTGATGCCCTCTTCCCACTCGCCGGTGGTCTCGTTCTTGCCGAAGAGCACCCACTTGGCGTCGTTCAAGAACGCGAAGCCGAAGCGGCCGCTGGCGGGGGGCGAGGTGCCGTCGCCGAAGATGGCGGTGCAGGTGTCCTGGCTGTAGCTGAAGGCGCCCTCGTAGGTGGCGTCGCAGGGGCCGCACAGGTCCCCCTCGTACTGTCGTTCCAGCGCCGAGGTGAAGTCCGTCACGCAGTCGTCGACGTCCTCTTCCTGGTCGCCGATCCAGGTCTCGCAGACCACCCGGCGGCCCTTGAAGTCGAAGAGCGAGCGGTGATCGATGATCTCCGGGATCGTGCACTCCTTGAAGGTGTCGCAGTCGCTGTCGTCGCAGTCGATGTCCCCGTCGTTGTCGTCGTCGAGGCCGTCCTCGCAGTCCGACTCCTTGTTGGGGTAGTTGTCCGTGTCGTCGGTGTCGTCCCCGGACGAGGACCCGGTGTCGCTGCCGTTGTCGTCCTTGCGAGGGCGGAAGATGCCGTCGCCGTCGGATCCACCGGTGCAGGCGAGGAAGGCGAACAGCAGCATGGGTCTCTCCTACTGCGCCATCGACCAGGCGCGCTCGAGCTCGGCGATGAACAGGTCCCCACCATTGAGCGGAGCGACCTCGATCCGCAACCGATCGCCGTTCACCGAGGTGACATCGATGATGTCGCCGATGGCGCCGCCGTCGGTGGCCTCGACGGACTGGATGTCGTGCAGGTCGATGCAGCTGTTGCGGCTGGCCTTGTGGTAGCAGACGCGCTGGTCCGTCACGTAGGCGGCCTCGGTCCCGTCGAGCCCGATGGTCGCGTCGTAGTAGACGACGACGGACTCGCCGGCCTCGAGCATGCCGTTGTTGTCCAGGTACTCGATGGCGTAGGCGTCCATCTGGTTGCCCAGCTGGGTCCCGCCGGTCTTGTTGGGGTCGGATCCGGCGGCCAGGACGACGAAGGCCCCGAGGGTGGCGGTGGCGAGGAGGTGCTTCTTCACTGCGGGGTTCTCCGAAGGCTGCGAGAGAAGGCCAATAGCCCGGCGGCGGCACAGAGTAGCAAGTCGATGACGTCGAAGGTCCCGGGCAACAGGCCGAGGAGCTGGAGGCCCTCGCCTCCGCAGCCGATGAGCAGCCCGACGCCGAGCCAGGGGGCGGACTGGAGCGTGACCCGACCTCGCCAGATGCGGGCCATCGCCGCGGTCAGGGCATAGGTCCACAGGGCATCGGGCAGCGAGTACAGGATGACCTCGGGCAGGGTGATGCCCTCGACGGCCTCGCGCATGGAACCCAGCAGGCCACCCAGGCCGGCGGCGCGCACCCAGTCGAAGACCCGCAGCGCCGGGGATCGCCACAACAGGTAGATGCTCGCTCCGAGGGCGACCGGCGCGACGACATCGGTCGCCGCGAAGATCAGTTGGGCGCGCCTTCTTCGATCCACGTCTCGATCTTCGCAAGCTCGGCCGAGGTCATCGAGCCGGTCTTGGGCATCGTGCTGCCCGCGCCGCCCACGCTGGAGTGCGTGCCCTGGAGCTTGTGCCAGATGTAGCTGTCGTCGGTGTCGCAGGTGTCGTCGACCAGGTCCATCGACGAGACGTCGCTGGAGGCCACGTTCACGATCTTCGAGTAAGCCGACGAGGACAGCGACAGGCCCCCGGAGCTGCCGGTCGTATGGCAGGTCGAGCACTTGCTCGTCCAGATCGACTGGATGTCCGAGTCGTGGGTGTAGGTGTAGCTGGCGCCCTCGTCGGTCGAGCTGTCGCAGTCGTCGTCCACGCAGTTGGCCGACTCGCTGGCGCCCGGGCTCACGTCGGCGTCGCTGTCGTCGCAGTCGGTGTCGTCCGTGACGTAGCCGGTGACCGAGGAGCAGCTCGTCGTGGTCGTCGAGCTGTCCCCGTAGCCGTCTCCGTCGCTGTCGATGTAGTAGGTCGTCGCGTCGCTGGCGTCGTCGTCCACCGAGCCGTTGCAGTCGTCGTCGGTGGAGTTGCAGACCTCGGTCGCGCCGGGGTTCACGCCGCTGTCCGAGTCGTCGCAGTCGTCGTCGGTGGTCGAGTAGCCGCTAGGGGTCGAGCAGGCCTCGGTCGTGCCGGAGGCGCTGTCGCCGTAGCCGTCGCCGTCGGAGTCCGCGTAGTAGGTCGTGCCCGACAGGCTCGGGTCGTCCTCGTCCGCGTCGCCGTCGCAGTCGTCGTCCACGCCGCTGTTGCAGACCTCGGTGGCGCCGGGGTTGATCGCGGAGTCGGTGTCGTCGCAGTCGGTGGAGTCGCCGCTGTAGCCGGTGGGCACCGAGCAGGCGGCGGTGGTGTCGGAGGCGTCGCCATAGCCGTCGCCGTCGTCGTCGGCGTACCAGGTGGAGGCGTCGATGGCGTCGTCCTCGTCGACCGTGCCGTCGCAGTCGTCGTCGTCGCCGTCGCAGTACTCGTCGGCGCCGGGGTACTCGTCGGCGTCGGTGTCGTCGCAGTCGGTGTTGTCGGAGATATACCCGCTGGGCTGGTCACAGGCGGTGGTGGTGTCGGAGGCGTCGCCGTAGCCGTCCTCGTCGTCGTCGGCGTACCAGGTCGAAGCGTCGGTCGCGTCGTCCTCGTCGGTGTCTCCGTCGCAGTCGTTGTCGTCGCCGTCGCAGAGCTCGTCCGCGCCCGGGTTGATGGAGCTGTCGGCGTCGTCGCAGTCGTCCGAGGTCGCCGAGTAGCCGCTGGGCTCGATGCAGTCGCTGGTCGTCCGACCCGAGGGGTCGCCGTAGCCGTCGCCGTCGGTGTCGGCGTACCAGGTCGTGTAGGTGACGTCCTCGTCGACCGCGGAGTCGCAGTCGTTGTCCTCGGAGTCGCACTCCTCGTCGGCGCCCGGGTACTCGTCGGCGTCCGTGTCGTCACAGTCCGTGTCGTCCGAGACGTAGCCGGTGGGGGCCTCGCAGCTCTCGGTGGAGACCGAAGCGTCGCCGTAGCCGTCGCCGTCGTCGTCGAGGTACCACTCGCTCACGTCCAGGGCGTCGTCTTCGTCGGTGTCCCCGTCGCAGTCGTTGTCGACCTCGTCGCAGTACTCGTCGGCCCCGTCGTAGGTGCCGTCGTCCGTGTCGTCGCAGTCCCCGTCGCACTCGCTCATGCCGTCGCCGTCGTCGTCGGTCTCGTCGGCGGGCACGGTGCCGTCGCAGTCGTCGTCGATGCCGTTGCAGACCTCGGCGACGCCCGGGTTCCGGCTGTCGTCGGAGTCGTCGCACTCCTCGCAGGCGGCCCAGCCGTCCCCGTCTTCGTCCTCGTAGGCGACCGAGCCGTCGCAGTTGTAGTCGTTCGGATCGGCGCAGTCGTCCTCGGTCGCGTCCGGGTGGAAGTCCGCGTCGTCGTCGTCGCAGTCCCCGTCCACTTCCGCGTAGCCGCTGGGGGCTTCGCAGGCCTCGGTGGTGACCTCGGTGCCATAGCCGTCCCCGTCGAGGTCCTCGTAGAAGACGCTCTTGCCCTCGACCGGGTCGTCCGCGTCGTCCACCAGCTCGTCGCAGTCGTCGTCGAGGCCGTTGCAGACCTCGGTCGCGTCGGGGTGGACGGCCGCGTCGCCGTCGTCGCAGTCGTCGACGTTGTCCGCGTAGCCCGAGGGCTGGGTACAGGCCTGGACGACGTCGCTCTCGAAGCCGTAGCCGTCGCCGTCCGCGTCCGTGTACCAGGTCGCCGCGTCGGTGGGGTTCTCGTCGACCACGTCGTTGCAGTTGTCGTCGAGGTCGTTGCAGACCTCGGCGGCGCCGGGGTTGATGTCGGGGTTCGAGTCGTCGCAGTCGACGTCGGCGCGGTAGCCGTCGCCGTCCTCGTCGATGACGGGGGCGGTGGAATCCGTCGGCGCGGAGCTGTCGACGGGGTCCTTGTCACCGCAGGACAGGGCGAAAAGCAGGGCAATCATGAGTGGACCCTACCCGTTCAGCGGGGCGCTCAGGCGATGCTCGATCAGGTTCGCTGTGTTCCGCTCTCCCTGCTCTCCGAGCTCGGCCAGCAGGATGGCCTCGGCCAGGTAGCCGGTGGTGAGGGCGAGGCGCCGAGCGTGGGCCTCCATCGCGGGGCGGTCGCCCATCAGCGACTTCGCCTTGGCGGCGATGCGGCCGAGGGTGGCCGCGAGGGGGCCGGCGTGGGGGCCGGTGATGCGTCCGCCGAGCTCGGTGAGCAGGGCGGACCAGGCGCCTTCCTTGGCCTCGGCGCGCAGCAGGTCGAGGCTCAGGACATTGGTCGTGCCCTCCCAGATCGAGAGGACCTGGGCGTCTCGGAGCAGTCTCGGCAGCCCCGTGTCCTCGACGTAGCCAGCGCCGCCGAAGCACTCCAGCGCCTCGCTCGCGACGGACACCGCCTGCTTGCCGAGAGTGAGCTTGGCGAGCGGGATGAGGGCGCGAAGGGCAGGATCTTCGGCGCCGTCCTCGAAGGGGGCCAGGCGCTCGGCGACCTCCATGGACAGCGCGAGGGCGCCGGCGTAGTCCGCTTCCATCACGTCGAGGGTCCAGGCGTGCAGCGGGTGGTCCTGGAGCTTCTTTCCAAACGCCTCGCGGCGGGCGGCGTAGTCCCGCGCCATGCCGAGGGCCTTGGCCATGCCGGAGCTGGAGCTGACCGCGTTGTAGTAGCGGGTCACGTTGAGCATCGTCGCGATGGTCGGAACACCCCGTCCGAGCTCGCCGATCAGGGTGGCCTCGACGCCGTCCAGGGTGAGCTCGGCGGTGGGCAGCGCCTTGGTGCCGAGCTTGTCCTTCATGCGGTTGACGCGGATGCCGTCCAGCGCGCCCGCGGCGGTGCGCTTCACCTCGACGGCGAAGCAGGACAGGCCGCGCGAGCCCGGCGTGTCCCCGACCCGAGCGAGGGTGAGCGCCATCTCGCTGGTCGTGGCCGAGGTGAACCACTTCACGCCGTGGAGGCGGTACCGACGTCCCTCGAGGTGCGTGGCCACCGTGCCGGTGTTGCCCACGTCGGAGCCGCCGGCGCGCTCGGTCATCCACTGGCCGGAGGTGATGAAGGTCTGCGGATCCGTCGACAGCAGGCCGGGCACGAGGTGGTCGAGCTCGGGGATCTTCTCGTCGAGGAGGACCCGGGCGGCCGCGTCGGTCATGGCCAGCGGGCAGCTGTAGGTCGCGCTCGAGGCGCTGAACAGGTGGAGCAACGTCGCCTGGACGACCCGCCGATGGGGTCCGGGCTCGTAGCCGCTGGCGACGATCGCGTGCTCGGCCGCGAAGACCTTGAGCTGCTTCCAGGCCGCGCTGGTCTGGATGTCATCGACGCGATT
>Ga0114933_10006559_pt1 | contig 10293 bp, 4 predicted proteins | sample 4SBtaG_FD_89691 | JGI IMG/M metagenome (GOLD analysis project Ga0114933, IMG submission 89691) | Deep subsurface microbial communities from Kolumbo volcano to uncover new lineages of life (NeLLi) - 4SBTROV12_W25 metaG | ecosystem: Environmental > Aquatic > Marine > Volcanic | place: Kolumbo... | reverse complement strand
TTTGTTCCACAAGCTCGCGAATTGTGTCCACTGACCAGGCAGAAATATTCGTTCCTAACAATTTTACAGGTCTAGGTATGTCTCCAGTTTTGACACCAGCCCACCATGCAGATTTGCTAATTGGGATAATAGGAGGGATGGGAGGCTTGGCCTTGGGGTTTCCAATAATTTGAGGTAAACGCAAGAAACCAATTTCCGGCAACATAATAGTTTTAATTTCATAAATCCCATTATGGGCTAATGTTTTAGCAGCACTATTGACTGCGACTTTTTTGGCTTTCATGCTTCTCTCCATTTCCTCAGAGAATACTTTTTAATTCTGTTTGAACAATTGAAGAGACCGCATTCGGCCCTATTTTGGAGGGGTTTTAAGACAAATTTACACTAATTGCCTAAATTTTGATGGAAAGTAATACAATTTGTTATGGGTGTGGATTATGAACAGAATTGTCTACTGGTGTCTGTTCCTCGGCCTTTTCAGCCAGTGGTGTTATGGTTATCAAATGACCGGTTTAACAATAAAAATACCGCTCATAGGTGCGGAAATCAATAGGATCGTATCTTTAAATCCCTGAATTTAGAGTCCAAGGATAAGCATAGTTAACTCCGCCAACGTTGGTACGCCAACATCTCTAAATATAAGGAATTTCCTTATATCAATTAGGTAGATTTCAAGGTAGATTTCGTTATGCAGTATATCTTGCGTTCCTTCAATAATTCTGAGGAAGGTAAAGTAACGGAATAAAAACCATACAGGAAACGTCATATGTCGCTCCAGCCAGAAGAATCATCACGAAACTCGTCCGACATGGATAATTTGCCTGCGAAAAATACCCAATGCTCTTGGATTCGCCGCGTATTGTTCAGCCCCAAAATGGTTGTGCTATTGGTGGTCATTGCGGTGGGTTTTGGTCTTGACATATACCGGGGTGAGCTTGAGGAAATATTCAAGCCAAAGCAAGAGCGAGCAAAAGCTGAAGAAGTAATTTCAGAGCAAGAGCTAGCTACGTGGGAGCCCCACATTGAGCATTTCATTCAAGGCTGGGTACCGGCGGAGTCGGTGCCGATCATTCGTTTTACGCATCCTGTCATTTCAGATGAGTTGGTGGGCTCACCGGTTGATGGTGTTATTGAGCTTGACTCTTCGCATCCTATAGAAGCGGTATTCGTCTCAACATCTGAACTGGAAATTCGTCATGAAGATAAATTTCCTTCGGGCAAGCGTTTCATGATCAGCTTGCTGACAGAAAACCTTGATAACATTCCCAAAGATCTTTCGACTTTTAGTTTCTATATAAGGACAATCGAACAATCGATGAGTCTGAATGATGCAGGCCTGGTTGCAGATCCGCTTATTGAAAACGGCATGATCTTGACCGGTGTTTTAGCAACAACCGATAAAGCTGATAATGCCAATATTGAAAAGATTCTCTCTGTTAAACAGGATGATGAAGTATTGCCAATCACCTGGGATCACGGTACAGACAATAAGCATGAATACATCATCGTTGGCGCTAAGCGTAAGCCTTTGCCCTCAAAGATAACACTTGCTTGGAATGGTAAATCAATTGGACTTGCAGATGACAAAGGTGAGCGTACGGTTGATGTCCCGCCGATAGGTGAGTTTTCAGTGATTTCCGTTCTTGCCGTGACTGAGCCGGACCCGTTAATAGAAGTGAATTTTTCAAGTGAGATCGATACCCGGCAGAATATGGCGGGTTTGATTCGATTGAATGATTCTGATGCACGTATCGAGATCGAGGGTTCTATCATGCGTGTTTACGGTCGAAATAAATTGCGTGGAGACCAACAACTGCACATCGAGGCCACGGTCAAAAGCACTAGGGGAATTCCGCTTAAGAATCCCGTCAATAAAAAGGTGGTGTTCGTGGAAGAAACGCCAGGCGTGCGTTTTGCCGGTAAAGGCCATGTGCTGCCTATTGCAGAGCAGATATCCATTCCGATAGAAGCAGTGGAAGTAGAAGCAGTTCAACTGACGGCTTATGAGGTTTTTCCGAACAATATCGGACAATTCCTCCAAGACAATAATATATCGACGAACTCGCCAAGGTCATTTAACAGGGTGGGAAGCAAGCTTTGGACAAAAATAATATATTTGCCTAAGACATCACAGAATGGTTGGCAGCGTTATTCGCTAGATGTTAACGAATTTATGACGCAAAAAAGTGGTAGCTTCGTCCAACTGGAGCTGTCGATCACCAAGGAACATTCAACCTACCCTTGTGACGATGACGAAAATGAAGCTGATGAGGGTCGAATTTCTCGTCACCTGAGTAAAAATCCGTGTAGCAAGCAGTATTTCAAAGACAATTATTACACCAAGCAAAACTCCGTAATCGCAAGAAAGCTATTCGTTGCGTCGAACATAGGCATCATGGCCAAACAGGGCGAAGGCGATACCATGATGGTGCTGACCACTGACTTGAAAGATGCTAAACCACTTACAGATACCTTGGTAAAGGTGTTCAACTTCCAGCAGCAGCCAATCGGTAGTAGTACGACCAATTCGGATGGGATGGTAACCATTTCTTTGGAGGGCGAGCCTTATTATTTGCAGGTTACGAACGGGGATGATGTCAATTATCTAAAAGTGGCTGCAGCGGATGCTTTGGCAACTCATGTGTTCAATACCGGCGGGGTGAAAGCTCCTAAAGGACTGAAAGGATTCTTTTACGGTGAGCGGGATATCTGGCGACCGGGGGATGATATTTTCCTGACATTCATCCTGATGGACCGTGATAAATCTTTACCGTCAGATTATCCGCTTACGCTGGATTTATACGATCCGCGTAATGGAAAAGTCAAAACGGTTTCGGCACCCAAACCTATCGGATCCTTCTATCCTTTCAAATTAACTACAGGTGAGAATGCACCCACTGGTAACTGGCGGGCGGTCGTTCGCGCTGGCGGTAATTCATTTGAGCATGTGTTGCGTATCGAAAGCATCGTACCCAATCGTCTAAAGATGGAATTAGCCATCCCGGAGGATGGGCTGCGCCTTGATGGCAAGATGCTGAATACTTCATTAAAGGCGCAGTGGCTTACCGGTGCGACGACAGCCTTATTGAAAGCTAAGGTACAAGTAAAGTTGGCGCGGGAGAAAACGGTTTTTCCTGACTTCGATGGTTATTACTTTGACGATGCCAGCCGCTCGTTTTCACAGAATCCACAAACGATTTTTGATGGAAATTTAGATGAAAATGGCAAAGCGGATATCTCAACGAAGCTTGATATTCATCAGACGCCGCCGGGTATGTTAAGAGCCACCTTTACAGAGCGAGTATTTGAAAAAGGCGGCCAGGCCAGCACCCAATACAAAAGTGCGCCCATATACCCATTCGATACATGGATAGGCATGCATCCGCCAGTAGACAACAAATCTTATTACGGATCATTAAATAAAAATGCCAATCATATATTTGATTTAGTGTCTGTTGATAACAAAGGTAAGCCACTTGCCAATCAAGCTATCAAAATAACCGTCTATAAAATGGATTGGCGTTGGTGGTGGGATGAAAGGACAGAAAATTATGCTAGATATACCAGTAACAATATCCACGCTGTAAAAGAATCAGCTACACTTGCGACGGATGTAAAAGGGCGAGCCGAGTGGAGCTTCGTAGGCAAAAACCACACGGGGGGACGTTATTTAATTCGTGCCTGCTCCGCAGAGGAGAGAGGGAATAAACAGCATTGTGTGAGCCGGGATGTTTATCTAGGTTACGGTTATAACAATGGTGACAATCAAGCCGGAGACGCCGCTGTTACGATGATCCTAAGTGGCGATAAAGAGCGTTACAAAGTGGGTGAATCGGCCAAGATTCATTTGCCACCCGGTGCAGACAGGCGCGTCTTTGTAAGTGTTGAAAACGGCAGCAGCATCATAAAAAGTTATTGGCAGGATATCCAGGGATCCGAAAACACAATGTCTGTGCCGGTAACCTCAGAGATGATGCCTAACGCTTATGTTTTCATCAGCACTTACCAAGCGCATCAACAACGAAATAACGATTTGCCGATGCGTGTCTACGGCATCTTACCTATTGTTGTCGATGATCCCAGCTCGCATATCACGCCTGTGATCACAGTGCCCTCCAAAGTAAGGCCACAAAGCATGTTGACCGTCAAAGTGTCCGAGCAAAAGGGCAATGCCATGACTTATACACTTGCGGTAGTAGATGAAGGGTTGCTGGGCATCAGTGACTATAAAACACCGAACCCACACAAGCACTTTTATAAGCGCGAAGCATTAGGTGTAAAAACCTGGGATATGTTCGACTGGGTGGTGGGTGCATATAGTACGGATTTATCACGATTGTTGGCAGTGGGTGGATCTGATGCGGCTAAGAAAAAAGCCGGCAATGGTCGAGAACAACGCTTCCCGCCCATCGTAAAGTTTCTCGGGCCGTTTACATTAAGTGCAAACGCATCGGCAAAACACAACATAGATTTGCCACCATACATGGGTGCAGTTCGTGTGATGGTGGTCGCCGGAAACAAGCGTGCCTTTGGTAAAGCAGAAACGACGGTGACGGTAACACAACCCCTGGTGATACATCCGACTTTACCTCGGGTTCTGGGCCCCGGAGAAGAGTTCAATTTGCCGGTAGATGTGTTTGTGTCAGAAGCACCATTTGGCAATGCTGATATATCGATTGAAGCGGATGACTTTTTTTCCGTGATCAAAGGTCGCGAAACACTTCGTTTTTCCAAGCCGGGTGAGCAAATGGCTTTCCTGCGACTTAAGGTGAAAGATAAAGTCGGTATGGCCAAGATCAAGATCAAGGGAAGGTTGGGCTCTGAGCGAGCACAAGAAGTAGTAAACATTCCGATTCGTAGTGCCAATCTGCCGAGCACGCGCACTGAGGTCAAACTACTGAACCCAGGTGATATGTGGACTTCGTCACTTGCGCCTCATGGTATGCCCGGGACCAATAAAGCATCATTGAATGTTAGTAGTGTCCCTGAACTGAAGATGGAAGAACGCCTGCAGTATTTGATTCGGTATCCGCATGGCTGCATTGAGCAGACGACATCATCTGTTTTCCCGCAAATCTATCTGCCAGATTTGATGGATATGTCGCCGGGACAAAGGCAAGACATCGATAATAATATCTATGCAGCGATTGAACGCCTGAAGACTTTCCAGACTATTAGCGGCGGGTTTTCCTATTGGCCTTATCAAAGCGAGGTCAACCCATGGGGTAGTAATTATGCGGGACATTTCTTAATAGAAGCCAGACAGCGTGGCTATAACGTACCTGCCAGCCTTTACAATAACTGGCTGAGGTATCAGCGCAAGCAAAGCAAAACACTTAGCCAGGATCATTACGCGGATGATAGTTATCGGCTGTATACATTGGCGCTAGCAGGTGAAGCTGATATGGGCGCCATGAATCGTCTGCGCGAGCGACTTGCGCGTGGTTCGCGCAAAAAATCTGTGATGGCGCGCTGGATGCTGGCTCTTGCCTATCAGCAAGCGGGACAAAAAGAAGTAGCGCAAGCGTTGCTGACACAGGCTGGTAATGTCGTCATCAATCCCGCCAATCGGCATTGGACTTATGGCTCCGACCTGCGTGACATGTCGGTATTGTTGATGCTGTATTACAGCTTGGAAATGGCGGAGAAATCTTGGGAGCAGGCGACGGACATCGCATCAAAGCTATCTCGTGGTACTTGGTATAGCACACAAACTACAGCATGGGGCTTGATGTCATTGTCTAAAACTTTTGGGGCGAATGGGCAGCTTGCAAAGTTTGAAGTCCGTGAAACCGGCAAAAACTGGAAGGCGATCAAATCGACCAAAGCGATGGTCAAACATGATTTGAATAACTACCAGCCCGACAAACTAACCGTTCGCAATACATCGGAACAGCCATTGTATGTTGCCGTAACAAATCGTGGTGTGCCTGCAAATACGGTTGAGATCGAACAAAGCAAGGGGCTTACGATCAATGTTCGATTCCAAGATATGGATGGTAATTCTATCGATGAAAAATCCTTGCCGATGGGGCAGGATTTTGTAGCGGAAGTCACGGTCAAGAATATCAGTAATCGTGAACTGAACAATATTGCTTTGACGGAAGTAGTGCCGAGTGGGTGGCAGATTCGTAACTCGCGGCTTGAAGGTCTTGCTGACAATCTGGATATCGAATACCTCGATATTCGTGACGACAGGCAAAGCAGCTATTTTTCACTCAGCGCAGGGCCGAATTCTTACAGTCGCTATTACTGGTGGCGTGACTATCACAAGATAAAACAAACGATTACTGTCAAAATGCTTTTAAATGCATCTTTTGCGGGCCGATTTTATCTGCCGGGGTGGCAAGTCGAGCCGATGTATGATGGCAAGATACATGCATCCTCTGCAGGAACGTGGGTAGAAGTTCGACCGCAGTGAGTAAGGGCATCACTTTACAACGCATTAAAGAATTCCGGTGGCCAACTATAGCCACCGGAATTTTTATTATGGGTGCCACTGTTTACGTATTGCTTCCATATCCAGATGGGCTATTAAACCCACCGTTGGCAAAAGCCGCATTTTCACGCAATGGGGACTTGCTAGATGTACACATTGCAAGTGATGAGCAATGGCGATTTGCTGTGCCTGATGAGTTGCCGGAAAAGTATATTGCTTCTGTTATTCGATTTGAAGACAGACACTTTTATGAACACTTCGGCTTTAACCCGCTATCGATAGTCCGCGCCATTAGAGATAACTATCAGGCAGGCCATGTCGTCAGCGGTGCCAGTACGATTACGATGCAGCTTGCGCGAATGACTTTGCAACATCGCAATCGCAGCTATTGGAATAAATTCAAAGAAATTTGCTTCGCGCTCAAACTGGAACTCAGATTAGGTAAGGAGGATATCCTTAAGCTGTATGCAACACATGCGCCGATGGGCAGGAATATCGTTGGCCTGCAAGCTGCAAGCTGGCACTATTTTAGTCGTGCACCTGATGAGCTCAGTTGGGCGGAAGCCGCGTTGCTTGCCGTGCTTCCGAACCGCCCTTCGATGTTGTATCTTGAAAAAAACCGTAAGGCGTTGAAAGCGCGTCGTGATCAATTATTGACGCTACTTTTTCAAGATGACAAATTGGATGAACTCGACTACAAACTAGCCAAAGCGGAGCCACTGCCAACGTCACAGAGCGCGTGGCCGTCACAAATTCCGCATTTGCTGGATCGGCTCTTGCATGAGAATCCAAATGTTTCTGCATTCCATACGACGATTGATCCGCTGCTTCAGGGTAGCCTTAACCACGTGTTGAGAAATCACAGCCGCACGTTGGTCACAGAAGGCGTACGCAATCTTGCACTGGTCGTCATTGACCATTCAACGCTACAAACGGTGGGATATATCGGGAATTTCACAGGTGATAAATCAAGCTCCTACGTGGATATTGCTTCACGTCCACGTTCTACTGCCAGTGTCATCAAGCCCCTGCTATATGGCTTGATGTTGGAAAGCAGTGAGTTGATACCCACAGAGTTGATTCCCGATATTCCAACCACGATAGGCAGCTTCTCACCGGAAAATCATGACCATGAATTCCATGGTGCTGTACCTGCGGCACAGATGTTGGCACAGTCGCTAAATGTGCCCGCAGCAAGACTCTTACGTCGTTATGGCGTAGACCGTTTTAGGCGACAGTTGCAGCACTATGGTTTATCGACCATTAATCGCAGTGCTGAGAATTATGGTTTGTCACTAATATTAGGAGGGGGCGAAGCAAACTTATGGGAACTGACATCCATTTATGCACGTATGGCTAATATGGTTGAAGAGAATGGTTACGACGGTAGAACTAATTCGGTTGAGTTATTAATGACAGACCCCGATAGCCAGACACCCCGAATTAAATTTCCTTTGTCACCCGGTACAGCCTGGTTAACCCTACAGGCCATGGTAGAGGTGACCCGCCCGGGGGCTGATGGTAACTGGCGTAATTATGAAAACTCACAAATCATTGCCTGGAAGACCGGTACCAGTTATGGCTTGCGAGACGCGTGGGCAATCGGCAGCAACGGACGGTATACAGTAGGCGTTTGGGCAGGCAACGCAGACGGCTCATCAGCAGCCAGTCTGGGCGGGGCGCGTAGTGCCGGCCCCGTATTGATGGATGTTTTTTCGCTATTGGGGTCAAGTGCGTGGCTATCAGAGCCGGAGGGCGCATTAACAACATTGACGGTGTGTCAAGATGACGGATTTGTCGCATTGGAGGGTTGTAATCCGGTAGAAACACAAGTGCCCTTACACAGTCACTATGCGAAAACGACTCCCTACCACCAGCGGATATTCCTGTCCGCAAATGGCTTGTATCGTGTCCATAGTGGCTGCGAATCGGTAAGCAAGATGAAAGCGGTTGACTGGTTCGTACTTCCACCCACTCAGGAATATTACTGGAAGCGCGAACACAGTGATTATCGAACCCTACCTCCCTGGCGAAAGGACTGTATCGCATCGCTACAACAATACACAGACGAATTACCGTTTGATCTAATTTATCCGGATACCGAGAACATTATCTACCTACCACTAGATTCTGGAGGAAAGCAGAGTGGTGCAATATTCAGGGCCATTCACCGCGATACAGATGCCACACTTTATTGGCATCTTGATGGAGAGTATTTAGGTGATACAGAATTGTTCCATGAAAAAATGATACGTGCAAAATCCGGCAAACATCAATTAGTTTTAGTTGATAACAATGGTCAGCGACTTGCACGGAATTTTAAAATCATCGGTGGTGAGGAATAAAGGCTGGGGAAAAACAGGTGCGCAGTCGTTGAAATGGAATGCGGTCATTCAGGATAAGCTACGTACCAGTGTCGGTAACCAGTACTATATCGGTCATTCGCTTGAAGTAACTTCAGCGGCAGCAAAGGCCGAAAAAGAGACTCTTAATAATTTGTATTGTCAAAAAAAGGGCGGAAATTCTCCGCCCTTTTTGTTTCAAATGTTCACAAGCAATTATTGCACCGATAAGCTGTAGTAGCTCATGGCTACTTATGCAGCCACGCGGTAGTTGGTCAAGCAGTTTTAACGATAAATGTAGTGTGCTTGTAGAGAACCACGTTTGACGCAGTATGCTGCAAAAATCTACAACAAAGGCTTAATAGGCATCATCTGCCAAAACCTGACCCGTACTCGCTTGAAAAATGATACATAACTATCCGGATCGTCCGTAGCCGCACTCCAGCTGTTGCCTGGTTGCATATCCGTATTGATCGCCTTTTCGAGTGCGAGTGCCACCCCCTCGTTTCGAATAATCACTCCCACTTCTGTGTTCAGGTTCTCGGAGCGTGGATCAAGGTTATATGTACCAATAAATGCCACCTTCCCATCTACCACCATGCTTTTTGCATGCAGCGCAAAAATTGGTGAATCGATCTTGTCCTTGATGGCACTTTGCATCAGTGTGTTTCGGATTTCGGGATCGGGTTTGTATTCAAAAATTTCGATGCCCATCTTAAGTAAATCCTCGCGCTGATTTCGATAACCACTGGAGGCCTGAATGTTATCGCTGGAAGCAAGTGAATTGGTATTGATACTAATTTTCACGCCTCGCTCAAGTGTGTTTTTAAAGAGTGTGATAGCGTCATCCGATAACACCAAATAGGGCGATTGAATGACAATCCGATCCCGAGCCGAGTCGAAAAGCTGTGCTAGCCCACTTGTTGATAATCCACCACCACCCAAACTAAAACGATTTTCATTTTTTCCGGGCATATCGCTGATGAATTCGACTTCCCCCCACACCACTTGACCCGACAAACGTTCAAAAGCAGTAGGCACATCCTTGATAGCATCACGTACCGATAGCGCAAAATTCTCCGGTAGTGCAGCATAGTCATGCAATTCACGATATTCACGTTGGATACGTGCATCATCTATCTGCACATTTTTCTTCATCAGCCCCAATCCGTCATACAAATTTTCGACAGTAACAGCCATCTCACTTTGCCAAAACCTTTCAAAGCTCCCTCTCATTTTTTCAACGACTGCTCCCAGCAACAAAACATCCCTGTCGCGGAAATTGTATTCATGGTCATAATCGAAATATTCATCGGCCATATTTCGTCCGCCGGTGATGGCAATCTTACCGTCCACAATAAAGGTCTTGTCATGCATGCGCTGATTTACCCCGCGAAAGTCAGTGACGACATTTATCACCCTCTTTTGCACCGGAATACCTACGGAAATTTTCGGGTTATAGATACTGATATCGATATTAGGATGATGCGCAAGCGCAAGAAGTGATTCATC
>Ga0114933_10006556_pt1 | contig 10297 bp, 7 predicted proteins | sample 4SBtaG_FD_89691 | JGI IMG/M metagenome (GOLD analysis project Ga0114933, IMG submission 89691) | Deep subsurface microbial communities from Kolumbo volcano to uncover new lineages of life (NeLLi) - 4SBTROV12_W25 metaG | ecosystem: Environmental > Aquatic > Marine > Volcanic | place: Kolumbo... | reverse complement strand
CGTCACCACGACCTACTACGCGGACACGGACGGCGACGGCTACGGCGACCCCTCCTCGACGACCGAGGATTGCTCGGTGCCCAGCGGCTATACGACCGACGACACCGACTGCGACGACTCCACCAGCGCTGTGAGCCCCGCCGAGAGCGAGATCTGCGGCAACGGGGTGGACGACGACTGCGACGGCGGCGTCGGTAGCTGCGGGGTCTCGGGCCTCTATGACACTTCGTCGTCGTCCGGCTACGAGTTCCGCTTCGTGGGCTCTGCGGCCAGCGACAAGCTCGGCTATGGCGTGCTCGCCTCCGCCGACAGCCTCATCGGGGACACCTCGACGACCGATCTCGTCATGGGCGCGATCCAGGCGGACGGCGGCGGGACCAACAGCGGCGCGGTCTGGATCCAGGACGGCCCGGTCACCGCCGGCGGCGACGCCTCGACGGTCACCGAGCAGCTCACGGGTGGGACCTACGACAACTGCGGCGCCTCGGTCGCGGAGGGCGACTTCGACGGCGACGGCGTCTCCGACCTGGCGGTCGGTTGCTACAACAGGGAATACGGCTCGTGGACGCCCGGCGCCGTGCATGTTGCGCTCGGACCGTTGACGTCGATGAATCTGTCCTCGGCCTCCGACGCCACGATCTGGGGCAGCACGTCGACCTCGTCGGACGACTTTGGCGAGTACATCGCGAGCGGTGATCTCAACGGCGACGGCACGGCGGACCTGCTGGTCGCGGCGACGGGCTACAAGTCCGGCTCCGGTTCGACCTACGCGGGCCGCGCCTACATCATCCATGGACCCTTCTCCGCGACCCACACCGCTGCGGACGGCACGTTGACCGGAGCCTCGGGCCAGGACTACCTCGGCGAGGGTGTTGCCATCGTCCCGGACACGAACGGGGACGGCAACGACGACGTCCTGGTCGGCGCGGACGAGAACGACGCTCTGGGCTCGGGCAACGGCGCCGCGTACCTGCTGCTGGGTCCCGCCACAGGGACGCACGTCGCGAGCAACAGCTCCGCCGGCACGGTCGACGCCTGGCTTCGCGGCGACGAGGGCAACGAGTCCTTCGGCTACGCGGTGCATGGCGACGACCTGGACGGCGACGGCTACGGGGACCTCATCGTCTCGGCCCCGGACGCCGGCTCGTCCCTGCACGGCTACGTCGCGATCTGGTTCGGCCCGGTGACCGGGACATCGCGCACAAAGAACGCCGATGTCCAGATCGACGGCGACACGAGCGGCTATCGGGACGGGCTGGGTCATGGCCTCGCGACGGGGGACCTCGACGACGACGGTGACGCCGACCTCATCGTGGGCTGCACCTATGGCTACAACACCTCGAACCAGCCCGGCGGCATCGCCTATGTCTTCTCCGGGCCGGTGACCGCAAGCTTCGACGCCAGCGACGCGGACGCGCAGATCGACAGCGCCACCAACGGCGACCACCTCGGCGAGACCGTGGCCGCGGGAGACATCGACGGCGATGGAGTGGATGACCTCCTCGTCAGCGCCGTGTGGGCCAACCCCTCGTCCAACGACCAGGGCGCCGTCTATCTCTTCCTCGGAGGCAGCCTGTGATGTTGCTCGCGCTGGTCGCTTGCGATGCACTCTTCGGTGGCGGCGAGGAGGACGAGATCCGCTTCGCCGACCAGGACGCCGATGGGTGGAGCCTGGCCGAGGGGGACTGCGACGACCAGAACCCGGACGCCTTTCCGGACAACCCGGAGAGCTGCGACGCCATCGACAACGACTGCGACGGCGAGATCGACGAGGAGAACGGGGCCCCCTGGTACATCGACGAGGACGCCGACGGCTACGGGGACGACGAGACCGAGGTCATCGCATGCGATGGGCCGGCGAACTACATTCCGACTGGCGGTGACTGCAACGACCGCGACCCGCAGATCCATCCGGGCGCCAACGAGGCCTGCGACGAGCAGGACAACGACTGCGACCTGGACGTCGACGAGGGCGCCAAGACCACCTACTGGGCCGACAAGGACGAGGACGGCTACGGCGACACCGAGTACCCGACCGAGCTGTGCGAACAGCCCGATGGCACGGCCGACAACGACTACGACTGCGACGACGACGACCCGGACTCGAACCCGACCGCGGCGGACGGCTGCGACGATGTGGACAACGACTGCGACGACGCGGTGGACGAGGAACCCGACCTCACCTTCTACCGGGACGAGGACGAGGACGGCTACGGCGACGAGGGCATCACCACGCTGTCTTGCGAGACGCCCACCGGCTATGTCGACCTCGGCCAGGACTGCGACGACTCGGACGCTGCGTTGAACCCCGACACGGTCTGGTACGCCGATGGTGACACCGACGGCTACGGAGACGCGGACTCCACGGCTGTCCAGTGCGAGCAGCCGAGCGGGTTTGTATTGGATGATACGGACTGCGACGACGCGCGCGCCGACATCTATCCGGACGCCGCCGAGACCTGTGACGAGGCCGACGGGGACTGTGATGGGACCGTCGACGAGGGCGTTGAGAGCACCTTCTACGAGGACTCCGACGGAGACACCTACGGCGAGGCGTCGAGCAGCACCCAGGCGTGCTCCGCGCCCAGTGGCTACGTCGCAGACGACACAGACTGCGACGACGATGACGGCACCGCCTACCCGGGCGCCACAGAAGAGTGTGACGAGGACGACGAAGACTGTGACGGGTCCGTCGACGAGGGCGTCACGACCACCTACTACCTGGACAGCGACGGTGACAGCTACGGCTCGAGCACCTCGACCGAGGCCTGCAGCCTGCCCACGGGCTACGCCGAGCTCGACGGCGACTGCGACGACACCAAAAAGAAGATCAACCCGGGCGCCTCCGAGACGTGCAACGAGGTCGATGACGACTGCGACTCATCGACCGACGAGGGCGTCACGACGACCTACTACGCCGACACCGACGGGGACGGCTATGGCGACGCGTCGAGCACCACGGAGGCCTGCTCGGTGCCCACCGGGTACGTGACCGACGACACAGACTGTGACGACACGGGCGGCGCCATCTACCCGGGCGCGACCGAGGTCTGCAACTCCGGGGACGACGACTGCGACTCCGCCTCGGACGAGGGGGTTACGACCACCTACTACGCCGACACCGACGGCGATGGCTACGGCGACTCCACCTCGACGACCGAGGACTGCTCGGTCCCCAGCGGCTACTCGACCGACGACACAGACTGCGACGACGGGGACTCCTCGGTCAATCCGGGCGAGACCGAGATCTGCAACGACGGCATCGACCAGGACTGTGACGGGGGGCCGGGTTCGTGTGGGATCGACGGCGAGCAGGACATGGGCGCCTCCGACTACGACGTGCAATGGCTCGGAGAGGGCTACGACTACGCCGGCTCCGGTCTGGCCATCGGCGACCTCGACGACGACGGCCAGGACGACCTGGTCGTCGGCGCCTACTACCACTACATCTCCAGCTACGACGGCTGGGCGCACGGCGTCTATGGGCCGACGACCTCCGGGGGCGACCTGGTCTCCGTCGCCGACCAGACCTGGGCCGGGGACTCGGGCCAGCAAGAGGGGGTCGGTTACGCCGCGGACTTTGGTGACTTCAACGCGGACGGCGTCGACGATCTCGTGATCGGCGGTCGCCGCGCCGCCTACATCCTCTACGGACCTGTCACGGACTCCTTCACGCTGAACTCGACCTACGCGGACATCCGCATGGCCGAGGGCTCGGGCAATCACTTCTTCGGCGACTCGGTCGAGACGGGCGACGTCGACGGCGACGGCTACGACGATCTACTCGTCAGCGCCTACCAGGACACGATCTCGTATTACCAGGAGGGCGCCGCCTACCTCTACCTGGGCAGCAACACGACCGGCACCTACGAGGCCCTCTACGAAGGCGCGGCCTACGGCGACGACTTCGGCTACGACATCGACATCGTCCCGGACATCGACGGGGATGGCTTCGACGAGCTGATCTTCGGTGCCCCGGAGAACGACACCTACGGAACCGGCTACGGCGCCGCCTACTTGGTGCTCGGCGGCACCGCCTTCTCCGATCTGACCATGTCCAACACCTCCGCGGTGACGGACGCCTGGTTCCGCACCCACGCCTCCTACGCGACCAGCCGGCTGGGCTATGGAGTGGGTGGCCTCGGCGACATCGACGGCGACGGCTACGGCGACATCGGCATGGGCGCCTACTGGGCGAACGGCACCTCTTCGGGCGCCTATGGCGGTCGCGTGGGCATCTTCTTCGGACCGGTCACAGGCAACCACTACTGGTCGAACGGCGACGCCACCCTGACCGGCGCCGCAGGCCAGCGCCTGGCTGGACACATCGCGGGCGAGGACCTCGACTCGGACGGCCAGAACGACCTCTTGCTGGGCTCCCCCTGGGCCTCCGACTACAGCACCTACGCAGGTGGAGCCTGGGTCTTCCTCGGGCCCATCACCGGAGGAACCCACCCGACCTCGGACGCCGACGTCTCGGTGGTCCCGGATGGCACCTACGACTACCTCGGCGCGGACATCGTCGTGGGTGACCTGAGCGGCGATGGCTACCCTGACCTCCTCTTCGGGGCCGAGCAGAACGCCGGCGGGAGCTACCGAGAGGGCGCGGTCTATATGCTGCTGGGCGGGACCTACTGAGCTTCGGTGAGCACGGTCGTCTCGACCGCGTCGACCGGGCAGGGGCCGGGGCCGTTCCCAATGAGGATCTTCCAGTCCGTCGCGGCCCGGACCTCGGCCTCGACCGTGCGCAGCTTGGGCTGCATCTCGACCTTCTCGATCTCGCCCTCGTCGGCGTTCTGGTGGGCCACGATGTCGCCGTCGAGCTCGAAGTCGATGCGGTCGATGCCCTGGAGCCGGGCCAGCGCGTTCGGCTGCATGTCCAGGACCACGTAGGGGTGGCCCATGATGTCCATCTGCATCCACGCGTCGGTGACGTCGACGTTGTAGGCGAGCTCCTCGCCCTCGCCCGTGATGACCAGCTCGGCGGAGCGGGTCAACAGCTCCGGGATGGCGGTGAGGTCGTCCTCGAGGCCCGGGAGTACACCTCGGAGCACCGCGTCCGAGCCTTCGACGGACACCTCCATCTCGCCGATGCCGATGTCCGAGGCCCGCTCGCTCATGAGCTGCTGCCACTCAGCAGGGCAGCCTGACGTCGCGCGGATCTCCACGCGCGCGCCCTCCGCGCTGCCGCCGATCCAGGTCACCAGGCCGAGAAGCGAGGCCCCCGCGACGATGACGGCGGCCAGGACCACGGGCGACGCCAGGGCGAACATGCGCGCCTTGCGTTCGTTCTCGGTGCGACTGCGCATCGCCGCCGCCTAACCGGTTAGCCGCGGCCCAAGGAGGCTCCATGGCGTACACCGTCACGCTGATCCCCGGGGACGGGATCGGACCCGAGGTCACCGGAGCGACGCAGGAGGTTCTGCGAGCCGCCGGCGCGCCCATCGAGTGGGAGGTCGTCCAGGCCGGACAAGCCGCCTTCGAGGCCTGCGGGGAGCCTGTTCCGGCCTCGGTGCTGGCCTCGATCAAGAAGAACCGCATCGCGCTGAAGGGGCCCCTGAACACCCCCAAGGGCAAGGGCTTCCGCTCGGCGAACGTGACCATTCGGCAGGAGCTGTTGCTCTACGCGGGTCTGCGACCGGTGCGCAGCCTGCCGGGCATCGAGACGCCCTACTCCGACGTCGACCTGGTCGTGTTGCGCGAAAACACCGAGGACCTCTACGCGGGCATCGAGCACGAGGTCCAGCCGGGCCACGTCATCTCGCTCAAGGTCTCCACCCGAGCGGCCGGGGAGCGCATCGCGCGCTGGGCCTTCGAGTACATGCGCTACCGAGGTCGCCGCAAGATCACCTGCTCGGCCAAGCCCAGCGTCTCGCCGCTCGCCGACGGCGCCTTCATCGACGCCTTCAAGGCCATCGGCGCCGACTACCCCTTCATCGCGCAGGAGACGCTGCCCATCGACAACCTCTCGATGGCGCTGGCCCAGGAGCCGAATAACTTCGACGTGCTGCTCCTGCAGAACCTCTACGGGGACATCCTGTCGGACCTGTGCGCGGGGCTTGTCGGAGGCCTCGGCGTCGTCCCCGGCGCAAACGTGGGCGACCGCATCGCCGTCTTCGAGGCCGTCCATGGGACTGCGCCGGACATCGCCGGTCAGGGCCTCGCCAACCCCCTCGCCGTCCTGATGAGCGGCGTGATGATGCTCGAGTTCATGGGCGAGCAGAAGATCGCCGACCGCGTGACCCAGGCCATCTGGCGGGTGCTCGAGTCGGGCAAGCGCCTGACCCGGGACCTCGGCGGAAGCGAAGGCACCGACGGCTTCACCGCCGCGCTGATCGAGGAGCTGTGATGAGCCACGAAGTGACGCTGATCCCCGGCGACTGGATCGGACCCGAGTGCGCCGAGGTCGTCCAGGACGTGCTGAAGCGCGCCGGCGTGGACATCGCCTGGGACGTGCACCAGAGCCCGGATGGGGCCTTCTACGCCTCGGCTCGCCGAACCCGCCGCGTCCTGATCAACCGCCTCGCCGCCGACCGGGTGCCGGGCCAGCTGCCTCCGAGCGTGGCCATCCGCAAGGAGCTCGGCCTGTGGGCGCAGCTTCGTCACGTGCGGTCCCTACCTGGGGTGCCCGCCCGCTTCGACGACGTCGACGTGCTGGTCGTCCGCGAGACCAGCGAGGACATCTACACCGGCTTCGAGCACCAGACCGCGCCGGGGGTCTACGAGTCGGTGAAGCTCACGACCCAGGCCGCTTGCGAGCGCATCGCGCGCAAGGCCTTCACCGTCGCCCGTGAGCAGGGCCGGAAGAAGGTCACGGTCGTGCACAAGTCGAACATCATGAAGAAGTCCGACGGCCTGTTCCTGAAGACCGGACAGGGCGTCGCCGCCGAGTTCCCGGACATCGAGTGCGACGAGGTCATCGTCGACGCCCTCTGCATGCGGCTGGTCCGCTGGCCCTCGAGCTTCGACGTTCTGTTGTGCGGCAACCTCTTCGGCGACATCGTCAGCGACCTCTGCGCTGGCCTGGCCGGTGGCATCTGCGTGGGCGGGAGCGTGAACGTCGGCGACGACGTCCTGCTCTTCGAGAACCCTCACGGCAAGGCGCCTGAGCTCGTCGGGACCGGGAACGCCAACCCGCTGCCCTCGCTCTTGATGGGCGTCGAGCTGGTCCGCAGCCTGGGTCTGAACGAGACCGCCTCACGCCTGGACGGGGCCGTCCGCGCCGCACTGGACGCCGGGCTGCACACCTTCGATCAGGGCGGATCCGCCGGGCTGGTCGAGGTCCGCGACGCCGTGGTGGCCGGCCTGTAGGCTCCTTGGTGGAGACTGGGCCCGTGGAGTGGGTCTGGGTCCTCATCGGTGGCACCGCCATCATCGGCAGCTTCGGCTGGCTCGTCTTTCGCGCCTGGCTTCGCGAGGAGATGCGCAGTCGCCGCATCCAACGGGTCAACGAGGCCGCACGCCCCAAGTTCAAGAAGGACAGGCCGGAGTCCTCGCCGGATGCCTCGTTGGCCACGCCGGTCGAGCGCAAGGCTCCGGTCGGCGCCGGCTTTGGGCTTGTCCACCTGGGCGTGCTCGGCAAGCGCGACCCGCTGTTTGCTGAGCGGTCGTTCGTCGAGTGGGTTCATCGGACCTACGGCGAGGTCCATCGCGACCGCGCCGCCGGGGACCACCCGCTGTCCCCTGCGGCCTACCAGGTCCTGCGCGCCGGCCCCTTCGCGGGTCGAGGCATCGACCGTGTGCTCGTCGGACGGCCCCAGCTGGTCGGCGCCTACGCGGACGAGCTCTGGTCGAGCGTGGAGATCGAGCTCGTGGCCCTCGTCGTCGAGGAGGGCGAGCCCACCTGGCGCAAGGACGTCTGGCAGCTGCGGCGTCGGAACACCCAGACCTGGATCGTCCAGGCGATCTCCGACAAGAACCGCTACACCGCGATCCCCAAGCCGGAGACCCTGCCCTTCGGAGCCCTCGAGCCGGGGGTACACGCGGCCGTCGACCTCGACGTCTCCTGGCCCGACTTCAAGCGGGACAACGACGTCGACGCCTTGAAGGAGACCGCGGCCGATCTGGCCTACCGGGCGCTGAAGGAGGGGGTGTCCGAGGGGCCCCTCGCCTGGGCGGCGGCGATGGACGCGGAGCTGCTCGAGCGAGCCGGACTGGAGCGCGTTGTGCTGATCGAGCACGTCGACGTGCGCTCCCCGCTGCGCCATGTGCGCGACGCCCAGGACGAGCTGGTCGACCTGCGGCTGGCGGTCACCTTGCGTTCCTGGCTCCAGAAGCCCGACAAGCCCGAGGACGCACCGGAGCAGCCCCGGCGCCTGGGCGCACGCTTGACCATCGCTCGACCTCTCGAGGGCGGCGACTGGCGCGTGCTCGACCTACGCTGGATGCCTGTGATGGAGAGCACGTGATCTGGCTCCTGGCCTGCACCAAGACGCCGCCGGACTCCGGGCTGGAGCCCACCGAGTGCGGCCGCCTGTCCGAATACCCCGGCACGGCCTTCGAGTTCGAGCCCTGGGAGTGGCCCGAAGGGCGAAGTCTGTATGGGCCGGAGCCCCCCGACCAGGTCCACGACGCCAAGCCGGAGTGGGAGACCTTCATCGACGTGCACGGCCGCACCGATCCGGTGCCCGACATGGACTGGGAGGGCAAGGACATCCTCCTGTGGGTCGGCGGCTACGCGGGCTGCGAGCGCCGCACCTACGACTGGCCCGAGGGCTTCGTCGTCGGTGACACCCGCACCATCCTCGGCTTCTACACCGAGGCCGACGGCGACTGCCCGGAGCTGCTCTGGGAGGAGGCCTGGGTGTTCATCACCGACGAGGTCGAGGGCGCGCCGGAGGGCAACATCTGCTCGGAGCCGGAAGAGTAGGACTCGTCGGACGGATCAGGCGGTCGTCGTCTCTCCGGTCTCGCGACCACCGTTGAGGTCCAGGTCCCTGTACTGCCTGTCGGGAGTGCGCACGTCGTGCTCGTGCAGCGCGATCTTCACGCGCTCGGTGACGTCGCTGGCGAAGGCCTTCTCGTAGCGGGCGTCGAAGACGTAGGCCTTGACCCGGATGACCGTGACGAAGCGCTCGCCCAGGAATTCGTCGGAGATGAGCGTGACCAGCGGCTTGTCGAGGAAGACGTAGCGGCTGGTCGCGGTGGCCTCTTCGATGAGCGCGCGGGCCTTGGCGAAGTCCTCGGCCGCCCCGATGTAGAAGTCGATCACGACCATGCAGTCCAGCGCGCCGGCGTTCGCGGAGGCGCTTGCCTCGGACAGGAACTTGCTGTTCGGGATGGTGACCAGGTTGTCGTCGAGGGTCACCATGCGCACGCTGCGCAGGCCGATCTCGGTGATCTCGCCGTAGTGCTCGCCGAAGCGGACGCGGTCGCCGACCTGGAAGGGCTCGTCCAACAGAAGGATCACGCCGGCCATGAGCGAGGCGAGCAGGTCCTTGAAGGCGAAGCCGACCGCCAGGCCGATCGTGCCGAGGACCGCGAAGAGCGCCTCGGACTCCAGGACCAGCACGGTCGAGGCCGTGATGGCCAGGGTGGCGACGTAGATCGAAAAGCGGCTGAGCGCCGAGACCTTCTTGAGCGTGAGGCGCCGCCCGGGCAGCCGCTCGCCGAGGTCGTCGAGGAAGCCGGAGAGCAGGCGGGCACCGACCAGGCCGACCACCAGGACGAGGCCGGCGACGTCGAGCTTCTCGAGGTCGATGAACTGGAGGAGATCCTGGGGGTTCTCCATGGCCTACCTCCACTCCAGCAAGTTCTTGTGCACCAGCGTGCGGGTCACGGTCGGGATCTGCCGCAGCGGCACCTCCCAGGCCTCCATGTGGCAGCGGGAGATGAGCCCGCGAGCGGAGAGGACCTGCAAGGAGGAGCGCACCGCCGCCTCGGAGACGTTGTTCACCCTGGCGAGCTCCGGCTCGGTCAGGCTCTCCTGGGTCCGAATGGCTGCGAGGGTGAAGAGCTCGGGCTCGGCGAGGTCGTCGATGCGGCTCTCCTGAACGGCCGCCCCCAGCCGGACCGTCAGGGTCTTGTCGTCGCCGGGGGACAGGGACTCGCGCCACAGCTGCAGAGCCACAGCGGGGTTGCCGAAGCTGGCCTCTCCCAGGACCCGGTAGAAGGCCCGGGTCGCGCGCTCGAGCTCGCCCTCGGCGTCTCCGGACAGCGCACCGCGGCGGACCAGACCGCCGAAGTCGAGGCGGTAGCCGGCGGCCTCGGTGCGGTCCTGGGTCAGCTTCTGCAGCGCGGCCTCGTGCAGGGCCGGGAGCTCGAGCACCTCGCGCAGCAGGTGGACCTTGAGCAGGCG
>Ga0114933_10006555_pt1 | contig 10297 bp, 10 predicted proteins | sample 4SBtaG_FD_89691 | JGI IMG/M metagenome (GOLD analysis project Ga0114933, IMG submission 89691) | Deep subsurface microbial communities from Kolumbo volcano to uncover new lineages of life (NeLLi) - 4SBTROV12_W25 metaG | ecosystem: Environmental > Aquatic > Marine > Volcanic | place: Kolumbo... | reverse complement strand
TGTCATGAATCATATCTCTTACAAAGAGAGTTACAAAAGCCCAGATTCCTAGAGGAATGAGATAGAGAAAACCTGTTGTCATCTTTAGAAGAGCGTTAAAAGCAGCTCTAAAAAAGGTATGGAGAAGATCTTTCTCTTTTTCTGCGAGGAAAAGGATGCTAGCGCCCAGTACAAATCCTAGAAAGGCTACACCTAAGACATTATTCTCTAAAAAGACCTGTATGATATTTTCAGGCACGATATTGAGAAGGAAGGAGAAATATTTGCCAGGGTCCACAGAGCTAACCGCTGCTGTCTGAGATGTTGAGGGATTAATCAGGAGGAAAAAAGAGAGGCCTACGCTCGCTGCTATTATGGTGGTGGTAAGCGTATATTTTAAAATTTTTCCGCCCATCAGGCGCATCTCAGCAATCCCCCTCATTCCTGTAATCGATGAGATGATTGCTAGAAAAATGAGTGGCAGAGAGACCAGCTTTAAAAAGCGCAAGAAAAGATTACCTATAACGTCGGCTGCTTGAAATAGGTACTCACTCGGCCAAATAAAAGATAGAAGGCCAATTAGAACAGATAGTAATATTAAAAAGTTAGTTTTCATGATTTTCCTGGGGAAAATCATATCATTTTGCGCTGTAAGTGTTAAGCCTTTTTGCGCTTTTCTTCCGTTTCGAGGACTTTTTCTCTCATCTCAGAGAAATTAGCGATTAGAACACCAAAGTCTTGTTTACGGATGGCAAGGACATCTACGGGCTCTTTACATTTGATAGTTGCAGTACGGGCTCTTTCGTTAAGAAGAGACATCTCTCCAAAAAACTCACCTTCGCCCAGCTCCGCGATAGCGTTCTCTTTGCCATCTTTTTCCTGCAAGACATCGACCTTACCCTTAACGATGATATAGAGGTAGTCACCCACATCACCCTGGTGAAAGATTTCTTCACCGCTCTCAAAATGGAGGGAAGAGATTCCTTGAGAGGCTGCGATTTTAAGCTGGACCGGTTCCGCTGAAACAATCATATCTAAAAACCAGGTAGCAGCAACCTTGATCTTTCGTCCAAAACCAGGAAGCTTCGACCAATAGATTGTTCTCCACATGAACCAACCGATAAGACCCGAGACTTTGATGCACCCAAAGAACTCACCTACCGCACTGTTATGACCAAGCGCGCCGAGAGAGCCGAGGTTTTTGAAACGAAACTCCTTAAGCGGCGCATTATGTATCGTTGACAAGATGTTTTGAGCTAATACCTTTCCCTCTCTCACAGCATACTGAGCTGTTGGAGGACAATATTTACCTTCACTTTTAGTAAGATCTGGGATCAGAGCACAATCGCCAACTGCCCAAACATCTTTTGAGCCTTCCACTTGCATGGTTGCATTTGTTTTAAGCTTTCCATGCTCTTGAGGGAAGGGAAGGGATGCAACAATAGGGTTAGGAGAGGAGGGAACAGTAGAAATCACCGTTTTGCTCAAGATTTTTTCTTTCGTATCTAAAAGAGCGCCTTTTGGCGAGGCAGAGATAAGTCTCGTGTTAAAGCGAACCTCTACACCTCTTTTCTGCAAGAGCTTTCCCGCATAGGTACCAAGGCTCTCCGACAGCTCTTTATCCATTAGCCTGTCTTTGCTGTGAACTAACATCACTCTAATTTCATCTTGATGGATATTCGGATAGGACTTTGCCATTCTGTGAACAAGGTCATTCAGTTCTGCTACAACCTCTGTCCCTGAAAAGCCGCCGCCGCCAACCACATAAGTCAGAAGCATCTTCTTCATCTCAGGATCGTTAGTGTAAGCTGCAGCTTCTACCGTTTCAATCACGTGATTACGAATAGTAAGAGCGTCTGCGAGATTCTTAAAAGGCATCGCATGTTCATGGAGACCGGTCGCTGATGAAAAATCGGTAATGTTTCCGAGAGCGACTACGAGATGGTCATATTTAATCTCACGAGATTTTTGGCTAAACTTTGGAGTAAGAACGACAATTTTTTTCTCGGTATCAACATATTCAATTTCACGAATATAAAGCTTTGCTTTGGGAATGAGACTTCTCAGTGAGCTAATCGTATCGGTAATACCTACGGTGCCGCCTACAACTTCTGCAAGCATTGGTTGGTAGACGAAATAGTTTTCGCGATTGATGATCACAATCTCGTATTCGCCGTTTCCCTTCAAATGCTTTTGCAGATGCATCGCTGCATAGATGCCGCCGAAACCGCCGCCGAGGATAACAATTTTTTTCTTGTCCATATTTCGGATCCTAGCACGAAACTCTTTTTCCTGAAAATTATTTTATAATTCCGCTATATATTAGGTTATGACAGAAATATATCTTATGCAGCATGGAAAAGCTCTTCCAGAGGGAGAAGAACCTTTAAGTGAAGAGGGAAAGGTTCAAATAAGGGCGTCAGGAAAAGCTCTAAAAAATCTAGGAATTCAGTTTGACCTTATTATCTCCTCACCAAAAAAAAGATCGAATGAGAGCGCTATAATTATTAAAGAAGAAACCTTCTATCAAAAAGAAATAGTAGAGACAGACCTTATTAAATCAAAAACTGCGGCTATCGATACTCTCTCCTTTCTACAGAATCACGTAGATCAGACCCGCATATTAATTGTAGGACACCTCCCCTCCCTTGTTGAAATTGCCTCTCATTTGCTGAGTCCCTCACACATCAATATCCAAATTCAAAATGGCGGCTGCACCCGAATCGATACAAATAATTTAATAGAACATAACGGAACACTTATCTGGCATCTTACGCCCGAACAACTAAAAGGCTTATCATGAAAATCTACCTAATAAGACACGCTGAGACTGAATGGAATTTAACACACCGGCACACAAGCACAACCGATCTTCCTCTTACTGAAAAAGGAAAGAAGCAGGCAGAAGCTCTTCGAGCACGTCTGCAACATTTAACGTTTGACCACGTTTTTTCAAGTCCCATGCAAAGAGCAATCGAAACTTGCGTAAAAGCAGGCGTTGGAAAAAAAATGCATATCGATCAAGATCTCTCTGAATGGAACTATGGAGAATATGAGGGAAAAACAAGAGATGAGATTAATATTGATCACCCTAACTGGTCGATCTTTTCTCACGGAGCAAAAGGCGGTGAGAGTGTAACCGAAGCCTTTTACCGTGCACAAAGATTCATCAAAAAGCTTAAAAAGTTAGAGGGCAACGTCATTATCTTCTCTCACGGACACTTTTCAAGGGTCTTGGGCGCCTCATGGATTGGACTAAACGCCCATTTTGGGGAATCACTTACTCTTAGAAATGCCAGCGTCTCCATCTTAGGCATTAACCGAGATAAGCCAGCTATCTTCCTATGGAATGATGTCTCGCATCTATCAAATACTTGAATTCTAATTCACTTTTTCATTAAAATTTTTCCGTTTACAAATTTTGATGAAAGGTGACCTCTATGCTTAAACATATACTATTTCTCCTAGTTTCTACTTCTCTTTTTGCTTTTGAAACGGGCGTTAAAACTTTCCGACTTACTGATGAGACAAGGGATAGACCTGTCAAGATAGAGGTTTGGTATCCCATCGAACAAGGCAAGTATGAAATTGTTCAGCACGAATGGTGGAATAAAAACATGGATCAAGTGAGAGACGCTGAGATCTTGGAAGGAAAATTTCCCTTAATCGTAATGTCTCATGGACATTGGGGTGATCGAAGAGATCGCGCTTGGATTGCAGAAGATTTAGTGGAAGCGGGATATATCGTAGCATCCGTCGAGCACCACGGAAACTCTTGGGATAGTGATGATCCCGAATTTTTCCTAACTCCCTGGTACAGGCCACAAGATATTAGCTACGCAATCACAGAACTTTTAAATGAAGAAGAGCTTTCAAAATCGATTGATGCAGATAAAATTGGGTTTTGCGGCTTTTCTCTAGGCGGAATGACTGGAATTTGGCTAGCAGGGGCAAGACTTGAAAACTTAAAAATAGATTCAATTGATCTCTCATCTGTAGAGCTTCCTAGAATTGTTCTTCAAGCGCTTCTTGAAAAAGTAGACTTTGAAAAATGCACCGAATCCTTTACCGATGAGCGTATTAAATCCTATCTCTTACATGCACCCTCTGTTTGGGGTTTTGATACGGATACTTTTTCAAACATCACAGCACCTATGCATATTATCGTTACAAGCGGTGATGTTGTTTTAGCACCAGAGTCGCATGGTCTCTTTCTAAATGAATGTCTTCCTCATTCTGAACTGACACTTATCGATTCACTTGCAAATCACAATATCTTCTTAACCGAGCCCTCAGAGGTTGGAAAAGAGAGGCTTCCTGAGTGGGTATATGAAGTTCATCCCTCTGTAGATAAGTATGAGACTCAAGATTACATTGGAAAAGTATCAGCGATGTTTTTTGATCGATCTCTATAAATTTAAGGGGTGAAAAATAAAGTTTTTTTCACCCCTTCATTTTTTTTCTTTCCAACTGAGACACTTTCTCTTATTTTGTATGTATACCGCAAATAATTAACAGGAACAGGCAATAATGTACTATCTATGGAACTTCCTCATCTATATCGGACTTCCTGCCGTCGCTCTCTACCACCATATACATGACAATATCTTCTTAAATGTAGCTGCAAAAGATGCGAAGGGTCTTGAAAAAGTCTCAAATACGCTTCTTGCTCCTACCTCCTACATTTTGGGCGGAAAAGAAGCGATCCCTTTACCTGCTGGCTCTCCCTTTGCCTACGAGATTAAGCAACGCTACGATTACACGGACGGACACATGACCAGAAACATGTGTCTTGCAGCTATCCTAACTCCTGTCTCAATAACTCTGGGAGTAAGTGCAAAAGCGCTATCATTTTTTTCCCTTGATACCAGAGAGCGATATCAAAAAATCACACAAGTCACCAACCATCCCGTTGTAATATCAAATGTCGAGTACTACCAATCCGAAGGTGTTAACTTCCAAGACTATGAAAATTTAGATACACTTGAAAGCCAGGGGCACGCGAGAAGAAAGGGCGAAGAGGATTTCATGCCCCATTTGAAGGAAGGACTTACTGCTATCTATGAGATTTTCAAAAAGCATAACATCCCCTGTTGGGTTGATTGCGGCACTTGTTTAGGCGCCCTTCGCCATGGCGGTGTTATTCCTTGGGACGAAGATATTGATATGGCAATCATTGCAAATGATCATGACAATGCGATGCGCGCTTTAAAAGAGCTCGACCCCGATAAATTTGTTGCTCAAGATTGGTCAGGAAGAGCGCTTCCCAAAACCTATATTCGCATCTATGTCAAAGAGGCTCATAACCACATCGATCTCTATCACTTTAAAATCGATGGTAAAACCCGTATTGCATGCCAAGTACTCTCCAATGAATTTTCAAAATATATGCCCGAGTGGTGGAAAATTCGTGAAAGGAAGTATAAGGTCCCTACCTCTTTTGATACTATTTTCCCCCTTAGAAAGGCAAATTTTGATGGCATTGAAGTCTATGTACCGAACCTTGCTATGGAATATCTGCAATTGAGATATGGAGAAAATATAGATCCCGTAATGCTCTATAATGAACTTACAGATGAGTACGAAAAAGATGAGGATCATCCTTATTGGAAAGGCGCCTTCGTGAAATAGCTCTTATTTTTTGAGAAGCCGGATTAGCTCTTCATCTTTTACAGGTGGGAATTCATGATAATGATCAGAAACATGAATGAGATCATCCACTTTCTTTAAACAGACAATATCATCTACAGATCCTCTGAAACGATCAAGCGCCTCCGTTGATGCGAGCGGAGATGTCACTATGATTTTTTTAGTCTTCACCCTCTTTAGGTATTCAAGAGCTGCCATCATAGTTGACCCCGTTGCCATTCCATCCGTTACAACAATGAGGCGCATGCCCCTAAAGGCGCACTTTTTCAAGGTCTTTTCAAAGCGCTCTTTTCTTATTTTTAACTCCTGCCCTATTCTCGCAACTTCCCTATCTAGATAATCAATGGAAATATTTTGGGACTGAATCATCTCACGGTCCAGAATTACAACATCTTCCGCGATCGCTCCAATTGCAAGCTCTGAGTTTTTAGGCGCAGGTATTTTAGAAACCATGATAAGGCACAGCTTCAAATTCAATAGATCTGCTAGATGGTGTGCGATCACACCTCCACTTGCCATAACTCCCACAACGAGAGTATCTTTTTGATCTTCGAAATGAGCTAACTCTTTCGCCAATTTTTGGCTTGCATCTGTGCGATTTTGAAACATAACCTCATACTAAATTTTTAAAAGATTTACCTCCAAGAATCTTTGCTTTAATAGTGCAAATCCCCTATATTTCATCCAAATTTTCAGTGATAATCCCGTGCATTTAAAAATAATTTCTTACATTTTGACTTTTTTTCTTTTGTCTAGCTGCCAAAATTCGAGCGCACCTGTTAAAAAGAAAGTTTTTCGCATCAACATGAAAGAAGAGCCCTGCTGGATGGATCCTAGAAGAGGCGTTGATATGATTGCATCTCAACTCCATTTCATGGCCTTCGAAGGGCTCTATCGCCTTCAGCCAGACCTTACCCTCAGCCCAGGCGCCGCTCTTTCTCATGATATTTCTGATGACAGAATGACCTACACCTTCCATCTTCGAGACTCATCTTGGTCAAATGGTGAAAAACTGACAGCCTATGACTTTGAAAAGACATGGAAGACGCTCCTTGATCCTTCTTTTCCCTGTAGGGACGCATACCTCATCTATATGATCCGAAATGCAAAGCTTGCAAAAGAGGGTGAGGTTTCCCTTGATAAGGTAGGTATTCATGCACTAGATGAAAAAACATTTTCTGTCGAACTTGAAAGACCCTTCCCTTCTTTTCTTCAGATTACAGCTCTTAGCTTTCTTGCTCCAGTAAATGAAATGGAAGATGAAACCTTCATAGGAAATGGCCCTTTTATTCTTCAAAGATGGGATCATAACCATGAGATGATCTTCTCTAAAAACCCGCACTACTGGCGATATGATGAGATCGACCTGGATGAGATCCAAGTGCATATGATTTCCAATGAGATGAGCGCTCTACACGCTTATGAAAAAGGAGACTTTGACTTTTTGGGCGCCCCCCTCTCCCCTTTTCCCGTGGCAACGGCTCACTCTCTTGTTCAGCAAAGAAAGTTAAACTCAACACAGATTGCGGGAACAAAAATCATCTCCTTCAACCACTCAAAATTCCCCCTAAATAATGCCCACATAAGAAAAGCTCTCTCTCTCTCTATTGATAGAAAGAGTATCGTTGATAATATCACAGGTTTGGGGCAAACCATTGGAACAAGAGCAATTCCCCCTGTATTGGATCCTAAAAGAGAGATCTCTTTTATTTCAGATGCCAGTCCCGAGGAGGCAACCCGCGAACTTGAAATGGGCCTCCATGAGCTTGGCCTTGATTCGCTTCCTCAGCTCACACTTATTTATTGGGGCTCTACTCTTAACAATCTCATTGTCCAGCAAATTACAGAAAAATGGCGGAAGGATCTAGGTGTAGATGTTGTTTTAGAAAAAGCAGATTTTAAAATGCTACTATCCTCCACCCAGGAAGGATCGTACGAGATAAGCTTACTTGCCTATCTTGCGGAATTTCCCGATTCGATCAATATCTTTGAGCGCTATAGCGATAAAGAGAACTCTCGGAACTACAGTAAATGGGAAAACAAGGAGTACGCACTGCTTTTTAAAGCATCTCAAATGGCAAGTGCAAATGAAATACAAGGATATAAGGATCAAATGGAGCAAATTTTAATGGATGAAGCCCCTTTTGCACCTATCTATCACTACCAATACTCCTTTATGATAAAGCCCCATGTGAAAAACTTTGCCATCTCCCCGCTCGGTCATATTCTTTTCGATCAGATTAAGCTTGAAGAGATGGAACACTCACTAGGTGAGATCTCTTCTCTGCAGTAAGAAGAGCTAGAAAAATAAAGAAAAAGTACTTTGATAGATGGAAAGTTACTGGGTAATAATCAAATAAACCCACTGTAAGCATCGTTATAAAAGCGCTTACAATTGTGATATAGATCATATCTTCTCTTCGAGAATATGCCTCTTTTAGGCCGCTAAATATCAGAAGAGCAAAAATAGAAAACCCCGTTAAGCCTAACTCTACCGCTGTCAAGGCATAGATATTATGGACCCGGATGGCATCTCTATCGATCGTTCTGGATGCTTTCATGTAGCATTTATTTCCCACACCTACAAGATAGTTTTGTTTAATGAGCTCCCATGACACAAGAAGAGACTGAACTCTGGGGACGTCAGACTGCTTTGCAAATTCTGGATAGTTAACAACTCCTCCCCGGGAAATCACCTGTGGTAGAAATGTGATAAAAATCGCCATGAATGTAAGGACAAAAACAGCCAGTAGCTTTCTAATCTGATTTTTTCTAAGCAAGATAAAAAAGACGACAGATCCCAAGACGGCAGAGATGAGAGCAGATCTTGAAAAAGTAAGAAAAAGAGCGCATATTTGAAAAGGAATACCCCACAAAACAACGCTTTTTCGATTATTCAAAAGATAATAACCAAAAGTCAGTGGCAAACTAAAAGCTAAAAAACCACCTAACTCATTCGGATGGCCAAAGGTGCCATAGACGCGCATTAAAACGTTGCCCTGTGCCTTAAAAAGATAATAGTCAAAGATCGAGTACGAAAAATGATCAATGGGGATAATTGCCCCTCCTGTACTACTCAATTTCTCCTCACCTAAAAACCTTAGACCTACTTCTCCCTGAATAAAATACTGGGAAATAGCAACAACAGATTCAAAAACTGCCAATGAAAAGACAAGAGCACAAAAAAGTTTAAGAATGGGTTTAAGTCCGTATTTCTGCACTGCCTCCTGGACAAGACAATAGAGAATCCACACAAGCACCCAGTTATATAGATGGAGGGAACGGTGATAGCTTAAAGCATAGGAGGAGAGAAAAGATGAGAGAAAAACGCTGCCTACAAAAAAGGCTAGAATCTTGCGCTCGCCTTTAAAAAGCAGGCGCCTCAAGCTCTCTCGATAATAAAAGATTGTGGTGAACAAAAAGACAAGAATCAGACAGTCACTTGCATAAAAGAAAAGGCTTTTAATGGTTTTTTTCGGAAGCGATGTAAAAGCATACATCCATGACCTGTGCGCTTTATCGATGCAGGGCTCAAAGGCAAGCAGTAAAACAAAAATAGATAGAAAAAAGGCTGAAAGGCGTTTCACTTATCGGTGTTTTTTCAGATATTGTTGATGGTATTCTTCTGCACGGTAAAACTTTTTTGCTGGCAAAATTTCAGTTACAATCTTATGGGGGAAATTTCCAGAGAACTCCTCCATTGAGATTTCAGCAATGCGCTTTTGCGCTTTATTATGAAAAAAAATAACCGATTTATACTGAGTCTTTTGTTTCGATGTGGGGTTATGAACCTGCCAAAAAAACTGAAGAAGCTCCTCATAGGAAACAACTTCAGGATCAAAGACAATATGAATGACTTCCGTATGTCCTGTATCTAGAGCACAAACTTCGCCATAAGTTGGGTTTTCATACTCGCCACCCTCGTATCCTACCTCTGTTGAAATGACACCTTCAACGTGTGAGAATTTTTCCTCCACACCCCAAAAGCATCCAGCTCCAAAAGTTGCATTATCCTTTTTCATTTGGCTCCATCCAACATGTGCGAAAAGTAGAAATGCGATAAGAATTCTCAAGAGAGCCGTCCATTTTTTTGGGCAGTAGCATCCTTCTTTTCAGCATAAAAGTCAATTAAGGGAGTTCTTTAAATCGTGAATATCCTTTAAGAGTTGTTGATAGTCCTTTTCAAGCGCTTCATTGTTTTTTGAATCGTAATCCGTTTGGAATTTCTGGTAATCATCTTCCAGCTTTTTCTCACACTTTGCTTGCGCGCCTTTTCTGCATGTTTCCATAGCCGTCTCACTCATCACGTGCAGAGCTTTGTCCATAACAGTTTTAAATTCCTGTCTCTTCTTCACATCCTCAGGTGAGGTCTGTTGATATTCCTTCAAAGCATTTTCAAAGAGGGTTGCACTCTTTTTAAATTCATTGATGTACTGCTGGCGCGGAGTATTTTCCCCAGAGCCTTGAATACTTTCCGACATTGACTATCTCCTTGTTATATTTTTTCATAGCATATTTTTTTTATTTCATCCAAAATAAGACTTATGGAAGCTCTGATCAACTCATATTTTCAATATCTTACTAAATTTTTGCTCAAATCGATTTTTCGACCTTTCCTAACCGTCAAAGGTTTAGGCCGGTCTCCAAAATCAATTTTAGCTAAAAATTT
>Ga0114933_10006553_pt1 | contig 10297 bp, 13 predicted proteins | sample 4SBtaG_FD_89691 | JGI IMG/M metagenome (GOLD analysis project Ga0114933, IMG submission 89691) | Deep subsurface microbial communities from Kolumbo volcano to uncover new lineages of life (NeLLi) - 4SBTROV12_W25 metaG | ecosystem: Environmental > Aquatic > Marine > Volcanic | place: Kolumbo... | reverse complement strand
GTACTATACAAAAGAGGTACTTATGGACCAACAATCCTACGAAAACTGGATAAAGGTCAAAAAAACATTTGAAGAGTTAGGAAACACAAACAATATGTATTATCAAAGAGCTTGTGCTATAGTAAATACGAGGGTTGACCCACTAGCACAAAAACTTCAAGATAATACAAATGAATGATACACTAATTTCTGCTTTTGTAATTTTTCTATTGATTGGATATTTCATTTATTGGGGCATTAATAACGCATATCCACAATGATAGAATTCGTAAGAATGTTTCTCAATAACGATTACCTTTTTGGAATACTCTGTTTCCTCTTGACAATGGGACCTTTTATAGGTATAATGATCATACATCTTGAAGAGGATAGATGAAATTCCTTTTATAAATATTTGAGTGGTATCCCAGAAGACCCAAATGAATCGTGCTTGTAAAGAATGTGGTGTAGTTCAACCAGTTAGCGATTTTCCCAAAGCGGGGATTGTTAAGGGAGTTCAATACTATAGACACAAGTGCCAAACCTGCTATCAGAAACAGAAACTTTCTGAAGAGCATTATAGGATGAATAAATTTCACTCCTATAAAAAAACTCTTAAGTGTAATCGTTGCGGATACGACGATTGGAGAGCACTCCAATTTCATCACCATAATGATGATAAAGAAGGAACTCCTTCCGAAATGGCAAGGAATCGTTCTTGGGATGTTGTTAAAGCGGAATTAGATAAGTGCGAAGTCTTATGTGCTAATTGTCATCAGATAGAGCACTTTATCGGGGCGTAGTATAGTGGCAGAATGCCGCGTTTGGGACGCGGAGGTGCAAGTTCGATTCTTGCCGCCCCGATTGCCAGTTTCACCGCTGGCACCCTTGACTAAATATCATTTAAATCTTATAATATTAAGGTAATCAAACAAGACAATGACACTGACTGAAAAATTCAAAAAGGATGTAAGCACCCTTATTGCTGCTTCCAATGGAGATTTTCTTCTGGATGTAAAGAATCCGAAACTTTACAAAAAACTATTTCGTTATTATAAAAATGAAGGAATAGTTTTTTCTGGTGATGCAGTTGACGACTACGAAATGATTATGGAGTATGTCGCTCAAGATCTTGAAAAGATTGAAGTCATGTAAGACACGGACGGTCTATAACAGCACTGGTCGGGAACCCCCCTTCTTTCAGTCACGGACGGACTATAACAGAACTGGTGGAGTCATATGACCTCCTTTTGGTTTCTTACTTCCTTAAAGAGTAAGTGGTGCGGATGGAGTATTACTCCCGCCTGGTTTCTTGTTTCCAGTAAAAGAACAAGTGGCGAGCCTGAATAATACATTGGAGGTTGACAATAACCTCCTTTTTTTGTATCATACATATATGAGAACTGAATAATTTTAATGAGTCAATATAAAAAAACAGCACTTGTGCTTGGTGCTGGTGGATTTATTGGAAGTCATATGGTTAAAAGACTTAAGTCTGAAGGATATTGGGTTCGTGGTGTAGACCTTAAACAACCTGAGTTTTCTAAAACTGAAGCAGATGAATTTATTCAAGGAGATTTACGTGATGTAGATTTTGTTCGCAGGGTCATTCAGTTTAAGGGTGAAGAAGGAAATTTTTATAATTCCGTACCTTATCGGAATATTCGTCCTTTTAATGAGATCTATCAGTTCGCTGCTGATATGGGTGGTGCTGGATTCGTCTTCACTGGTGAGAACGACGCAGATATTATGCATAATTCTGTCAGCATTAATCTGAATGTTCTTGAGGAAGTTCGTAAATTCAATGAGACTTTTGATGGTGTGATTAGAGAGTGGACTGAAGCAAATCGTCTTGAAGTTAGGCAACCAACTAAAATCTTTTATTCTGGATCAGCATGTATGTATCCAGAGCATAATCAATTAGATCCTGATAATCCTGACTGTCGTGAAGAATCAGCATATCCAGCAGACCCAGACTCAGAATATGGATGGGAGAAACTTTTTTCAGAGCGGTTATATTTCGCCTACAATAGAAATTATGGTATTCCTGTTCGTGTTGCCCGTTATCATAACATCTTTGGTCCTGAGGGAACATGGGATGGGGGGAGAGAAAAAGCTCCCGCAGCGATTTGTAGAAAAGTCGCAGAACTGCCAGGAGATGAAGGAACCATCGATGTATGGGGTGACGGTAAGCAAACTCGTTCCTTCTTGTATATTGATGAATGCATCGAAGCAACCCGTAGATTGATGGACTCTGATTTCATGGGTCCAGTAAATATTGGGTCTGAGCAAATGGTTACTATCAATGAATTGGTAGATACTGCTGCTAAAGTTGCTGGTAAAAAAGTAGAAAAGAATCATATTCCTGGACCTCTTGGCGTTCGTGGTCGTAACTCTAACAATGACTTGATTCGTGAAAAACTTGGATGGGATTATACTCAAACATTAGAAGAAGGTATTCGTAAAACTTATCGGTGGATTGAGAAACAAATTAAGCAATGAAATTATCAATAGCAATTCCTACTTGGGAGTCTTATGGTAAAGGATCTGAATTTATTGATGATCTTTTAAGAACCATTGAGATACAAACATTTAAAAATTTTGAGGTTTGTATTTCGGATCATAGTAAGGACAATAAAGTTCTTAATAAGGTAAAGGAATTTGAAGATAAAATCAATATTCTTTATACTAGAAACGAAGAGAATCGAGGAAATGGTCCTGCGAATACAAACAAATCCATTGATATGTGTTCTGGGGACATTATTAAGGTAATGTTTCAAGATGACTTTTTTTATGATGACGAAGCATTAGAAAAAATTCATAATGAATTTGAAAATAGTGATAAAATGTGGTTAGTTAATGGATGCAATCATACTCAAAATGATGGACATTCTTTCTATTTTGAAATGTATCCCAAATGGAATAATAAACTTCTTGAGGGTGTAAACACTATCAGTTCCCCATCTGTACTTTCTTTCCGAAAAGAAGTATTAAATAGATTTGATGAAACACTAGTTTACTTCATGGACTGTGAATTTTACTATGGAATGAATGAAAAATATGGACAACCTATTTTTTTAAATGATGTATTGGTATCAAATAGAGTTGGTGAATATTCTGTAACCACTAATGTTTCTCATAAAAATAGAGAATATTATGTAGAGAAAGAAACAAAATACTGTAAGGAAAAGTATGACCTTATCAATGTATGAACAACCCTTTGATCATTGGATTATTGATGACTTCTTTTCCCCTGATAAAGCACAAAGTATAACTGAAGACTTTCCTGCTTATGATGATGAGAGATGGTATTTCTATGAAAATTCAATTGAAAACAAGAAGACACTGCAAAACTGGTTAAGATTTCCACCAGAGATCTATCAGACACTACAGGACTTGTGTTCTAATGACTTCATTGAGACCATCAAGTCAATGACTGGTATTAAGAACTTGTATCCAGACTATGGATTGCATGGTGGTGGTCTTCATATGCATGGTAGAGGTGGCAATTTAAACATTCATAAAGACTATTCAATTCATCCTAAATTGAAGTTACAGAGAAAGATTAATTTAATTGTGTATATGTCTGATGATTGGGATCCTTCTTGGGGTGGTGGTCTTGAACTATGGTCAAATAATCCAGAAACTAATAGACCTAAAGAGTTAATCAAAACTATTGAACCTAAGTTCAATAGAGCAATTTTGTTTGATACCACACAGAATTCCTGGCATGGATTACCTAAACCACTGACATGTCCAGAGGGAAAGCATAGAAAAAGTCTTGCAGTTTATTATCTAACTGATGTAGACGAGAACACTGAGGAAAGATATAGGGCACTTTTTGTGCCAACAGAGGAACAATTAACTGACCCAGAGATAGTTAAATTATGTGAGGATAGATCAAAGTGAAAATAGCAGTTGTAACAGCATCAATTGGAACCAATGAACTAATCAAACCAGTACCATTTGATGGTGTGGACTACCATGCATTCGTGGATAAATCTCCTGCAAATGGATGGAATATTCATTCTGTACTACCATTTTCATCAGATCCTACTTATAAGAATAGAAGGAATGCAAAGGTTTATAAAGTTCTTCCCTTTGCTTTTCTTCCTGACTATGACTATTATTTCTGGGTTGATTCTACACACATCCTCGAAACTGATCCATATGAAGTCATTGATAAATATCTGAGCAATAGTGATGTTGCAGTTTTTAAACATCCAGAAAGAAATTGTATATATCCAGAGGGAAATCTTGTTATTGATATCAAATTTGATCATGCAAACTTGGTTGAGGATCAACTTGACTTTTATAAACACATGTGCTATCCTGAGCACAATGGACTATATGAGTTACCAGCAAGAGTTCAGAGAAATACAGAATTGACTCAAAGAATGGGTTGGATGTGGTGGGAACAGATATGCATGTTCTCTTCTAGAGACCAAATTAGTTTTCCATTTGTTTGTCATCAGTTAGGAATCAAACCTAGTATTCTTCCTGGACAAGCAAACACAATTAGAGGTAATACTATTATGCCTCAAATAGTTTATTCAAATCACAGTAGAACAGCATGAACATTTTAGAACAAATTGCAGCAAAGGCAGAGAAAGGTGATACTGGAATGTCACTTCATTATGGATTTCTTTACTCTTGCATAGTCGGTATGGAATCTAAAAATGTATTTGAGTTTGGTAGTGGATTCTCAACTCATGTCATTCTTCATGCACTTGAAAAAACTGGCGGAGTATTGACTAGTGTAGATATTACAAACTACAGTGATAATCCCAACGTTACTAATTTTTCAAAAAATAGTGACAAGTGGAGTTTCTATCATGGAAATAGTAATGATATCTTTAGTGATAAAGAGGTTGAGTTTGATCAATATGATGTAATTCTTCATGATGGTTCTCATGTAGGTGAAGAAGTTCTGGTAGATCTTAATAACATCTATCCATACCTTAAACATGATGGTTTTCTGATTACTCATGATACCAGACATCATACTTTGGGTGAGGGAATGTCAAAAGCAGTTCAAGATTTTGTATCTGATAAAGATGTTGAATATGCAACTCTTCCTTATGGATATGGGCTTACTTTTATTAGGAATAAAGGTAACACTGAAAATAAGATTGATTTGACTTGGAGAAAAAAATGAAGTTTTTGTTTTGTGAGCATCCAAATAAACCTTTGAGGAATGGATATTGTTCTTATTACAGTGAAATATTCTATGCACTTGAAGAATTTTTTGATATTGAATTTAAAAATTTTGTTCCTACAAAAACCAGTGACTTTGAAGGATATGATGCAGTTTTTCTGGGATTCGGACACACTGATTGTGGAGATGGTAAACCAGTATCATTGATCAGAGATAGTAATACTCTCCTTTTTCCTATCTTAAATAAAGAATATACTGGACTGAAGAATAAACTGGACTGGATTAAAGAGATGAGAGCAACTGCTGCTCTTAGTGTTCATCATGATGTTGATCATTTTATGTCCAAGACTAGCATACCATTTTATAGGATAATGTGGTCCGCTAATGAAGATCAGTTTAGAGATTATGGTGGAGATTACAAACATGACCTATTCTTCTCTGGTGTAACTAGACCTGAGCAATCAGAAAACCTGAGAGAAAGAGTTTTGCTAGAGCTAGATAGACTTAATGGTGAACTTGGAAACTTTATCAATGCAAGGTCGCATAGAAACAACTATGCAGGGACTATGTTTACTGATGATGAGTATGCTAGGCATCTATCTGACTCAAAATTATGCCTTGTAACTACTGGTCCTGCTGATCTTGTAGGAACAAGATTCTTTGAGATTTTTGCTGGCAATAGAAGTCTTGTTATCTGTAATAGAATGGATGAAAAAATTTATGGTGATATGATTATTGATGGTGTCAACTGTGTTATGTTCTCTACCGTAGATGAATTCTATGAGAAAGCACAATACTATCTTGATAATGAAAATGAAAGAATGGGTATTGTAGATAATGCTTATAGCATATTCAAAGATAGATTAACATGGTTATACAGAGCAAATCAAATTAAACAAATTATTGATAAACACTTATGAATTCATGCATCTTTCTCATCTCTGCAAGGAATAATCTACTTAAAGAGTGTCTTACAAAGTTAGATAGTAACTACAACAAAAATCATAATTATCCTGTCATTATTTTTTATCATGGTGACAGATATGATAATAAAAATTTTAGAGAATCTATCAGAGAAATTAATCCCAACACTGAATATAGATTCCATAGTATCATTCCTCAGATTCCAGATCATATTGAAGAAAAAGATCTGTTTTGGAATTTGCCTAATAATTATGCTAGAAATTTTAGAGGTAGATTGGGATATCTTCATGCAAATTATTTTTGGAATAATTTTATGAATTTTCCTGAGATGAATCAATTTGATTATCTAATGAGAATTGATGATGATTCTTGGTTTAAAGAACCAATAGAGATTGACTTCTTTGATGAATTGGATAAACAGAAAGGATACTTCGGTACAGGATTTACTTGGAATCACTTTGGACCTAATCATCTAGATACAAGAGAACAATTGTTTAATTGGATTAAATACTATGTTGAAAAATACGACGTAGATATTAGGAATCAACAACTAAGAAAGAGTCTTGATGGTCCACAGGACAATAGTGAATTTCATACACTTAAATGGAACTGTGGAAATTTAAATGTATACAACAGAAAAATGTTTGAGACTGATACTTGGAAACAATATCTTGCAGAATTTAATGAATTAGCAGGTGGGTATAGATACAGATGGGGAGACTGTGAAGTTATTGGACTTTATGCTTACATGTATCTTGACAATCCTTTAATTGATTTTAGACTGAGAGATCAAGGACTTTACTCTCCTCAATTGCCCAATACAAATTGTGTTATAACATGAATATAAAAAAAATTTTTGATAAGCATGGTACTGATAAGTCAGTCTTTCATGAATACTATGGTCCATATGAAGAGAACTTTGAGCATCTAAGAAATAAAGAAATTAATCTTTTAGAAATTGGTATTAGAGATGGAAATAGTTTAAGAGCATGGAAAGAATACTTTCCAAATGGTAATATCTACGGTATGGACATTGATCCTTCTTGTACTGTAATGGAGGAAGAAGGATTTAATGTTGTTATTGGTGATCAAGGATTAGAAGATGATTTGAATAAGTTTGGGAACACCCAGTTTGATATCATTATTGATGATGGCAGTCACTTTACACAACATATTGTTACGTCATTTCATTACTTGTTCAATAAAAATTTAAAATCAAATGGAATTTATGTCGTTGAAGATCTTGGATGTACATACATTAAAGAATTTGGACAAACAACATCTTCAATGAGTAATCCAAAAAGTCAGAGATTAAATGTAATATCCCAAAATAATAGATCTGATATTATAAAATTGATTGAAAGTATTCATGTAAACATGGATTTGTACAAATGGGAAAGAGGTAGAGAGGGTTATAATCCTAATGGTCCGACTAAAAAACTTTACCAAAAATTTGTAAGTTACACTGATATTCTTTTTGTTTATAAATCATGAATGCTTATATAAGTTACGTTTGTTCAGATAACTTTGTTCCTGGAGTTATAGCTTTGTATAATAGTCTCCGAGAATCTGAATGTTATAAAGATTTTATCGTTTTAGTTACTGAAGACATAAGTAAAGAGTCCAGAGAAATTCTACTCAATAAAGAACTTTATATTATAGACGTTGATAAAATATATTATAACGGTAAACATAAAGATAGAATTCTTGATAGGTATGGAAAGAAAGATGAATCTTGGAAAATGTTTACTAAATTGAATATTTGGAAGCAAACAAATTATAATAAGTTAATTTACTTAGATGCTGATACTATTGTATTGAATAATATTGATGAATTATTTGATGTTGATGAACTGGGTGCAGTACTTGGTGGATCTCAAGGTCTCAACTATATTGGAATTGAAGCAGGTGTATTAGTAGTTAATCCTAATCTAGATACATATAATAGCCTTGTTAAGGCATTGGAGTTTGATACTTATGATATTAAAATGTCTGATCAATCATTCTTGAATGATTACTTTACAAGAATGGAATCTATTAACCATATACCAGAAGTGTATAATAGGTTGTATAAGAAAAACTCAAATCCTATAGGAGCAAAAGTTTTTCATTTTAATTCAAGTAAACCTTGGATTAGTCCGGAAACATTAAGCAAATCTTGTACAAATCTTTGGAATTACTTTTATGAAAAAAATTACAATTAATCTGTCATTCTATAATCAAAATGAAGTTCTTATCAAACAAGTAAATGAATGGAAGTCTTGGAGAAAAGAAATTAAAGACCAATTTTCTTTTTGTATCGTAGATGATTGCAGTAAAACAAAAGCTACGGATGTTTTATCTGATATAGATTTAAGTGATTTGAATATATCAATCTATAGAGTAAAAGAAGATCTCTATTGTAATATTGCTGGAGTAAGAAATCTTTCTGCTAAAGAATGTAAGACAGAATGGATGGTGATTTTGGATATGGATACTTTTATATCTGAAGAACTTGCTTCCAATATGTTAAGATTATCTTGCCAAAGAAAGGGAGAAGCATTTAAATTCAATAGAAGAGTTCCTGGATATCCCGGTCATCCAAAAAATGGTCAACCACATCCAGCAGTTTGTCTTCTTCGAGTTGAGGATTATTGGAATGTTGGTGGATGTGAAGAAGATTTAGTTGGTCATTATGGGTGGACTGATCCTAGTTTTTGGTTTAGGTCAATTGGAAAACTTCATGTCATTACCTATTCTGATTTGTATCTAGATTATTGTCCTGAAGGCGAGGCAGATATCAATAGAGATAATACTCATAATCATAAATTATATGATGAAAAGAAACGAACTGGAAATTGGTCAACTGATTTTATTCGATTTGATTGGGAAAAGGTAAAATGACAGTAGCATTTAATTATCTTGGTAAACTGGGGCAACTTGGGAATCAGATGTTTCAGTTTGCAGCAACCTTAGGTGTTGCACGTTATACGGGTGTTACATATACAATCCCAAACCATGACGAAGTTCTTATTGATGGACTTGGTAATAGGTTGAGGATTGAATTGTTTGATTGTTTTGATATCAAACCAGAAAACACTGGTATTCTCAAAACAGAATATGTTGTTGCAGAGAAGGGATTTGAATTTGACTCTTCTATTCTTAGAAGTAGTAGACAATCTGATTATACTCTTCATGGATTCTTCCAGACAGAGAAATATTTTAAACATTGTGCAAGAGAACTGAGAGAACAGTTTTCATTTAAGAATTATATTGTTGACGAGTGTAAAGAAGTTATTGATGAATGTTTTGATAATCCTATTGCTCTTCACATTCGTAGAGGAGATTTTTTAATAAACTCTGATAATCACTACAATCAACAATTAGATTATTATGAAAATGCTCTAAGTAAATTTGATTCTAACAGACAGGTAATTATTTTTAGTGATGATCCTCAGTGGTGTATGAAACAAGAATTGTTTGCTTCTGACAGATTTATTGTTTCAGTTTCCGCAGGTCCTTATCATGACCTATACATGATGACTCAATGTAGTGACTTTATTATTGCTAATTCTACTTTTTCTTGGTGGGGGGCATGGTTAGCTAATTGTGGTAAAGTTATTGCTCCATCTAAATGGTTTGGTCCAAATAACTCTCATTTAAATACTAAAGACCTCTATTGTGATAATTGGGAGATTTTATAATGGACAAAAATAAAGCATTATACAAACTCAAAGGTCTTCCTCCAATATATTATTTGAATCTGGATGAGCAACCAGAAAGAAAAGAATATATGGAAGAACAGTTTAAGTATTGGGAGATTGAAGATTATACTCGCATCTCTGCTTATGATGGTAGAGATGATAGGGATTTGGGTGATATTCTTAAAGGTAGATATCCCGATATGATGTCTTCGGGTGAAGTAGGATGTGTAACTTCACATCTTAAGGCACTTAAGTATTTTCTTGAAAACTCTGATGCTCCATGTGCTCTTATTATGGAGGATGATTGTGATATCTCAACTGTAAAGCACTGGCCATTCACATGGAAAGATTTTTTCTGTAAGGTTCCTTATGATTATGATGTTGTTCAGTTAGCAGTTATTAACCCAGCACAAGTTCATCTTAAAATGCATCGTAGATTTGTAAACGACTTTTCTACAGCTTGCTATATGATTACTCGTCACCATGCACAAAAACTTATGAATTTGCATGTAAGGGGTGATAAGTATAAGATTGATAATGGAGTTAAACCAAG
>Ga0114933_10006551_pt1 | contig 10298 bp, 6 predicted proteins | sample 4SBtaG_FD_89691 | JGI IMG/M metagenome (GOLD analysis project Ga0114933, IMG submission 89691) | Deep subsurface microbial communities from Kolumbo volcano to uncover new lineages of life (NeLLi) - 4SBTROV12_W25 metaG | ecosystem: Environmental > Aquatic > Marine > Volcanic | place: Kolumbo... | reverse complement strand
ACAAGATTGTGCACGATAGCAATCATTGGCTCGCCTGTTGCTCGGGCATAGCCATGTGCCATCTGAACGGCAATTTTCTCGTGTGTACATAGCATCATTGGCGGGTCATTCTCGCCATAATTAACCAGGCTGTCATGCAGCCCCCGGTAACTAGCACCGGGGTTCAAGGCTATATGCTTAAACCCGAAATCTTTTATCAGATCGACAATTACATCTGATTGGTATTTGACGTTAGATTTTTTTATGCCGCCCTCATTCATTAGCTATCCCACCTGTTCAGTCGTTGACACGTATTCTCTGAAATTAGCAGCCGCGCGCGGGCGGGGCTAGTCCACTATTGTTATTAAAATACCGAAGACATTTATCGGTTAGCGACGAGGGTAAAAACTTGCTCGTCGATCGGCAGTTCAGCAATATACGCACCAAGATCCATTGCTGCAGACTCTAAGGACATGGCAGTGAAATAACGCCCTTTCGAATGAACTTTCAGTCTATTCTTTTTGAAGGGGAATGGGGTGAGGGAATAACAGTTATTGCCTTCCGGTCTAATCGTCACTGATGTTTCGCTGGTAGTATTTTCTGGGACGTGCGTAAAGACCTCGACAGCCCGTTCATCTTCATGTCTAAGATTAAAATAAAGGGCTAGCGTATCGCAAAACTGTAGGAGCTTGTAATTGCGGTATAAATTTTCTTCTTCAACCCAATTTTTTGTTTCCGGATTAGCGCTAATCTTTTCTTTTAGAGCGTTTTGACGCTCGACTTCAGCAAATAAAATTGCGCTAGTCTCTTCAGCCATTTCTGGTGAAATCGGCACAGAGGTCGAGCCCCCTTGCCTCACCCTAAAATTTGAAAAACCATATCGCGCATGATAAAGACCCCAAGTATGCATAGAGGCCAATAGCCCACAATAATCGTGATGGGCTTGGTTATAGTCAGGAGACAATTTGGTAGTTGCTGCTCCACCCGGCCCTTTGGCACCCCCTACACCCGTAGGGAAGCCGGAAATTGGGTCAAGTACCGGGCTGGCATCAAACTCATCCCAACCCCGGTCGTGATGACCAATAACATATAACGTCTCCTCATATGGATCTGGTACTTCAAATCTGGAATTACCAAATGCCAGAGCAAATTGTTCGCACAACTCATTATGCTCAGCCATCAAACTGATAAATCGAGGTTCGCCCGTGGGTCCACTTTGAATCATCATGGCTGAAGCCTTTCTAAGTTAAAGGAACTTACTCAACGTGTACTTAGCATCTCGATATAGCGTGAAATATACAGTCTAGAGCTTAGGCTGCTTCGCCACGGCGCCACGTAATGACATCAATCAAAGCGGGTTTGCCTTTCTTAACTTGTTCTATTCCGCGAGCAACCGCTGGCCCTATTTCCTTCGGATCAAATATAGGTCCTTCCGCATACCATTCCATACCCTTTGCGATATGGGCAAAGTCTGGTTCTGGTCCCTCAAGGTCCATACCAATATATGCCCGATCCGGGTCGGTACCGCGTTTGTTAGCAACCGAAATCTGATGTGCCCAATCGTTATAGTAGGCGCGATTATTATACATTATCACAAGCATGGGAATTTCGTACTTCGCAGCAACCCACATTGCACCGAGATCAAACATTAGATCCCCATCGGGCTGAAGGTCGACCACCAACTTATCTGTATTTTTGTAAGCGTACGCCACACCCATCGAGATACCAAATTGGGTAGCGGTGCCAAGGTCTCTTCCAGGGTGTTGATAGGGCTTGTCAAAATTCCAGACTTTTCGAACCCAGTCTTTTAGTGTGCCCGCTGTAAGCACCCAATCCTCGCCTTTGATTGCCTCCCAAACTTCAGCGGCCATGCGTCCCTCATGCATTGGCATCTGATCCCAGGTATCTTTGACCTGCTCCTGCCACTTAGTCCACTGAGCGGTATGCTTCTCTTCTACATTCTTTGTTCTTTCAAGAATTCTTGCAGCCAGCTTATCATCTTCCTTTATACGAGCGGTGCATGCCTCAGAAAGCGCGGGAATGGCATTCGCGGTATCGGCCAGGATCCGCATATCCCAATTGTGATGCTTGTTATAATCTGTGGCCCATTTGCTGATCTCGATATCGGCAAAACCAATGTCGATCCACTTGCAATCCGACGTCGTGACTGCCTCAACTTCACGAGTTTCCCAGTTAGGCTTATGAGAACCCCGCGTCCAGTCTATGACATCGAGTGCGACAACTAGATCGGCCCCCTTAAAAGCATCCGCATGCATTGAGACATTCAGCGGGTGGCGGTTTGGAAAACCAAGACGTTTGTTGATATCAAAAACCGGTGAGCCAACTGTTTCTGCCAGCTTGACGGTATCGTCAAAGCCAATTGGAGCACGGGCCGCATATTCTGTTAAAAGGACGGGATAATCAGCAGCCAACAACATCTCAGCCGCGTCATCAATCAGCTTTGGGTCAGCCGCAAGACGTGGCGGGACCTTTACGGCATCTTCCGAAGGTATTTGAATATTTTCGGTGAGCTCAGCTTCCTGAATACCGGCGTCATAGACCATGTAAACGGGACCCTGCGGCTCTGTCATCATTATAGAATAGGCACGAGCAAATGAGTCGGGAATTCCGTGTACGCTGCCTGGCTGATAATCCCATTTAGTAAAATCACGGACCGCGGAACCCTGCGCGAAGGCAGTATGAATCCAGTCGATAAAGGGGCGGCGTAACTTTTCATCCATTGGGCCTGTAGCACCGATTAGAAAAACCGGGCAGCGATCGATATAGGCGTAATAAACGGCAAGGGGCGCATGCAGAAGACCGACTACATTGTGAACGGCGGCGGCCATTGGTTTGCCGGTGGCTTTGGTGTAGCCGTGGGCTATCTGAACAGCGATCTTCTCATGATTACACAGGATCATCGGAGGATCGTTTTCTCCGTAATTGACCAAACTATCATGCAAACCGCGATAGCTCGCACCCGGGTTCAGCGGTATCGCCGGAAAATCATAAAGTTTGATCATGTCGACGATTATGTCGGATTGATATCGGGTATTGGCCTTACGAATTGGTTCGCCGTCACTCATTAGTTAAACCCCTTATGTCTAACACTTCTATATTCAACTTTTTGCCTGCCAATTTTTTACAGAAAATCAAGTAATGGGTGCCTTTCGACAACAAATTACGCCTCCCGCGCCGGCGGAGGAACCGCATAGCCTTTCTCAACATGAACGTTAAGTAGGTATGGTTTTCCAGATTCCACCACTGATAGCGCATGTTGTAGGGCCGGAACCAAATCCGCTACCTTCTCAATTGGCCCCGCAGATTCAACACCCAACGATTGCGCATACCGCTCGATAGAAACCGTCGGGTCGTCAATTCGTTGTCCAATCCAACGATTTTCTACAGGTCTATTCCGCGTCTTAGCCACCGTCTCTTGATGGATTTCATCGTTAAAGTTGGACCTATTATTAGAAATTACAAACAGCACCGGAATACTGTAATGCGCGGCCGTCCAAAGCGAAGATGCTCCTTGCATGGTGTCACCATCACCTAAAACCCCAACAACCGTTCGGTTTGTATCGCCCAAGGCCAAACCGGCACCGATTGCCGTTCCCGTGCCGGAGGCCAATCCACCGCCGCCGTCATTACCCAAGTAATCTAGCGGATGAGTGAAGTGATACCCGTCCGCTGCCCACCCGATGGTTACGTTTGTTAAGGTAAGGTTACGTCCCTTTCGGACTTCATTCATGCACAACGTAACTGCTTCGACCGAAATATTTGCGTCCTGATCCAACATTTCGAAAGTTGTGTCGGGATCAGCTGTTCTGCCCTTATTCTCTCCATCCCATTTCGACTGTCCATCGAGGCGCTTTTCTAATACTTTAAGTAACTGCTCTACAACCGGCTCCGGTTCCGCCAACATAGTGACATCGCCAATTGGCATCCCCATATGATCGGTTGTCCAACCATTGTGAATAATGGAGTCCATCGAAACATGGATTACCTTAGCGTTCACATCATCTCGGCCAAAAATTAGTTTAAAGGTACCCGCAAGGTCGACCCAATTGAGGTCAAGAATTACGTCTGCCTTTTTAACTTCGGCTTCAGCTTCTTCCCGCGGCCGGTTACTTGGCGGGGCAAGATGCAAGGCATGATCCGTGGGGAAGGCTGCCCCAGTTTTCATATCGGTAACGACTCCGGCTCCAAGAAGCTCAGCAAGTTTAATCCTGTTAGCCCAACCCTGTTCATCGCGTTTAAGGCGCCCCATCATGATCACAGGGTTTTTAGCGTTAACAAGTAAATTCGCCGCTTCATCTATACTTTGTTGTGGTGCTGGGGTCGGCGGTGGCGGCAAAAAACGAGTGACATCCGGCAATTTCATTTCCGGATCGATTTCGGACTCCTGAAGCCCTGCATCCAGACACACGTAGGCCGGCGCTGTTGGGGCGGTTCGAATGGTCTTATTTACCCTGACCATTGTTTCGGCAAGGGCCTGAGCGGAACGCGGCTCATCATCATATTTAACGAAGTTCCTTACCAACGCTCCCTGATCTTTTGCGGTATGGATCCAGTCAATCCAAGGACGTCGTTTCATAACATCAACCGGACCAGTTGCCCCCATGATCACCATAGGCACCCGGTTACACCACGCATTGAATATACCCATCATGCCGTGCATCAACCCAACGTTAGAATGCAAAATGCAGCCCATCGGCTCATCCGTCGCCTTCGCGTACCCTTGAGCAATATGAACCGCGTGATCCTCATGCAAACACAGGATCATCTGTGGGTCATCATTTCCTAGATAGTTCACGATTGAGTCATGAAACCCTCGATAACTTGCGCCGGGGTTCATTGATAAATATTTAATCCCCATACGACGAAGCATTTCAGCGGCAACATCGCTGGCCCATCCCATTTTGGGGTTCCCGACATTAACGGGTCGGTCAAATTTGGTTAAATCAGGCATTTTTATTCTCCTATCCCTTCCCGTTACTCGCCTTTGTTTCCGCCACGCATCAATGGTGGTTCGGCGTAGCCAGTATCTACATGTACGTTGATGAAATGTTGACCGCCGGCTTCAACGGCCTTCAACCCTCTTTCCATGGCCTCCATCAATTCACCGGCCGTAGTAATTGGCCCTTGAGCGTCGAAACCCAATGATTCTGCAAGTTCTGAAAGCTCAATATCTGGCTCGCTAATGCGCATGCCAATCCAGCGGTTTTCAACTGGTCTATCACGATCTTTGGCTACTGTTTCCTGATGCAGCTCATCGTTAAAGTTTGAGCGGTTATTAGATATTATAACCAGCATCGGGATTTTATATTTGGCTGCAGTCCAAAGAGCTGTGTTTCCTTGCATAAAGTCCCCATCACCGAGAACTGAAACAGCCAACCAGTCGGTATCCATAACGGCTAGCGCAGCGCCAACGGACGTTCCAGGACCAGACGCAAGTCCTCCTCCACCGTCATGCCCAAGATAAGATAATGGGGCAGTAAAGTGATAGGCAGGACCAACACCACCAGAGCTCACGCGATTAAGGCTGATTTTCCGATCACCCTGTGCTTCAGCAAGCGCGGTTACAATATCCGCTGGTTGCAAAACACTGTCAGGATCACGATCAACTATCTTGTCATAGGGCTCCGGTTCCGGACCAACCCGTTTGCCATCCCATCCTTTTGTAGAGTCCCGACCCTCTATCTCATCGATTAGCTGCACCACAAAAGCATCATGATCAGCAGTAATTTTAATATCGGCCATTGGTAATTCAAACAACTCGCCACCGAAGCCGTTATGGACATATTCTTCCATAGAACAATGGACAATCTTGCCTTTTAACTCGCCATCACGTGTAAGAAGCCGCTGTGTCCCGCCAAAATCTAGCCAGTTGAGGCTGAGAATTGCGTCAGCCTCTGTCACCGTGCTCCGCATCGTATCCGTGATGCGTCCAGCAGGCCGTCCCACATGCAACAAGTGGTCACTTGGAAAGACCGCGGCGTTGCGGAGGTTAGTAAAAACTCCGGCTCCTACTAATTCTGCTAGCTTGACACGGTTATTCCAGGCTTCCTGCGATCGCCCGCTGCGCCCAATCATAATAACGGGGTTGGATGCGCCAAGCAGCATATCAACTGTTTCTTTCACAGCGTCAACCGAACCTCGCGGAGGCTCAGAGGGCTGAAAGCGGCTCACGTCAGGGATCTTTATCTCTTCCTCGAGAGCGGCCTCCTGTAAACCCGCATCTAGGCAAACGTATACTGGTCCCGGCGGCTCCGAACGAGCCATCTGATTTGCCCGCAACATTGTCTCAACGATTGCCCCAGCGGAACGCGGCTCGTCATCCCATTTCGTATAATCTCTTAACATGGCTCCCTGGTCTTTGGCCGTGTGGATCCAGTCAATCCATGGGCGGCGGAGTGGCGCATCAACCGGCCCGGTCGCCCCCATCATTATAACTGGAGCGCGGTTACACCAAGCGTTAAACGTCGCCATCAAACCGTGCATTAGCCCGACATTGGAGTGCAGCGCGCATGCCATCGGCTCGCCTGTAGCCTTCGCATACCCCTGCGCAACATGAACAGCATGATCCTCATGTAAGCAGATCAGCATTTGCGGGGTATCATTCCCGAGATAATTCACTATGGAATCGTGAAGCCCCCGATAACTCGCGCCGGGATTTAGCGAAATATATTTAATTCCCAATTGCCGTAGCATTTCTGCTGCGACGTCACTAGCCCAACCCATCTGCGGATTCCCGAGATTGACTGGGCGGTCATGCGCCTTGATATCGCTCATCTTTCATACTCCCGCTCTTTTAATTCAATATGCGTATAGGGTGATGTCTGGTGCGGCGGCATCAGAGGTTCAACTTCCTCAACAAAGCTCGCATCCAATTCTGAAAAATTGTGTAGTCCTAGTAGGGCCATGGAAGTTCGGATTTCTTCTTCCAGCAAACGGAGTGTATGGACTAAACCATCTTTTCCACCGGCGGCCAACCCAAGCCCTTGAAGTTTACCAATGCAAACTGCGTCTGCCCCCAACGCTATGGCTTTAATAACATCAGTTCCGCGCATAATCGCACCATCGACCAATATACTTGCCTTACCCTGAACCGCATCGACTACTTCAGGCAGCACTTCGATCGATCCCCGTCCATGATCAAGTTGACGACCGCCATGATTTGAAACGTAAATACACTCGACATCGTGCTCGAGGGCTATGGATGCATCCTCCGCCGTTCCAATACCCTTTAGAATTAGTGGAATATCGTGCCGATCCTTAAACCGTTTAACGGTATCCCAATCTAACATAGCAAGATAATCTGGGTTTTTACCCTCTACGACAGCTCGCCTAGAACTTGGCTCCCAACCTTTAATGATATCCCGTTCGCGGCGGCTATAAAGCGCCGTATCAACTGTGAGACAGAATATTTCAAAACCAGCGTCTTGGGCCCTTTTAACTTGTTCATCTATCCATTTATCGTCGCCCTTAACATAAAGCTGAAACACCTTTGGTGTATTTGTTGAACCGCCCACATCTTCCATTTCAGGCTGAGTAACAGAGCTAAGAAAACTGATTGTACCAACTTCTGCGGCTGCCTGTGCCGAAGCTAAACCGCCATCAGGAGTAACCAACTGTAGAGACCCAATCGGGGCCAACATCACGGGTAAGCGTATTTGTTTATCCAGGAATGTTATCGCGGGATCAACATTTGCGACGTTACGTAAAATACGCGGCGCTAACGCCAGGGAATCGAATCCCTGCCTATTGCGTTTTAGAGATGTCTCGGTTTCCGAGCCACCCATCAAATAATCCCAGACGTTCCAATTTAGGTTTCTACGCGCCTGAACAGCAATCTGTTGCAATGTTGAAAAATCATCCAACGAGGTTATCCTTAATTTTACATTTCTTCCTGATTATTAAGTCGGGTCAGAAGCCATAACATTCAGCAGCGCCGAACGCTTGTTGACCATAACCTCTTTCACCGCCCGTTCTAATGCCGGCAGCATATCTTTCGGATCGGTAACTTGCTCACCATACCCTCCTGAAACTTCTACCAATTTTTCATAGTGCTGATCGACCGTGAAATACATTAACGGCGGGCGATTAGCCTTCGCCGCATAGCCATCTGGATGCAAGCCTAACGCCGAACCCCTCACGGCTTGCCATTTTTGATTATTAAATACGACAGTCAAGATTGGGCATTCCTGTTCAGCGGCAACGTAATGAGCTGAGACCGGAACATTAAACATATAAGAGCCATCGCCATGCGTACCAATTACTAGATTGTCGCGGTTCGCAAGCTTAGCGCCAAGAGCAACGCCCATACCGTGACCGAGCCCCGAAGAAGCGCCAGCATTCAATATCTTCGTAGGTTTTGATGTATCAAGATATTGCACCTGAAGCTGTGACTCCTTTGCAAAGATAGTATCTGCATCACTAATTTTGGATATACAGTCTGATATCCAAGCCGGATGAATTGGCGTCTGATCCTTAACATCCTGTAGTTTTTTAGCCCAGCTTTCCTCTAGTTCCTCGTGAAGTGCCGTAACGGTCTTCCGCCGGCTCGCAATCGCTTTTTCGTTAGTTTTTGCAGGCTCTTCCATTGCAATGTTGAGCGCTTGCAATCCCAGCGCACTGTCACAAGCCATGGCTATATCTGAACGAAAACCACGGATCGGCAAGTAGCTGTAATGGGGGTCTGGCGCGAGATGCAGAACCTTACAATCTTCCGAGGGAGAAACTTGGGAAGGTAACCAAGGTGTCGCTGAATCCATTACGAGTATAGCGTCAGCTGCTTCTACAAAGGGGTTAGGATTGCTCCCTGCGAACATTGGATGGCGACGCGGCATAGCTACAAACCGGTTGCGATATTCTACTACTGGAAGAGCATATTTTTCAGCTAGTTCAACAAGCGCGGGCATGACATTTGGATTTCGGCCACCCCAATTAGTAATGATAACGGGGTTCTTAGCTTTGGCAAGAATAGAGGCCGCCTCGTCCAGGGCCTTTGCATTTGGAAGACTTGGCGAAGCTGCTTGAATACGGCCAGGGGATTCAAAGGTGAAGTCGTCCATTTCAATCGCTAGCACTTCTCTCGGCAAGGACAAATAGGCGGGACCCTTTGGATCGCTCATTATTACGCTCAGGGCGCGATCAACTACAGTTTCCACCTGTTCGCCGTTACGAAGTTCATAATCCCATTTAACGGCCTCACGGGTCATACCGCCTTGATCAAACATTTCTTGCGTCCAATGAATATCGAGCGTGCGATGTCCTTTTAGCTTGTCTTCGTTGGTGGGTGTTCGCCCTGCTGTGAACAGCATTGGTGTTTGACCCCGAGAGGCATTTAGCAAACCATTCATGGCATTTGCGGTTCCCACATTAACATGCATCATTGTTAACTGTGGCCGGCCGGTAGCAAGGTAATAGCCAATTGCCATATGCTGGGCAGTATTTTCATGCGGGCAGGTCACAGGATGTGGGTGCGGTGTCCCGAGGGCCTGCGCCTTGGCCAACGCCTCAATTAACGGTGCAAAATCAGTGCCCGCATTTGCAAAAAGGTAATCCACACCGCGGTCTGCTAAAACAGCCAAATAAGCATCGGCTACAGTAACATTTTTAAGCGTTTTTATTGGCACGAAACATCCTCCCAGCAAGGTATTTGTTAAAATCGTTTATTATCAACCATACCGTATTGTTGTTTACAAAGGGCGCGGCGTCTAGGTCGGCACGAAAATAAGCTTCGCTATCGCCCAGCTTTGTTATGCTTAGAAGAGGTTAAGCAAACAAAAAAATAAATCAAATTAATACTAATGATGAATATAATTAATTAAATGAATACTCATTATCGTTACGAAATTTTATCAAGCATTTCAAAGAAGCCGACCCGCCCTTTGCGAAACCGTGCCAGACAGATAAACTCCCAAGGAATTTATAGTAACTACTCTCAGTCTATGCATGGAGACTTCATGAGCGACGAAATTAATAACAACTATCCAGCAGCCCCTGAATTTATATCAGAAACACCGATAAACCTCCCTGCCAACCAACCAAAAGCGGAATATGGATCAGACCTTATAGCCCAATTGATAGGAGAGCTTGGCCATGACTATATTTTCCTCACACCAGGATCGTCATTTCGTGGGGTTCATGATTCCCTCGTAAACCATACCAAAAATCACAAACCCCAAATCATCCTTGTAGCTCACGAGGAGATAGCCGTCGCGATGGCCCACGGCTATTGTAAGGCGACAGGTCGTCCAGCAATGGCATTCTTGCATGACCTTGTTGGAGTCCAGCATGCTACAATGGCGTTT
>Ga0114933_10006550_pt1 | contig 10299 bp, 8 predicted proteins | sample 4SBtaG_FD_89691 | JGI IMG/M metagenome (GOLD analysis project Ga0114933, IMG submission 89691) | Deep subsurface microbial communities from Kolumbo volcano to uncover new lineages of life (NeLLi) - 4SBTROV12_W25 metaG | ecosystem: Environmental > Aquatic > Marine > Volcanic | place: Kolumbo... | reverse complement strand
TACTTGTTGAAAATAAAATAGAAAAACAAAATAAATTATTTGGAAGAAACAAATATATTTCACCTGTAATTTTTGATGGAAATGAAAATCTCATTGGCAAAGTTGTAAAAGTAAAAGTTCAAACTAGTAATCAAAATACCTTATTTGGTTTATTGGATAAAAAAATGGAAGCTGCTTAAATTGAGTAACTTAATTAAAAAAAATATTATTTCAGAATTAAAATATGTATATTCTGAAAATAATACTTTAAGTATAATATTTCAAAATAATGATTTGTTGCTTGGTGTAGCAGGTGAGTTTAATAATAATTTAAAGGAATTAGAGAAAATTACAAACACTAGCTTATATTCTAGAGGGAATTCTATCCTAGTAAAAAGTGATCCAGAAAAGAATAATTTGATCAAAAATGCTATACAATTTTTGACTGAACAGTTTTTAAATAATGGAACAATTGAAAAAAAAGATATAATTTCCTCCATAAACGAATTTATGATTGACGAAAAAAATAATACTGAAAAAAAAGTAGAATATATAATTAAAACTCCAAAAAAATCTGTAATACCAAGGTCTGAAAGGCAGAAGGATTATGTGAGAGCTTTAAGGGAATCTGATATAATTATTTCAGCTGGCCCAGCTGGAACTGGTAAAACTTTTTTAGCAGTTGCCATAGCACTAACAATGTTATTAGACAAAAAAATAGAAAGAATTATTTTATCAAGACCTGCTGTTGAAGCTGGAGAAAGACTTGGATTTTTACCTGGTGATATGAGAGAGAAAGTTGACCCATATTTAAGACCATTATACGACTCTTTGTATGATCTATTAGATTTTGAAAAAATACAAAAAAAAATTGAAGTTGGTGATATTGAAATAGCTCCACTAGCATTTATGAGAGGTAGAACTTTAAAAAACTCATTTGCAATTCTTGATGAAGCACAAAACGCAACTGATACGCAAATAAAAATGTTTTTAACTAGAATAGGAGAAAATTCAAAGATAGTGATCAATGGAGATCCTTCACAAATTGATCTGCCAAATAAATCCCTTTCGGGACTACATAGATCAAAAAAATTGCTTGGACATTTGAAAGAAATTTCAGTAGTTGATTTTGATCATAAAGATGTGGTTAGACATCCACTGGTATCAAAAATTGTTAAGGCATATTCTGATCACAGCTCTAACGAATGATAAAGGCTAATGTAATATCTAGCCATTTAGATTGGAAAAGAGTTATAAAAAGGCCAAATGATTATTTAAAGAATAGACTCAAAATATTATCCAATACGCCCTTCTTTAAAACAAAAAAACATGAATTTTCAATACTCTTAACCAACAATAAAGAAATGAAACACTTAAACTTTAAATTTAGAAAAAAAAATAAAACTACTGATGTTTTATCTTTTCCAACTAACATAAAAGATAAAAAAAAAATATATGTTGGTGATATAGCTATTAGTTATGAAATTATCAAAGAGAGATCAAAAGATACAAATTTCTTTATAGAGTTTGACAAAATTTGGGTACATGGGTATTTACATCTAATTGGTTACGATCATAAGAAATTAAATGATTATAAAAAAATGCTTAAAAAAGAAAAATTAATATTAAAATATTTTAATAAAAAAAATTGACGTTAGTATATAATAACAAAATTATATTATATCTAATCGTTTTTTCGCTTGGTTTAATTTCCTCATTTAGTCTTCCACCTTATAATTTATTTTATATAAATTTTTTTTCATACTCAGTTCTACTGTGGATTTTGTTATTTAATTCAAAAGAAAAATTTGTTTCATTTAAAATTGGTTGGATATTCGGTTTTGGATACTTTATTTCCAATTTATATTGGATAACACATTCGCTTACATTTGAGGATATTTTTAAACCTCTAATACCATTTGCTTTAATTTTAATTCCTTTATTTTTAGGATTATTTTACGGATTTTCGACATTACTTTTTGCATTTTTAAATCCAAAGAAAAATCTTCTATCAATTTTAATATTAGGTACTTCTTTGTCGATATTTGAGTTTATAAGAAGTTTTATATTAGGTGGTTTTCCCTGGAACTTAATTGCATTCAGTTTTGTTAATTATTTAGAATTTATCCAATTACTTTCTATTACTGGAACTTATGCATTTAATTCAATAATTATATTATTATTTTTATTACCTACTACTTTATTTTTTGACATCAAAAAAAAAATAAAAATAAGTATTTTAATTTTTTCTATATTTTTATGTTTTACAAATTATTTCTGGGGAAATCTAAATTTAAGAAAACATGACTTATCAGAAAAAAAAGATCTAGGATTTACTATTAAGGTAATTTCACCAAAAATAAATATTGATAGATATTTTCAAAATGAAAATCCAAGTGAATTTATCTCCGAATTAATAAATATTTCTGAACCCAATCCATCAAACGAAACAATATTTATTTTTCCAGAGGGAATTCTCTCAAGTATTTATTTTGAGGATATAAATAAATTTAAAACTCTCTTTTTAAATAATTTTTCAGAAAAACATAAGATTATTTTGGGTATGAATATATATGAAAAACAAAAAGTTTATAATTCTCTTTTAGTATTAGACAATGAGCTCAATATTTTGGAAAAATATTACAAAAATAAATTAGTACCATTTGGAGAGTTTTTACCATTTGAAAAAATATTAGGTAATGTAGGATTTAAAAAAATCACTCAAGGTTATCAGTCCTTTTCTGCAGATAAACGAAGAGATATAATTAGGTTGAATAATTTTAATTTTATACCACTTATTTGTTATGAAATAATTTATTCTGGTAAAATAGATAGAGGTGAAAATAATTACGATTTTATTTTAAATATATCTGAGGATGGTTGGTTTGGAAATTCTATTGGTCCTTACCAACATTATTATCATTCAATTTTTAGGTCAATTGAGGAAGGTAAATCCGTCGTTCGCTCATCAAACAATGGGATTTCAGCTTTTATTAATCCAAAAGGGCAAGCAATTGATATGATTCTAACAACTGACAAGGGATTTATCGAAATTAACTCTTTTAAAAAGTCCAATAAAACAATCTTTAGTTCTTTCGGCAACAAGATCTTCTTTTATTTTCTCTTTATTTATATTAGTTTAATTTTTTTTTTAAAACTACGGGAGAATAAATGAAGAAAAATTTCTTATTTACAAGTGAGTCAGTGTCCGAAGGACACCCAGACAAAGTTTGTGACAGAATTTCAGATATGGTTGTGGATACTTTTTTAGCATCAGAGCCCCAAGCAAGAGTTGCTTGTGAAACTTTAACAACAACAAACAAAGTTGTATTAGCTGGAGAAGTAAGAGGACCTGAACTTAGAGAAGATGAACTAATTTCAAAAGTGAGAGATTGTATTAAAGATATAGGCTACGATCAAGATGGCTTTTCTTGGAAAGAACAAACAAAAATTGAGACTCATTTACACTCACAGTCAGCTGATATTGCTATGGGTGTAGATTCTGCAGGAAATAAAGATGAAGGCGCAGGAGACCAAGGAATTATGTTTGGTTACGCTTGTAATGAAACAGATGTTTTAATGCCAGCTCCAATTCATTACTCACATAAAATTTTAAGATTGATGGCTGAAGATAGAAAATCAGGGAAGTTAAATGGAATAGAACCAGATTCAAAAAGTCAAATTACTATTGAATATAAAGAGGGTATGCCTGCAGCTGTAACATCAGTAGTTATATCTACCCAACATTCCAAAGATGTTAGCTTAGCACAAGTCAAAGAGCTTTGTATGCCTTACATAGAAAGATCTATTCCTAAAAATTTATTAGGAAGTCTTAATGAAAAAGAAATTTACATAAATCCTACTGGGAATTTTGTAATAGGTGGACCTGACGGGGATAGTGGTTTAACAGGTAGAAAAATTATTGTTGATACTTATGGTGGAGCTGCACCACATGGAGGAGGTGCATTTTCCGGTAAAGATCCAACAAAAGTCGATAGATCAGCTGCTTATGCATCAAGATATTTAGCAAAAAATATTGTTGCATCAAAAATTTCAGATAAATGTTTAATTCAACTTGCTTACGCAATTGGAGTATCAAAGCCCCTATCAATATATGTAGACTTGTTTGATAATGATGAAGAAAAGAATATGCATGTAGAAAAACTTATCAAAGAGAATTTTGATTTAAGTCCAAGAGGTATTAGAGAAATGCTTGGATTGAATAAAGCTATATATGAAAAAACAGCAGCTTATGGACACTTTGGAAGAGTGCCTGAGAGCGATGGATCATTTTCATGGGAAAAAACTGATAAATCTGAGGTTTTTAGCAAGTAAATATTGTTGAAAACCAATAAAAAATAACTATATATTTCAGGAACATTGTTGAAATTTCAAAATGGGCTAAGGCCCATTTTTTTTTGGCTAAAGATAAAATATGTTAAATAGAAGAGCTGATAAACTAGAATTATTGAGAATCGCAGAAGCTGTAGCATTAGAAAAATCTATCGATAAAGAACTTATCATAGGTTCAATGGAAACAGGTATTGCTAAAGCTGCGAAGTCGAAATTTGGGTCAGATAATGAAATAAAGGTAGAAATTGATAGAGATAACGGGGACATTGGAATATTTAGGAAATTATTAATAGTTGAAAAACCAGAAAATTCAAACTTAGAAATTACCTTAGAAGATGCAATAAAGTTAAATCAAGTTAATAAAGATAAGAAAATCGGCGATGAGGTTCTTCAGCCACTGCCATCTTTTGATTTTGGAAGAATTGCAGCACAAACTGCAAAGCAAGTAATAAGCTTTAATGTAAGAGAAGCTGAAAGAGAAAGACAATACAACGATTTTATTGATAAAAAAGATACCATTTTAAGTGGGATTGTAAAAAGACTTGAATTTGGAAACGTAATTGTTGATTTAGGGAGAACAGAGGCAATTATTCAAAAAAACGAAATGATACCAAGAGAAAATATTAAAGCTGGAGATAGGGTTAAAGCGTATTGTCTTGATGTAAGAAGGGAACCTAGAGGTCAACAAATCTTTCTCTCTAGAGCGCATCCGAAATTTATGGATAAACTTTTTATACAGGAAGTCCCAGAAATTTATGATGGATTAATTGAAATTAAATCATCATCAAGAGATCCAGGTAGTAGAGCGAAGATATGTGTAAAAGCTATTGATACATCGTTAGATCCAGTAGGTGCATGTGTAGGCATGAGAGGTAGTAGAGTTCAGGCTGTAGTAAACGAGCTCCAAGGTGAAAAAATAGATATAGTTAATTGGTCTGAAGATCCAGCTGTTGTAGCAGCTAATGCATTATCACCAGCAGAAGTTCAAAGAGTTAATGTTGACAATGAGGCAAAAAAACTTGATGTTATTTTGACCGAAGAGAATTTAAGTAAAGCTATTGGTAGAAGAGGGCAAAATGTTAGATTAGCAACAAAATTATTGAATTATGAAATTAATATTATGACAGAGCAAGAGGACTCTGAAAGAAGACAATTAGAATTTAAAGAAAAAACTGACTCTATAGTAAAAAATCTTGAACTTGACGAAACTTTAGGCCAACTTTTAGTTGCAGAAGGTTTTTCCTCAATTGATGAAATCAAAGATAGCTCACTTGATTCACTGATGAAAATCGAAGGTATTGAAGAAGATACAGCTAAAGAACTTGTTGATAGAGCAAAAGAATTTCATGAAAAAGACCAAGAAGAAATTTCAAAAAGAATTAAAGATCTTGGAGTAGAGAATGATTTAATTAATCACGAAGGTCTAACACCAGGAATGCTTGTAACTTTAGGAGAACAAAAAGTTTTGACTTTAATTGATTTGGCAGATCTTGCATCTGATGAACTAACAGGAACTTTTGATATTATTAAAGGAGAGAGAGTAAAAATTAAAGGATATCTGGAAGACTTTGCACTATCTAAACAAGAGGCTGATAATTTAATTATGTCAGCAAGAGACAAAGTTTATAAAGATTGAAAGATGGGTAATGGAAAAAAAAAAATTAAAACTGTCAATATCAGGAAATTCAAAAAAAACTTTTAGTAGCATAGAGGAAGCCAAATCAAAGTCTAAAAACACTGTTGTTATTGAGAAAAAAAACTCAAAATTTGCAGGGAAATCTCAATTTTCAAGACAGAGCAATAATAATATTAAAACAAGTAACAACATTTCCTCTAAACCAAATAATTTTTCACGGCCATCAACTCAACTTTCTTCAGATTTTGAGAAAAGGAAATTAGCGGAGCAAAGAGCCACAAGAAGACTGAAGGGAGAAGTTTCACAAAAAGACAATAAATCTAATCGAATTACTGTTAAAAGAAGAGAGTTAAAATTAACTATTTCTAGAGCCTTAAGTGAGGACCATGTAGAAGCAAAGTCAAGGAGTTTGGCATCTTTAAAAAGAGCTAAGCAAAAAGAAAACCGAAATTTAAATCAAACAGATGGTAAAGATAATTTTCAACAAGTAAAAAGAGAAGTTAAACTTCCTGAGATAATAACGATAAGAGAGCTCGCAAATAGAATGGCTGAGCAATCAAGTAGCATTATCAAGCTCTTACTCGGAATGGGTGTAACAGTAACAATTAATCATACAATAGATGCAGATACTGCTGAATATTTAGTTAAAGAATTTGGCCATAATCCAATTCGTGAGAAAAAAGCCGAGGAAATAATAAAAAAAATAAAAGAAGTAAAATCAGAAAATTTAAAAAATAGACCTCCAATTGTAACTGTTATGGGTCATGTTGATCATGGAAAAACTTCAGTGCTTGACGTTCTAAGAGAGGCAAATGTAGTTTCAGGTGAATTCGGTGGTATTACTCAACATATAGGAGCTTATCAAATTAATCACCAAAATAATAAAATTACATTCATTGATACTCCAGGGCATGCTGCTTTTACTGAGATGAGAGCAAGAGGTTCTAAGCTTACAGATATAGTTGTATTGGTTGTAGCAGCAGATGATGGAGTTAAACCACAAACTGTCGAGTCAATTAAACATGCAAAGGCTGCAAAAGTGCCAATAGTTGTAGCAATAAATAAGTGTGATTTACCAGAGGCAGATCCACAAAAAATTAAAAATCAATTGCTAGAATATGAATTAATAGCCGAGGATTTATCGGGCGATACTTTGATGGTAGAGATATCTACTAAGACCAAAAATAATTTAGAGAAATTAGTTGAATCTATTTTGTTACAGGCTGAGCTATTAGACCTGAAAACTGATTTCGAGACAAATGCAAAAGGGATAGTTTTAGAGTCAAAAATTGATATTGGAAGAGGACCGGTTGCAAATATAATTGTTACTGCAGGTACTCTTAAAAAAGGAGATTACTTTGTAAGTGGATTGAAATGGGGAAAAATAAGAGCAATTATAAATGATCACGGAAAAAACATTGAAATTGCAGAACCAGCTACTCCAATTGAGATAATTGGTATTAATGGTGCAGCAAAATCTGGGGATGATTTTATAGTTTTGTCAACTGAAAAAGAGGCCAAATCACTATGTGAAGCTAGGGTTCAAGAGTCAAAGGATGAAAAAATACCATTAAATTTTGTTACGCAAGACTCAGCATTTCAAAATTCAATTTCCGAAGAGCTAAACATAATAATTAAATCTGATGTACATGGTTCGTCAGAGGCAATTAGAAATGCTATTGATAAAATTAAACATGACGAGGTAAAACCAAAAATACTTCTTTCAGATATTGGAATGGTAACAGAAACAGATGTAACTTTAGCAAAAGCGTCAAGAGCAGTAATAATTGCATTCAACGTTAAACCTAGTAAAGAGGCAAAAAAAAGGGCTGAGAATGAAAAAATTACGATATCATCATTTAATATAATTTATGAAGTTTTAGATTTCATTAAGAGTAAGATGGCAGGGTTATTGACCCCAGATGTTGAAGAGAAAATTATTGGAAGTGCTGAAATATTAGAAATCTTCAAGGTTTCAAAAGTTGGAAAAGTAGCTGGTTCAAAAGTTGTTGAGGGAGAAATAACTCAAAATTCAAGTGCAAGGGTTATAAGGGATGGAACTATAATATTTAATGGTAAAATAGGTTCTATATTTAGAGAAAAAGATCAGACAAAACAAGTTTCAGCAGGTTTAGAATGTGGGATCACTCTGAAAGATTTCGCTGACTATCAAAAAAAAGATATTATAGAAGTTTATAATTCTACAATTACTGAGAGAACAATTTAAATGAAACATTTAGGAAGACCAATTACACAACGTCAATTAAGAGTTGGAGAGATGATCAAGCAAGCTTTAGGAACTCTCTTTATAAGAGATGAGGCCAAAATAGGTAATTTTTCAACAAAAGAAATTACAGTCACTGAAGTTAGAATGTCCTCAGATTTAAAAACAGCAAAAATATTTGTGATGCCTTTGGGAGGAAAAAACTCAGATGAAACTGTAGAAAAATTAAAAATAGCATCGTTCATGATCCGAAAAGTATTATCTAAGAAAATAATTATGAAGTATTTACCTAAACTTTTCTTCGTAAAAGATAATTCTTTTGATTATGCTGAAAAAATTGAAAATTTAATCAAACAAACAAATAAATAAGGATAAAAATGAAAGAAAAAATAAAAGAACTTCAAACTCATGATAAAGATACGGGATCTTCTGAAGTTCAGATTGCTCAGTTAACTGGTAAAATTGAGAGTTTATCGAAACACGTAAAACAATTCAAAAAAGACAAACATTCATCTGTTGGTCTTTTGAGAGCAGTAAATAGAAGAAAAAAATTATTAGACTATTTAAAGAAAAATAATATGGAGTCTTATAAGGCAGTATTAACAAAACTTAATTTAAGGAAATAAATGTTTAAAGTAATTAAAAAAGAAATAGAAGTAGCTGGAAAAAAAATAAGTTTAGAAACAGGAAAAATAGCAAGACAAGCTGATGGAGCAATTATAGCTCAGTGTGGTGAGACAGTAGTGTTGGCAACAGCAGTTGGAGCAAAAAAAGTAAATCCAGATATGGATTACTTTCCTTTGTCTGTAAACTACCAAGAAAAATATTATGCAGCTGGTAAGATACCAGGTGGTTATTTTAAAAGAGAGGCAAGACCTACTGAAAGCGAAACATTAATTTCAAGATTAATTGATAGACCTATCAGACCATTATTTCCAGATGAATTTAAAAACGAAGTACAACTATTACCAACAGTAATATCTTACGATAAAGAGAATGAAGCAGATATTTTATCTATCATTGCATCTTCAGCAGCTTTAGCAATCTCAGGAATGCCCTTTATGGGTCCTGTGGGAGCTTCTAGAGTTGGCTTTATTGAAGGAAAGTACGTCCTGAACCCATCTAAGACTGAATTGGAGAAATCCAGATTAGATTTAGTTGTAGCAGGAACTAAAGATGCAGTTTTAATGGTAGAGTCTGAGGCAAATGGTTTAACTGAAGAAGAAATGTTGAATGCTGTAAAATTTGGTCACGAAGGTTTTGTTCCAATAATAGAAATGATCGAAGACCTTGCGAAAGAATGTAGAAAACCAGAGTGGACAGTTGAGAAAAAAGATTTATCCGAAGTAAAAAAGAAATTAGAAGATGAATTTACTGAAGATTTGAAAAAAGCTTTCTCTACAAGAGACAAGCAAGATAGATCAAATCAAATTTCTGAAATTACTGAAAAAGCGAAAAAATTATATGAGGAAATTGAGGCTTACACTGATTTAGATGTAAATTCTCAACTTAAAAATTTAGAAAAATCCATTGTAAGAACTGATATTCTTAAAAATAAAAATCGTATAGATGGAAGAGGTCTAGCAGATGTAAGACCAATTATGTGCGAAGTAGGTATTCTACCTAGAGTTCATGGTTCAGCATTGTTTACAAGAGGTGAAACGCAAGCGATTGTAACAACAACTTTAGGTACATCAGATGATGAACAAAGAATAGAGAGTTTAGACGGTCTTCAGAAAGAAAGATTTATGTTGCATTATAACTTCCCTCCTTTTTCAGTCGGTGAAACTGGAAGAATTGGAACAGGTAGAAGAGAGATAGGACATGGAAAATTAGCATGGCGAGCAATTAACTCATCACTTCCATCAAAAGAGAGTTTTCCTTACACATTTAGAATTGTATCAGAAATAACGGAGTCTAATGGATCATCTTCGATGGCGACTGTTTGTGGAACTTCACTTGCTCTTATGGATGCAGGTGTTCCGATTAAAGAACCTGTTGCTGGAATTGCAATGGGTTTAATAAAAGAAGGTGAGGATTTCTCTGTACTATCAGATATTCTTGGTGATGAAGACCACCTTGGAGATATGGATTTTAAAGTTGCAGG
>Ga0114933_10006549_pt1 | contig 10301 bp, 9 predicted proteins | sample 4SBtaG_FD_89691 | JGI IMG/M metagenome (GOLD analysis project Ga0114933, IMG submission 89691) | Deep subsurface microbial communities from Kolumbo volcano to uncover new lineages of life (NeLLi) - 4SBTROV12_W25 metaG | ecosystem: Environmental > Aquatic > Marine > Volcanic | place: Kolumbo... | reverse complement strand
CCGCCCTCGCAGCTCGAGCGTCCAGCCCGTCTCGTCCGAGAGCGTGGTGACCGGGCCCGTCTCGGTCTCGGTGAGCGCACATCGGATTCCCGCGAGCGCCTCGCCGCCGCGCACCGCCACCGGCGGCATGCCCCCGTCGATGAGGGCGATGGTCGCCGTGGTCAGGTCGACTCGGGCCGTCCGCGGGTTGGCGGAGATGGGCTCCTGCACCACGTCCAGATGGCCCGCTGCTTCCGCTCCAAAACGGTGCGCACCAAAGGGGAGTTCGAGATATCGGTGGGGCACGGCCCAAGTCTACGCGCCCGGCGCCTGACCTCCCCCTCTTCGAAGCGCCCATAGGCCGTCACGGGGGTCTGCGCCGGACGAGCGTCGTGACCAGAAAAAGTGAGACGAGCCATGCAACAAACGCTTCACCCACCTCCACCAAGCAGGCAGGAGGCACCGTGAAACAGAAGCTGATATTGATGATCGCGCTCGTGATGCTCGTCCCCCTCGCTGGCTGTTGGGAGCTCGAAGGCCCCCCTCCACCCGACGCCTGGGGCAGTGGGCGAGTCCCGACCGCCGAATACGATCCCGCGCTCGAGACCAGCTTCACCGCCGCCAACGCAGCGCTGAGCGGCGACATGGGGAGCGTCGAGTCGTTCTCGGTTCACGCAGGTGACGTGCAGGGCTACCGGGACGGCTACGGCTTCCGCAGCCTCACCATCGAGGCGACCACGGAGGCGGGCGCGCTCGTCATGGGCATCCTCTACTTCGACGATCGCGTGCTCGACCAGCCCGTCGGCACCACGCGCACGTACGCCTCCCTCAACTACGAAGCCGCGCCGGGCGACGAGGACGAGCCCTTCATGGACGTCACGGGCTGCTCCGGTGAGAACGGCATGATCGACTACGACGTGCCGGCCGACCAGGTCGACGTGACGCTCGAGCCCAGCTCCACCAACCCGGACATGCAAACGGTGCGGTTCGTCGCGACCTTCGGTGACCAGCGAGCCAGCGGTAGCTTCGACGTCACGGTTCCGGACGAATCGGGCAGCACCGCGCCGGGTCGCTGACGGCCCGCCGAAGAGCGCCCTCCCTCTGCCGCGCGCCGAGCTCAGCTCGTCTCGGTGACGCGGCGCAGGACGGCCAGGTAGCCGCTCGCGTAGTTCTCTTCCGTGAACACGCCGCGCTCCTCGAGCAAGCGGTGCATCTGCGGGAGTCGATAGTGGGGGACGGTCATCAGCAGATGATGTTCGAGGTGGTAGTTCACGTGATGGGGCGCAAACATCACTTGCACGAGCCAGCTCGGCCGCACCGTGCGCGTGTTCAGCAGAGGGTCCGGGTCGAGGGCGGTACATGCGTGCTCCGCGATCGATCGCACCCGCAGGACGACGCTGAAGGTGGTCATCCAGGCGCCCACCCAGAGCAAGTAGAGCTCCGCATGACCCAACGAGGCGAGCACCCCGAGCAGCGCCGCGTTGGTCACGACCACCGGGCCCAGGTGACCCGCGCCCAACCGGAGCCGCCGCAACAACGGCACGCTCGGCGCCCGCACCGCATCCGTCGAAGCGGTGTAGGAGATGAACCCGAAGTCCATCGCGAGCAGGCCCAGGATTCGGCGCAGCCCCGTCCACCCCAACAAGTCTCGCAGCAGCTTGCGCACCAGCGAAGCGCGGCTCGTCGGGAAAGGCCTCACCAGCCCGAGATCCGGATCTCGCTCGGTGCCTGTCTGCGTGTGATGGCGCCGGTGGTGCTCGCGATAGCGCACGACGTCACTCCACACCGGGCCCCCGACCAGCCACGTCCCGACCCAATCGTTGAGCCAGCGTCGGCGAAAGAGCGAACGATGCGAGCACTCGTGCATCAAGACCGAGAGCCCGAGCTGGCGGACCCCGATCACCACCAGGGCGAGCGCGATCGTCAGCGGGTGAGTCCAATGCGCCACGAGCGCCATCGCCCCAGCGATCAAGGCCCAGTCGGTCAGGACGGAGATGGCGCCGCGGAGATCGGAGGTCGCCATGAGCGCCTTGATCTCATGCCGTTCGAGCACCTCACTTGCCTTCATGCCGCAACCTCCGAGTCGATGTGCTGCCCTTCCGAGTGAGCACCGACAGGCAGCCATGGTATTACAGAACGACGCCCCGTCGGCAAACGCTCGTAACAAGCACAGTCCTCGCTCCGACGTCGTTTGTCCCTCGGCGTCCCATGTCGCGGGCGCCGACGCCCTGACTCAGCCAGCCACTCGCTTGATTCCAGCCGCGCTACCTCGGTAGACATCGGGGATGAAGAAGAAGCTGCTCAAGGGCCTCGGCTTCGCGGTTCTCGCCATCCTGGTCACCGTCGTGGGCTTCTACATCTTCGTCGAAGCGACCTGGGAACAGGACTACTCCGACATCGACTACCCGGACGTCACGGCTTCGACCGATCCAGCGATCATCGCGCAAGGACGCTACCTAGTGCACGGGCCCGCGCACTGCTCGGCGTGTCACTCCGTCGATGAGATGGACCGCCGCCAGGACGTGGGAAACGAGCCGCCCCCCGCGATCAGCGGCGGCCTGGCCTTCGATCTCCCCTTCGGTGTCTTCAACGCCGCCAACCTCACGTCGCACGAGGCTACCGGGCTCGGTCGACGCACCGACCGGGAGATCGCGCGCACCATCCGTCACGGCGTGCTCTCCGATGGCAGCCTCTCGGTCTTCATGAGCTTCGCGGTCGGCCCGATGTCCGACGAAGACCTCACCGCCATCGTGTCCTACCTCCGAAGCACTGAGCCGGTCGACAACCCGGTCCCCCCCTCGGCCCCCAACTTCGTCGGCCATGCGTTTGTCGTGTTGATGGGCCTCGGCCCAAACCAGCAGACCGGCCTGCCGCACGTCGCGGCGGCCGACGAGCCATCCGTCGCGCGGGGGGACTACCTCGCGAATGGCCCCGCGCTCTGTTACGGCTGCCACAGCCCGCTCGACCTCGCCGACGGAATGTCGCTTGCGGGCGACGCCTTCTCTGGAGGCACTGAGCCCGAGCCCGACATGACCGAAGAGGGAATGGAAATCATCGCGCCCAACCTCACCCCGCACGAGCTCGGCCACATGAACGGGTGGGACGAGGACCTCTTCGTCCAGCGGCTCACCGCGGGCGAGCGCCACGTCGAAGGGTCCAAGATGCCGTGGGAGAATTTCTCGCGCCTCACCGAGAGCGACGCCCGCTCGATCTGGCGCTACCTACAGACCGTGGAGCCGTCGAGCCGACGCGTGGGGCCGACGCACCGCGAAGCCGGCAGCTGGTCGCCTCCCTGAGGACCGCTCCTGTCGCTCGCGTGGCTCGTGCGCGAGCCGCTCTGCTGCTTCGGCTCAGAAGACGCATCCCCCAGGCGCGAAGCGCCAGGTGTCGCCGAGCGCCTCGTCGCCCTGCCAGCCTCCGAAGAGAAAGAGGTCACCTCGGCGATCCCGGACCAGGATCGAGTGGCGACGAGCCGACGGGCGTTCATCCACATCGACCCGGCGGAACGCCTCGGCCCCCCGCAGATCGAGAGCGAAGAAAGCGTCGGAGTCCAACCGGTCGTCGTGATCGCCGCCAAACGTCCAGATCACATCACAGACCGGATCGGCCTCGTAGCTCACGTGTGCAAACGCGTCGGGGCGCCCGGTCGGCGCCAGCTCGCGCCAGCGCTCCTCTTCGAGCGAGTACGCCCAAGTGTCCCAGATCGCCGGCGCGCCACCCTCCCCGTGGCCACCAAAGACGACCAGTCGATCGCGCTCATCGTCGTAGCCCAGAACGAGGTTTGTTCTCGCCGCGGGCCGTGGGTCATCCCGGCCGAGCTCGCGCCAGGTGTCGGTCTCGAGGTCCAACTCCCACAGGTCGTCTAGCGGGACGTAACCAGGCGCAAAGCCGGCGTAGACCCACGCGCGGCGGCCGTCGGTCGTCGCGGCCGCGTCGAAGCGTCGGGGCGGGCCGACCGGGAGCCGGCTCCACGTCGCGGTCGAGAGGTCGAGCGCAAACGCGTCATCGGTGCCGCCACTGAAGTCGTCCCCGCCAAAGACGAGCATGCGATCGCGCGCCGGATCAGCGACCGCGCTCGCGGTGACCCGCACGCTCGGCCCGTCGCCCCGCGTTTCGACGAGCCCCCACGGCCCGTCGGGCAAAGGGAACGCCCAGACGTCGTCGAAGCGCCCTCCGCGCCCATCGTCGCCGGTAGACACGAGCACCCGGTCCCGACGTTCGTCATAGACGGCGACGTGGCCCCAGCGCGCCCCGGGACCGACGCCGAGCTCGGTCCACGTGAGTAACCCCGCGTCGCGCGAGGCGTCGGGGAGCGGCGGCCCGGCGTCCATGCCTCCGTCCATGCCTCCGTCCATGCCTCCGTCGATCGGCGTCGCCGCGTCACCGCCGTCCCATCCCGCGTCGACGGCCTCGGGCCCCGCACACCCCGCCAGGAGCACAAAGACAATCCAGACGCGCGCACGCCGCATGAGGGCAGTGTACTCCCCGCCGCTCATCGACCGCCGTTCCTGGGGGGCGGGCGCTTTCGGGACGGTGCCCGGCGTCGTGTGAAACGCCCATCGCGGCGTCGCGCCGGAGTCAGGGCGGCAAAGGGTTCACTCTCGCGGGCCTCCCCTTGCTCCGCTTCGCCCCCGCCCAAGCACGCTCCCATCCGGCACGAGCGTGGGACAGCGCCGGAGTTATCCTGAGCCGGCATGACGACGACATTCGAGGTGGGGACCGTCGCTCCGGCCAATACGCGGCTGAGCACTGTATCGGTCGCCGACGCGATCCGGCGGACCATCGAACCACCTGCGACCGGCGCTCCCGGTGACCGCCCGAGCTGCGAAGCGTGGACCGAGATCGATGGCGGGGTGCACGCGACGGCGATGCACGCGTTCCCTGGAGCAGTGCAGGTTGCGTTTGACGCGCACCTGCCGCTGATTCTCTCGCCCGATCAACTCTGGATTCTCCTCGCCCAGGGCGCGGCGCACCACGTTCACCTGAACGCGGAGGCCCTTCGCAGCCGCTTCGTGTCGCACGAGGGGCGCGAAACGATTCGCGTTCGCCGCGATGATTTCGTCAAAGGCTCACCTGACAATCCTTGGCCGGAGATGGTGGAGGCGTTCTCCGACGCGCTCCACGAGAGACTCGGCAAGAGGGCGGCCCTCTTCGTGGCAGACTTCTCGACGACGGGCCCGCTCGAGCGCACGGTCTCACAAGTCGTCTTGATGCGGGCGGTGACGAACTACTTCGAGTTCGAGTTCCAGAGCCTCTGCGGCATCCCGCACATCACGCTGCTGGGCACCCCCGCAGACTGGCGTGGTCTCCGCGACCGCGCACGCGTCTTCCGGGAGCTAGCGCTCGACTGGTGGCTGGACGCGCTCGAGCCGCTCCTCGATGCCTTCGTAGACGCCGCCGAGGGCCGCGTCGACCGCGCCCATTGGCGCTCGATGTACAAACTCAACAGCGCATCCGGCGGGCCCTACGTCACCGGCTGGATTCAGGCGCTCTTTCCATACCTCGCCGATCCGGAGAGCCGGCAGCTCGTACGAAACCGCGGCCTCGACACGTGGCGCGAGGGCATGGGCGCCCTCTTCGGCGGGGGTCCCACGACGAATCAGCTCCCGCCCGCGATGTCGGCCGCGCCGTTCGAGTGGCAGGTCCTCTCGGAGCGCTATCCGATGGAGCTGCTCGCGGGCTTCATCGGGGTGCGCCAGGACGGGCACGGATCGGTCACGCCGCAACTCGGGTGGGGCGTGCGCGAGCGCCCGACCGACCGCTAGAGCGCCGAGCTCACTCAGCGAACGGTGGCGCCGCGACACGCTTGGGACAGCTGGAGAGCCGTCTAGCGAGCGTGAACCGGCGGCCGGGAACGTGCCCTCGATCGGACCCGGGCGGTGGGGTGGCCGATGCGCTCGGCGCCAGTCGTCGAATGGCGAGCAGCCCAGCCCCCAAACACCGCTCGACATCGCATCCTACGCTGTCAGCGCATCGTGGGTTCCACGGGCGCGATCTTCGTCTGCTCGGCGCGCCCTACGGCGAGGCACGCTCGCCCCTCAGCTCCCGGGCGACCTGGCCCAAGTCTCGAAAGCTGCGCAGCCGCCGCGGCGCGGACGAGGGCCACGCGCCGGCTCCTCCAAGAACGAGCGTCGCGCCGGCGGCCTCGGCCGCTGACTCGAGCGCCTCCATTTGCTCGGCCATGTGTGCCTCGTCCCCGGAGTAGCTCGAGGCGCTCACCGCCAGCAGGCTGATGTCTCGCTGAACCAGGATCTCCTGGACCTCCGGCATCGGCGTCGAGCGCCCGCTCCAGAGCGTTCGCCAGCCCGCCTCTCGCAGCGCCACTTCAGCGAGCCCGAGCCCGAGCGTGTGGTCGTCACCATCGACGGTCATGAGCATCGCGGTCGGGCCGGTCGCCGCGACAGCGATGGAGTCGACCACGCGGGCCAGCGCGCGCGCGATCCGCTCGGTCGCCAGGTGCTCGTCGATGACGCGGAGCGAGCCAGCCGCCCACGCTTCACCGATCTCCGTGAGCACCGGGGCGAGTCGGTCGCATACGTCAGCCCAGCTCTCGCTCCGTGAACGCTCGAGCAGGAGCTGCCCATGCACCGCATCGACGTTGCGCTCGAGCACGAGCGGGAGCCACTCGCTCACCGAGGTCGCGACCGAGGGGCCCCCTCGTTGCGCAGAGAAACGCTCGAGCGACTCGAGCGTGAACCGGCGATGCTTGCCGACCGTCCGTACACACTCGAGCTCCCCGGCGTCCGCCCAGCGCTTCACGCTGGTGGGACTCGCGCCGAGCCAGGCCGCGGCCTCTGTGCTGGTGAGCAGTCGGTCCGTCACGACCTGAGTCTATGCCAGAGCCCGGGCTCGTAAACGTCCAAAACGTCTAGAGGGCCCAAAACGGCCGGCCTGCCGAAGTGATCGTGTACGCACAGGTGAGCCGACCGCCCGCTCCTCGTCGCGAAACGAAACGATTCCGGCCGCCAGGAACGATCCTACGCACATTCAAAGGGTCGGATAGGCCAGAGCCCCAAAAACGTCCAAAACGACCTTTTCGGCTGGACGAACGTACCAGGTGGGGCTATTCAGAGCCTCGTGAGTTCCAATAACGTCCAAATCGCTCTCACCGCCCTCCTCGCCGCAGCGTCGCTGGGCCTGGCCGCGTGCGATGAGGGGGGCAGCACCCCCACCACCGACGCGGGAGGAGCCTCGACCGATGCAGCCACGCCCGGAGGCGATCCCGCCTTCGTCGCGAGCTGCGACTACACCAACACGTTCGCGATGGGCCGTGAGTGCCGCGAGTACCGGGGCGCTGGTTGGAACGAGACGACCGTCACGCTCGACTGCCGCCGCGTCTTCCCCGGAGCGACCGGCGAGCTCTCGCTCGGAACTCCCTGCGCGTTTCCCGACGAGATCGGCCGATGCACCGTCGGAGACGTGGACGCCGATGGATACGTGATCGTCAGCGCAGGTGAGCCCTCCGCGTGCGGCGCGGCGCAAACCGGCTGTGAGACGTTCGCAGGTGGCACGTTCGCCGCCGACGCGGCGTGCGACGGCTGCGCGGCGACCGGAGACGAGGGCCCTGGCGCCATCGTGCCCCAGGTCCCCGATTGCCGACCGGCGCTGGCCGGTGAGCCGGGTGGCGGCAGCGGCGCCGAGGTCTGTACCCCCACCCTCATCAGCGGCTCGACCGAAGCGGGCCGTTTCTTCGCCGACTACGCGGATTGCGACGTGGTGCGATCGCAGCGCCCCTACTACGCCATGGCGCCGACGGTGACCGAGACCGATCCGAGCGACCCTCGGCTCTCGGACGCTGCCTACATGGCCGAAGTGACCTGGCTCACCGAGCAAGCCCGCGCCTCCGCTTGCGTGTGCTGTCACAGTCAGAGCGCGACGCCGAGCGGCCCCGCCGCGTGGGACGTCGAGGCCGGCCCTCTTTGGATCGATACGGTCTCCGATGAGGCGCTCGCCATGCTCGCTGGCTTCACGGACTCGGCGGCGTTCGGATACCTGGAGGCGGAGGCGAACAACGGCTTCGACCGCTCGACCACCGGTCTCCCGACAACCGACGTGGGTCGGCTCCAGGCGTTCGCGGAGCAGGAACTCTCGCGACGCGGGCTCACCCTCGAGGAAGCGAGTGAGCTGCCGCCGTTCGCGCCGTTCTTTCGCGACCTGATCGAGTTCGAGCCGGCCGCGTGCGAAGACGGCGTCGGGCTGGATGAGGATGGGACCTTGCGCTGGTCCGGAGGCGGAGCGCGCTACGTCTGGGTCCTCGAAGCGGACGCCCGCTCCCCGGGCGCCCCACCCAACTGGGACCTGCCGGACGGTACCCTCTGGGCGCTGAGAGTGGAGTCCGACGCCGTGCCGATGAGCTGCGGGATGCGCTACGGCGAGCTCATGGAGGGAGTCGTCCAGCGTGTGCCCGAGGTCGGCGCTCCCCCTGCGCTGGTCCCTGGTCAGACCTACTACCTCGCCGTCATGCGCGACATCGCGCAGCCCATCACTCGATGCCTCTTCACGGCTTCGTGAGTCGCGGGATGAGTCGCCTCGCTCTCGCCGTCGTGACGCACAGCGTGCTGCTCCTCGTCGGCTGTGACGTCGAGATCCAGCCCCTGCGCCCCGACGGCGGAAGCGTGAGCGTCTCGGACGCCGGGCTTGGCGCGCTGACCTGTGCCGATGAGGCGATGGTGCGAGCCCGCGTCTTCGAGGTTCACTGTGCCGACTCCGACTGTCACGACGCCGACCGCCCCCGCGCCGGTCTCGATCTCGTGAGCCCTGGCATCCGCTCTCGGGTCGTCGGACGCCGCTCGGTGCACGACGCCTGCGGGAGCCGCGAGATCGTCGTCCCCGGACTGGCGCCGGCCAGCTTCCTGCTGGACAAGGTGTTGGGCACGGAGGGCGAGTGTGGTGACCCCATGCCCCTGGACGCGAACCTCACGCTGGAGGAACGGCGCTGCCTCGTCGAGTGGATCGAGTCCATGTGACTCGCCGTCGTTCGGTCGCTTTCGAGCGAGCCTTGCGTGTCGACGTCAGGGCCTAGCCGCCCGACAGCGAGACGCGGCCCGGACCCACGCCTTCGTTGCGGACGGGCCTCACGGTCAGGGCATCCCGGGCGAGCTCTCCATGGGATAGCCGCGCGTCTCCCACTCGACGACACCTTCGTCGAGCACCGCCGTGTTCGTGTAGCCCTCCGCGCGCAGCGCATCCATGACGCGTCCCGACGCAGCGTGGGGGCAAGCGCAGTAGGCGATGATCCAGGTGCCGTCGCGCGGAAGAAAATCGACGACGGCCTCGGTCCCGTAGAAGGGCACCGAGAGGGACCCCGGGATGTGACCCATGTGGAAGGCGGACGTCGCGCGTGCGTCCAGGAGGATCATGCGGGCGCCCAACTCGAGCTGGGCGTTCACCTCGTCGGCCGGCACATAGCGACCCTCGATGAGCGGCGAGAAGGTTGGCTCCACTCCCCCCTCGTTGATGACGATCTCTTCGTAGGTCGGAGGTTCGATCACCGGCGGAGGCTCGACCACGGGCGTCGCCCAGCTGCGCAGCAGAACGACCAGATCGTCGATCGTCGCGTCGTCGAGCTCGCCCTCCCAACCCTGCATCATGGTCCCGCGGCGCCCAAGCCGGATCGAATGTCGGAGGAACCCATCACTGGCGGTAGCGAGAAAGCGGGGGTTGTTCAGACTGACCCCCGTGTCGCCCTCCCCGCTCGCACCGTGGCATCGGGCGCAGCGCTCAGCGTAGACCGTCGCCCCGCGAGCCGCGTCTCCGGTCACCACCTCCTCGTGCACGTCCAGCGATGGCTCGGTCTGCCAGCCACGGATGTGCGTCACCAAGTCTCCCACCGCGTCGTCGTCGTGGGGTCCGCCCCAGACGTCCCCGAACGCCGACATGCGCGTGCCCGGACGCCCGTGCACGATCGCCTCGCGGAGAAACGCGTCGGTCGCCACCGCGAGGAAGTCCTGGTTGGCCAGCTGAGGCGCGTCATCTGCGCGGTACCCTTCGCCCGCGTCGCCGTGGCAAAGCGCACACGTCGTGAGCCATTGGTTGGCGCCCGGCGGGCCGGCGTCCATCACTCCGGCATCCACGGCCAGGGGACCCCCGTCGGGTCGGCCCGCGTCAACCGGACCCGTGCCACCGGCGTCGCCGGGCCCCGCATCGGCAGGGGGATTGGAGCTCGTACAGGCGGTCAGAACGCTGACGAGGAAGAGCGAGGTGAAGACGAGAGCGGAACGCATGGAGCGACCAGGATGCCTCAGAACACAGCCCCTGCCCACGGCCATGCGAGCGCGTGGTCAGAAGCCACCTTCAGAACGCCGCGCTCACCGGAGGAGCCT
>Ga0114933_10006546_pt1 | contig 10303 bp, 9 predicted proteins | sample 4SBtaG_FD_89691 | JGI IMG/M metagenome (GOLD analysis project Ga0114933, IMG submission 89691) | Deep subsurface microbial communities from Kolumbo volcano to uncover new lineages of life (NeLLi) - 4SBTROV12_W25 metaG | ecosystem: Environmental > Aquatic > Marine > Volcanic | place: Kolumbo... | reverse complement strand
GTTACAGTTACGCCATGCCCGGGGTCCCGCGCCCGATTAAACCCAGTTATCCTCAAATTTTAGCCGAACTGGAAAAATCTCAGATTGACCAGCTAGCACTGGAGTTCCAAGCTCCGCAACTAGACCCGGCACTTCTCGAACTTTGCCCCTCCAAGACCATTCTCTTTGGCTGCATCAGCAACTCTGATCCAACTATTGAAAGCGCGCCGGAGATTGCCAAGCGGCTGTTATCAGCGGCAGAACACCATGATCCAAGCAAGATTCAGGCAGCCCCCGACTGCGGGCTGGTGCCCCTAAGTCAACCCATTGCCAGGGCTAAATTATCAGCCCTGTTCCGCGGTGCACAGATTGCCCGAGACCAACTTTCCCAATATTCAGGAGGTTCCCATGACTTTCATGGGCACGAACACGAACATGAACACTGATTTCCAACACATAGACCTAGAACGCCGCAATCACGTGGCGCTGATTACCCTGCAACGCCCTGACCGTCTGAACGCCTTGAACCGGCTAATGGCTCAGGAATTGCATGACGCTTTGGATCAGGTGGCAGGGGAATTCTCGGAGATTAGAGCCATCATCATAACCGGTGCAGGCCGAGGATTCTGCTCAGGGGCCGATGTTGGCGACATGCCGGCTCGGATGGCTGAGGGCGGAGACAGAGATCCCAATAACGCGGACCCAGGACCATCCATCACAATGCGACTAGCCCCTCATCTAAGGGAGATTCCACAACCGATTATCTCCGCCGTAAACGGAGTGGCAGCCGGCGCCGGGCTGGGCATAGCCTTGGCCTCCGATATAAGGTTGGCCTCTGAAGGAGCGCGATTCACATCGGTATTCGTCAAACGTTCTCTGGTTCCCGACGCTGGCGTATCCGAGATTCTCATCGCACTGGCTGGCCCGGGTATCGCCGCCGAAATGTCCTACACTGGCAGGGTCTACGATGCTCGCTGGGCCCTTTCCAAAGGGTTGGTCAATGACGTTATTCCTGAAGATGAGTTGATGCCACAGGCAGAAGCTTTAGCCAATGAGATAGCCGCCAACCCACCGTTAGCCGTAAAAGCCATTAAGGGGCTGTTCAACGTGCACCACACGAGTCTGAATAAAGTGATTCTAGCTGAACACCGCGCCAACGACCCTCTACGTGGCACCAACGACCAGAAAGAAGCAGTACAGGCGTTCTTGGAGAAACGCCCCCCCAAATTCACCGGAACCTGAGTTACTGAATATAACCAGATTCTTTTAACGAAATTACAAACAACGCAAACGAATGCTAAGACAACGTTATGCTATCCTAGCGAAACACATTAATAGTCACATTCCTGAAAAAATTAACTGCCTTAAATGAGGAAATAAATTGAACTGCCCGCGTTGTAATGTTGCTCTGAACGAAAAGAAATTCAAGGATATAGATGTCGACCACTGTCCAGACTGTAAGGGCTTGTGGCTGGATTTTCACGAGTTAGACCAATTGGAAGACCATTCAATGGACGATGACGACGAAAAGGGCATGATGGAGTACGCCCGCCGGGAGAGTGACATATCTTGCCCCCATTGCAACGATGTCATGGAAACCTTCAACTACCGGGCCCATGACCTAGCCTTAGACCATTGCAAGAACGAACACGGTTACTGGCTGGACGAGGGCGAAGAGAAGAAAGTGCTAGACTTGATGAAACAACGAGTCCAAGACTTGAAACGCTCTAGTTCCGCAGAAGAGTCCTGGTCCAAATTCATGGAGCGTGGCGCAACCCGATCCTTCCTGACCAAGGTCAAGGACTTATTCACGGGCTAACCACATTCCAGTTCCCCCATGAACAATTCCAGCGAAGCGTCGGCTTTGGAGTAATCATAGGTAGCGTAGCGGCGCTGCCGTAATTGCACTACGTCCCCATTGAAGAATCGCTCGTACAGAGTCTGCCGAGATCCAAATTCAGTTCCTATCAAGTCCCAGGCCAGCCTGAACAACTGCACCTTCTTCTTGGCGTCCATATTCGCGTCCTGAAAATACTTTTCAATATCCCTTGACAGCGGCCCTCCAAAATCTTCCTCGGTTGGTGTTAGCATCAAACCGCCAGCTGCCAACTGTTCGACGATCGCCGCAACCCTGGAGTACGCATCGGGATACCAGTTGCGCATTGTGATCCATGGCTCCGCCGCCGGCCATATGCCTTCTCCCTCATACGGTCCTGCATCTGCTTCCGCTGCCCTCATATAAGCCCGCACCGTTTCCAGCGTGTCAATAATCTCAGAATTTTTCTCCTGGACGTGAGCGTAACCGCCGATACCGATGGCGTCAGTTATTCCGTGAGTTATTCCCAGTATAAATTCCAACTTAGCGATGCTCTTGACCGCCACCTGTTGCATGTATTGACGCCATAAGGGAACTTTCTGAACGGTCATGTTGGCCAATGGAACATCGTCAAACACAAAAACTCGTTCCCAAGGAATCAGCACGTCGTCAAATACGGCAAGCGCGTCCATCTCGTCAAATTGGCCAGACAGTGGATAGCCCGTCAGTGGACGCCCAAAGTCGTGGCTTGGTCGGCAGATGAACTTAAGACCTTTCGTGGCGACAGGCAGAGCAAACCCGATGCAATATTTCCGGTCCTCCTCCGTGTCGGACCGCAGCGGACGGTACACCGGACAGAATATCTCATCGGCGAACGGAGCCAGGGTGGCCAACAGCTTGGCGCCTCTTACGACCACTCCCTCCTCGGTACGGTCAACCACACCCACTGCTGTGTAGGCATCAGGAAGTTCTGCGATTGATATCGACCGATTCACCTGAGGGTGCCCAAAGGCATGTGTCAGGCACAGGTCCCTTTCTCGAACGTATTCGTGGTAATTCCTCGGATTATCGCCGCGTCGTTTGTCATTCATGCCGTAGAGGTGCGCCAATTGGCGCGAGGCAGTGACTTGTATATTTACATAATCCGGAGTTCGCCCCAGCATTCCATGGCTGCGTTGAGCAATAATCTCCAGGGCTACGCGGCGGCGCAGTAGGTCTTCTTGAGTCTCTGGCACCAGGTAGGACAAGGCCACTGGTTCTCCGCTAGTGGGTGACTCAAAAGTCATACGTTTGAAGTTTTCAGGGGAGTGTTGAAGATCGTATATGCAGGCGAGAGTCTTAGCCATGCGGGCGGTTTTCGGATGAGTGGTGACATCATCAAGAAGTTCACCCTCAAGCCATATCTCCCGACCGTCTCTCAGTCCGTTTAGATACTGTTCACCGGTTCGTACGGCCATATGATTCTCCATAAAACAAGACTCTTCCGACAATCATCGTGCCGAAAGAGCCTTGTTGGTTACCGTCTATATTTGCCGAACCGACGAGAATATTTCCCGACAATTCTGAACTTTAGAATTACTAGCATTTGCCCCTTAGTTTTGTTATTTGTACGGATTGTCCCAGGTATCGATACCGCAGACCTCTTCCAAGGGCTTGCGGGTGACAGAACCCCATTCGCCACGTGGGTAACCCAGTGGCATGCAATACACAATCTCGGCGGTATCTGGAATGTGGAGCAGCTTCTTAACTCGGTCATCCACCACCGCGTGCAGAGTGGCAATAGTCCCGCCTATGTTATGGGCCCTAGCGGCCAATAACAGGTTCTGAGCTGCCGGTATTATTCCACCTGCACCACCCTTGGACAACGCACAGATAAGAACCATTACCGGAGCATCGCCAAACTCGTTGGCCAAGCGCATTGCTGACCTTTGGGAGTTCTTACCAGGTGGAATGTCTTCCGGCCCCATGATGCCCTGATCTTTGCGCTTCGCCCACCAAGCTTCGTGATAGAGTTCACCCATCTGCTTACGGACATCGGAATCCTTCACCACGATAAAGTGCCATTGTTGAGTATTGCCTCCGTTAGGAGCGCGAATGGCCGACTCCATGATATCTCGCATGATTTCTTCGGGTATGGGGTCGGGCTTTAGGCGGCGCATGGCGCGTTGGGTGAACATCGCCTCGCCAAGGGACATTGTCAATCGGTCTGCAGTGGTCATTTCTTTATCTCCAAGTGATTTATTGAACTATATTGTGCTGGTTGCCATCCGGCGAAGGTCTGGGCGGGGTTCAGCCAATAGACGTCCATACCCTAACAGGGGTTTGGTTTCTCCGGACTGGCTGAGGACGCTCCAAAGGGTGGCCGTGTGGGAGGTTACAACCGGTTTGCCAATCTTATCTTCCAGGGTCTGGGCAACGGCCATGCCATCGTGGTTCATGCAGCTGATGAAAAGACCGTCCGCTTCATCGATGTGGCCCTGCCAGGCGTTAATAGCAAAATCGAATATCTCCTGGGGTGATACCGATGCGAACCCCTCTGCACTCTCAAAACCCATGCCTTGCATGGTCAACGCATCTATTCCGGCCTCTTTGAGGTAGGCTCGTTCGGCCACATGATGGCTATCAGGATACGGCGTTGTCACTACTATTTTCTTTAGTTTAAGATGCTGCAGAGCTTCAGCCACAGCCAGCATGGTGGATGTGATGGGAGTGTTCCATTGCTGCTCAAGTTCCTGACAGAACTGTCGGTCCCCTTCCATTCCACGGAGGGCGCCACTGACGGTACAACAATAAGCGACGGCATCTACCTTGGCGCTGGCCAACTCTCCCACAGCACGAGAGGCGTTGCTCTCCATCTCCACCAGTGCTTCTATGCTCTCTCCCGGAGCCAGCATCATACGGCTAGTGAGAAAGGCCACACCTGGAGGAGCAGCTTTTGGGTATCTCAATTCAGAGACTGACGAAGCGCTTACGACCACCAAGCCAATCTTGGTCTTTACGTCCAGTGCGTCCATATGCCCTCGCTCACGGATCAAATACCAAAGTATGCGAAATACCGGAATGGATGCGGATGCCAATTTTAGCACACTAGTTATCTGCCAAAGTCAGCAAGAATCATCATATCCCCGGTCTCCAAATCACCGGGAATATTTTTAATATTGGCATTATTGCTATAATGTGGCCCAACTTTCTCCCAGATTATCTATGAACTGGAACTAAGGCTCAGGAGGCCCAGTTTGGACGCGATGCAAGCCTATGAACGCCTGGGCGTTAAACCAATCATCAACGCAGCAGGTTCTATCACGAAATACGGCGGCACCAGGACTAGACCAGAGGTGCTGGAATTAATGACTAGCGCGGCCAGGATCATGGTCAATGTTGACGAACTCAACCGCAAAGCCGGTGAAGATATCGCCCGACTAACCGGAGCCGAAGCAGGTTTTGTTTGCAGTGGTGCTGCTGGAGGTCTCGTGCTACAAGCAGCCGCCTGTATCGCAGGAAAAGACCCGGTCAAGATGCGGCAACTACCCGACACAACCGGGATGAAGAACGAAATTATTATTCAAAATATGCACCGATTTCCCTACGAACAAGCCTTCCGCTCGGGCGGCGGCAAGTTAGTTGAGATTGGAGATTCCAGATACGCCCATCCCTGGGAACTGGAGGGTGCCATTGGCGAGAATACAGCGGCGGTAGCCTTCCTCTGCGCCCCATTAACAAACCAAAGGGCCCTTTCTCTAGATCTAGTCTGCGAAATCGCTCACAATCGTGGCGTGCCAGTCATAGTCGATGCCGCATCGATGCTGCCACCAAGAGCCAACCTAAAGAAGTACCTCGCTCAAGGAGCCGACATGGTGGCTTTCAGTGGCGGAAAGGGGATACGTGGGCCCCAGGGTACTGGTATCCTATGCGGCAGAGCCGACCTGATCGAAGCCGCGGCTGCCCATGCCAACCCTGCCCAAATGCTGGGGCGGCCTTTGAAAGTTACCAAAGAAGAAATCTTGGGACTGGTCACAGCCCTTAACATGTTCACTGAAGAGGACGAAGCAGCCGAGATGCTAGCTTACCGCGCCCTGGCTGAACAGGTTGTGGATGCCCTTAGCGAGGTTCCCGGCCTAACGGTGACGCTGGAACATGATGAGTTTAATTACTTAATACCTCACGCCCTTATTCGTTTCAGACCCGACCGGAAGGGGCCCAGCAGGAATGAAGTCGTAAAGGCCTTGGAATTTGGCGAGACACCCATTATTTTGCACCAACTGGGTCAGCCCGACGAATTTGCCGTTGACCCATTGAACCTCACAGAAGAAGAGACTTCGACCGTAATCAGACGTCTGCGGGAAGAACTGACCCGTCAGTAATATTTACACGCTAAGTATCTACACCCGATCTTAGGAGATTTAAATGGCCATCAAGATTGACCTGCGAGTGCCCCCCTGTAAACCCTTGCCAGAGATTACCCGATTCGTCAAACAATGCGAGGACGCCGGGTTTGACGGTGTAGGCTTGCTTGATTCTCAGATGTTGGAACGGGACGTTTTCGTCTCCATGGCCCATGCTTTGCTAAACACATCGAAGATCGACGTAGCATCAGCAGTGACCAACCCAGTAACCAGACACCCCTCAGTCCTGGCGTCGGCAGCCTCGACGTTGGCTGAAGTCGCGCCGGGCAGAGCCAAGATCTGGATTGGCCGCGGTTACAGTTCCGCCAACGTGGTAGGCATTCCCCCAGCCACCGTCCGACAGATGCGGGACGCAGTGGTTACCATGAAATCGCTCATGCAGGGTGATGATATCGATTTCGGTTCCATCACCAGTCGGATGAAACACGGCGGTGGCGAAACCACCCCGGTCTACATAGCAGCCACTGGACCCAAGGTAATGCGAGTGGCCGGAGAAGTGGCCGACGGAGCGGTCTTGATGACCGGCATCCACCCCGACCAGGTATCCACGTCCCGAGAGTTGATATTTGATGGTGCCAGGGCCGCCGGACGGAACCCTGATGAAATAGAGACGATCTATACCTGCACAACCATAATTAGAGACGACCTGCGAGAGGCCCGGGAGATTGCCCGGCCTTTGGCAGTGGCAAGGTTGATGCAACCCACGTACAAACGATGGTGGAAGGCTGCGGGTATGGATTTCTCGGAGTTCGAGCTGCCACGGGGTCTCTGGGATCTATATCCAGATGTCCCACACGCTGAGGATTGGGAAAAGGCCCGCGAATTGTGCGCTTTCCTGCCGGAGGATGCTCTAGCCCAGATCTGTGACAGCATGGGTTTAATCGGCACACCAGAGTACTGCGCAGAGCGAATCAAAGCGGCAGAAAAAGCCGGAATGGAACATCTATATTTGATGACCGACCAATCCTATGAGTTTCCGACCGGTGAACTTGAGGCCTTCAGGGACAAAATATTTCCGGCCTTGGGAAGGTAGGCATCTAGAGCAGATGTACAAGATGAGGAAGATAGTGCCAACGGTTCTCTTCCCAATATCCACGCATAATAACCCATAGACCGGTTAAGGCATTAACTTTTTCAAGTCCCTTTACCTGATCATATTCCACAATCTAGGAGTTTTGTCCAGGATCAATACCCTCTTCGCCGATTACTACGGGAGTGGGTAAGAAGTTAGTGGATATGGAACCAACCAGACTGGCGGAGCAACTCTCAATTATCTATATCCCTAGCTTAGTACCGATCTGTCGACCTTTATTCACAGTCATGTTATTCCCTGTTTGTGACGAATATTTCGATAGTGACAACGCGCCCACGGTTCGCTAACATAGCCTGGGGATTTGAGTCCTTCCAAAAACCAGGGCACATCACCTTAAATTCGGTGGTCCAATGGTTTTAATCCGACGATAGCGTACAGCCGACCGTAGGGGGTTCCATCTTGGCCGACCAGTCCGTGGATCAACTCTGTATCAATACCATTAGATTTCTGTCCATTGACACAGTTCAGAAAGCAAAATCAGGCCATCCCGGAGCCCCAATGGGTCAAGCAGACATGGCTTATACCCTATGGGATCGGTTCCTATCACACAACCCAGCCGATCCAAGTTGGCCTAACCGAGACCGATTTATACTATCGCCGGGCCATGCTTCGGCTTTACTGTATTCCCTGCTCCACCTGACCGGATACGACCTGTCCATGGATGATCTAAAGCAGTTCCGGCAGTGGGGTAGCAAGACACCTGGCCACCCAGAATATGGAGTCACCCCCGGGGTTGAAGCCACCACAGGACCACTGGGTCAGGGCTTTGGTAACGCCGTTGGTATGGCCTTAGCCGAACGTTGGCTGGCCAGCCGGTTCAACCAGCCGGGCCATCAGGTTATCGACCACTACACCTACGCTATAGTTTCTGATGGAGACCTGCAAGAAGGTATCGCATCTGAGGCCGCTTCCATGGCCGGCACCATGAGTCTGGGCAAGCTCATCATCCTTTACGATGACAACGATATTTCCATCGAGGGCGGCACTGAAATCACATTTGGCGAGAACGTGGCCAAGCGCTTTGAATCCTACGGTTGGCACGTGATCGGAACCATTGAAGGTACCGATATTGACGGCATTGCAACTGCAATAACGGCAGCACAAGCAGAGACAGGTAAACCCAGCATAATTATCTGCCGCACGGTTATCGGCCACGGCAGTCCAAATAAAGCCGGGAAAGCCTCCGTTCACGGAGACCCCTTAGGTGATGACGAAATTGCCTTAACCAGAGAAAACCTCAATTGGGAGTCAACAGAGTCTTTCACCGTACCGCCAGAGGCCAGTGCCCATCTCCGTCTAGCGACTGAAAGAGGCCAAGCCAAACAGGATGAATGGCACACAGCACTCGGAGAATACCGCAAGGTTTTCCCTGATGAAGCCCAGCAACTTGAAGATGCCCTCCTCGGGCGGCTGCCAGCAAACTGGGAAGACGGCCTGAACGGGTTATTTGAAAAAGCCGAACCAATCGCCACCAGATCAGCTTCAGGCGTGGTTATGAACGCTATCTCAAAAGGTCTCCCATCCTTGATTGGCGGGTCTGCAGACCTTGCGCCATCAACTCGCACTTCACTGGATGGCCGAGGCGATATCGGTCCGGGGGAGTTCTCTGGCCACAACCTTCATTTTGGAGTGAGGGAACACGCTATGGGTGCAGTGGCCAACGGAATGGCCCTCCACGGTGGTGCCATCCCCTACACCGCAACCTTCTTAGTCTTCTCTGACTACATGCGCCCGTCCATTCGGTTGGGCGCTCTTATGGGTCAGCAGGTCATCTACGTATTCACCCACGATTCAATCGGAGTCGGCGAAGACGGCCCTACTCACCAGCCAATCGAGCACCTGATGTCTCTGCGTGAGATACCCGGCCTGGTGGTCTGCCGACCAGCAGATGCAACAGAAACGGTGGAAGTCTGGCGAGCTGCCATTGCACGCCGAGAAGGCCCTACTGTGATGGCTTTCACCCGACAGAACCTACCAGTACTCGACCGAACTGAATTGGCTCCAGCCTCGGGTGCATTGAAGGGAGGTTACACACTCTGGGAGAGCAGCAACTCCCCCGAGATGATAATCATTGCCACCGGATCGGAAGTCCACATCGCCCTAGAAGCTGGACAGAGACTGGCCTCAGATGGCATCGCTACTAGAGTGGTCTCCATGCCGTCTTGTGAGTTGTTCGACGAGCAGCCGAAAGATTACCGAGAGCAGGTACTTCCATCATCTATCAAAGCACGGGTCTCCGTTGAAGCTGGGTCTATAAAAGGTTGGGAGCGATACGTTGGTCTGGACGGTGCGTCCGTGGGAATGAGCAGTTACGGCGCCTCCGCCCCCGCTGGTGTCCTGTACGACAAATTTGGCATCACTGCAGACCGGGTAGCTGAGGAAGCCCGCAAGTTGGTCGAATAGCCAGCTTTCCTGGGCTAACCGACCCGTGGTACATCAGCCGTTTGTCCCAAATGGCTGGAGGACATTATGCGTAAATTCGACTTAATCGTGATCAGCTCTGGCTCTGATTTAAAAGTTCCCGAAAATGTTTTTAACGCTGGTCAGTATGGGGAAATCATCGAGGGAGGTCCGTTTCGAAACACCTGCCTTAACCACGGTTGTATTCCGTACAAGATACCCATCCACTGATCCGACATAACCCAGACAGTACAGGCATCCTCTTCTTTCGGTATCCACCTCAAAGCTTAGAGTATCCATTGGTGTTTCATCGTCAATCGAGTATTTTAGAAGTCGGTGCCTCTGCGAACCGATGCACCTGTAGCGATTATCTTGCCAGTTTTGGCATTTTGAGGAGTAGAAGTCTGTGGAATTGGGAATGATTGGCCTGGGGCGTATGGGTGGCAACATGGCCCAGAGATTAGTTGCCGGAGGGCACCGAGTGGTGACATACGACCGGGACTCAGACGCAGTCACCGCCAGCCATGACTTTGGTGGTGAAGGCGCAACATCTCTAGAAGATGTGATCTCTCGCCTTGCAGCTCCTAGAGCAATATGGATCATGGTCCCGGC
>Ga0114933_10006545_pt1 | contig 10304 bp, 8 predicted proteins | sample 4SBtaG_FD_89691 | JGI IMG/M metagenome (GOLD analysis project Ga0114933, IMG submission 89691) | Deep subsurface microbial communities from Kolumbo volcano to uncover new lineages of life (NeLLi) - 4SBTROV12_W25 metaG | ecosystem: Environmental > Aquatic > Marine > Volcanic | place: Kolumbo... | reverse complement strand
GAATTATCTACACCATATCTCGCACCAATTGTGGTTGGCGCACCGTAGTACCGGGTGAAGAAAGAGATATTCTTTTAGAGGAACCTACCGGTGTGACGATTGCGGACTATGCAGTTGGAATGGGAACACCTAATGGCGTGCGGGGACCGCAAGGCCTTCCATTAGAGAAACCGCCCTATAGCCGTATTACCGCAATCGATTTAAATACCGGCGACCATCTCTGGTGGATTCCGAATGGTGGTACGCCAAGATTTGTTCAGGAGCACCCTGCCTTGCAAGGCTTAGATATTCCGCCGACTGGCAATATAAATCATTCGGCCATGATGGTGACACCTGAAATGTTACTACATACCGCTATTGGTGATGATGGTGTGACGCCTTATATTTTTGCGATCAATAAACAAAACGGCGAACGCATGGGTATGGTGCAATCACCAGGTCTGGGAATGTATGGCATGATGACTTACGAACATGATGGCAAACAACGAATCGTGTTACAGACTCCAGGGCAGTTGGTAGCTTACAGCCTTCCAGAAGACGACTAGGCTTCGAAGCGCTTAAAAACGGCTGGACTAACTCTTCACTTTCGCGCAAGAGTTGTCCAGCTCAACTAAGCTATCTTTCAGTTGGTCAAAGATTAATCAATATGTCTGACTTACCTATTAGCCGATTCCCAATCCCAGATATTAATGAACTGCCTGACGATCTAAAGGAACGCGTTCTCGCAGTGCAGGAAAAAGCTGGCTTTATTCCGAACATTTTTCTAGCTCTTGCCCATCGGCCGGATGAATTTCGCGCGTTTTTTAGCTATCACGATGCCTTGATGGAGAGGGAATCAGGGCTAAGTAAGGCGGAACGGGAAATGATCGTCGTTGCTACTTCGGGCCTTAATCAATGCATTTACTGCGTAGTGGCCCATGGCGCAATTCTTCGAATTCGAGAGAAAAATCAATTAATCGCTGATCAAGTTGCCACAAACTATCAAAAAGCAGATATTAACGATCGCCAGAAGGTCATGTTGGATTTTGCAGTTAAAGTGTCGCAAAAATCCTATGAAGTCGATGAAAATGATATTAAAGCCCTACAACACCAAGGGTTTAGCGAAGAAGACGTGTGGGATATCGGATCAATTTCAGCCCTTTTCGCCCTGTCCAACAGAATTGCCAATATGGCAGGTATTCGACCCAATGATGAATTTTACACGATGGGCAGAAATGAAAGATCACAATAATCAGTAACTAACAGCAGAATTCCCACGGTCTTTTTCGACATTTTTGAGAATAGCCATTGCATGCCAGCCATAATTCAGTCGGCTGCCTCCCACTGTTAATGAAAAACTTTGTCAGATTGCGGAATCGAAAGTTCTAGATGTCAGTGATGCTTTTGAAATAACCCATTCACATTAATGCCTACTCTCCGAAGGTGATGCAACAGTTAACGATCAACCCATTTACGCCTATAAAGGATTCTAGACAACGATTATTTGCTCGGAATATTTCAGGACCAATGACCAGCAGCAAGGTGCTAAGTTATTAGTGTTAAATCTTAAGCGCCTGGAAAAGATTAGACTCGAATATGCACAGCTGAACCACTCCTTGCTCAAAATGTGCATGTGGGAACCCAATCAATTAGTGGCTCGGTTTTAGGCAAAATTGATATACTTAACTAGCTCTTAAATTATGCTTCACCTCCTTTTTTATCTGAGCGCAATATATAGAGTCCTCCTATGACGACTGTTTCGAATTTTCAGATTCTTGCGTTAAATAATGCACAAACTTCAGAAAATCGTATTCATAGCGATGACACCGCCGCAAAATACGGATTTGAAGGGGCTTTAGTAAGTGGCGCAAATATTTTTGGCTACCTCAGCCAACCCTTGGTTCGCCACTACAAAGAAAATTGGTTGTCTTCCGGAATTATGGATGTGATTTTTCTAAAACCAGCATACCAGGAAAATTTGCTAACTATTAAGACTGAAGAACTTAGCTCCGAATACAGCCAACGCAATCACTTAACCGGTGCTTATAACGAAAAAGATATATTGATTGCTAAATTGGAATCCTGGGTTCCAAAACAGCTTCCTTCGATTAATGTATTAGCAGACCTTTACAGAGAACCGGAAGATGTAGAGCGAAAAGTGATTCACTGGGATCTAATTTCAGTTAACCAACCTTGGCCAAGCTATCGGTGGAGTCCAACTGAAACAGATAATCAAGAGCGGGTTGGAGCACAAAGAGATCAAGCAGAGCTGTATCAAGGTCCTGAAGGTTTCATTCACCCCTACTATCTATTGGAAGCGTGCAACAAAACATTGATGCGGCAATTTATTTTGCCCGCCTGGATTCATACTGGCAGTCGCCTCGTGATAAGAAAGCCCTTGCAAGCTGGACAAGAAATTGAAGTTCGAGCTATTCCAATAGAAAAGTGGGAACACAAGGGCCATCAGTTTATTAAACTATATGTAGCTATGATGATCCAAGGTGAAGCAGCAATAGAAGTAGAACATACTGCCATTTTTCATATAGCCACTTAACGAACAAACTTATTCGAAACTGCGTAAGTAAAACTGTGTCCCGCAGATTTCAATCTGATTGTCAGCGCGATCGCAACCCATCTTAATAGCCCTCAAAAGAATGTCATCCTTATTGCGGATCATTAATGTCATACCATTAAGGCAAGGATATTCTGTTTCCATTTTTTGTTTGAAATAAAGCCTGGAATTTGCAAGGTTAATTGTACATTCAGGATCGTCAACGCATTGTCCCAATATGTTGCGCCAGAGCCTAGTTAGCGCAATCGGATCACTAGCGAGCAATTCTACCTCTGTTAACTGAATAGGATTGTCTTCATTTGAAAATTGCCGCCAGCTGTGGCCACCAGCTGGATACCAACAACCCTGATAATCAACTTCTTCATCAAATTCGAGATCAAGAAACGCCGCTTCCAGGTCTGCTGGATGTAATTGACAAAAACTCCAGCCATCTCGTTTCTCCTCATGCGCAATTCTCACTCTTGCCGCAATTGCTCGCGCTTTAATGGCTTGTTGTGTTTCTTCTGAATCAACTTGAGTAATGACCATGTATCCGCCATTTCTACCCAACCGGTTTAAGTAGCGACCTGCAGCAGTGTTGTCTTCGATTGGAGCTATTACTTCAAGAAAATCAGTTCCGATTGGAAACAAGACATTTTCCAATCCATATTGGCGAACCACAGGATCACGGTGGCAGACTTGGAGCCCAAAAATATGACTCAACTGCTCAACTACAGGTTCCAGCTCCCTGGCTACCAGGCAAATCTGTCGCAGATGAACAGTCACAGGTAAATTACGCGGGGCGCTTCTTAACTAACATCTTCTGCTCACCTTCCAGCACTAATTCTCGGCGCTGATTATGAATAGTGGTATGTAATGTGATAACACCTGTTGTTTTCTTAGGGGTCAGGTCTATTATTTCAAGTGCCGGGTAGATTGTATCGCCGCGGTAGACAGGTTTTAGAAACTTTGCACTGTGCTCAATTAATGCAATCAAACTGTCTTCCAAGACATGAGGTAACATACCAGCACCCGGTGCAACTTGGGCAGCTACCTGCAATCCATGAGCAACCAATTCTGGATGACCACGACGTTTGCAATATTCGATGTCGTAGTGAATTGGGTGATTGTCTAGTGACACAGTCTGAAATGCCGCGAAGTTCCCATCTCCCAAGGTACGAGAAGGGATAAGAAAGCGCTGGCCAATCTCTAGATCCTCGAAATAACTAGATTCGCACAACGTGTGCTGCTCAGGATCAAAATTTAGGTCAATATCATCTGTCATCTAGTCAATCATCCTTTGTGTGCATGAGGTCGGGAATCCTAATTAATTGTTAGGGCTTCCATTTTTCTCGCAGACTATCACGGTCCACTTCGACACCGCCCAATATAACTCTCAGGATATTTCGAGTATTCCGTATGTCATCTAACGGATTATTACTCAGTAGAACCAGGTCTGCACTCTTGCCCGGCTTAATACTACCGCGGCTGTCCAAACCCAAGTGTTTAGCAGCATTGCTAGTGCTAGCAACAAGCGCCTGCATTGGCGACATACCTAAACGAACATAGATCTCCATCTCTCGGTGTCCGGTATAACCAAAGGGATGGTTTGGTACAGCCCCGGCATCGGTTCCCAGTACTATGTCTACACCTGCAACCAGTAACCCATTAAAGCTAGCGCGTAATTCCGTTTGTGCAAATGGATTCTGATTCGCAATAGTCTGCCTATTACTATTGCTGGCTGTAAGTGGAGCCATAACAGAGTCTGCAAAGATTTGACTGAGAAACTCATCTTCACCTATAGCCTCTCTCCTTAATTCATTAAGCCCCCAATTGGGCACGATGAATGAATTAGCAGCATTAGCTTGAGCAGCAATGTCTGCACCGAGATCTCCGCCAATTCGACCGTGCAAAAATCCGTGAGCGCCTGCTGCTATGAGATCAGGCATATCAATAGCAAACTGCTGATGCACGAAAACTTTTAACCCACGCGCATTAGCTTCATCGATTACAGCGCGGTATAGGTCAGGTGCGAGTTTGGCCTGACTGCCACCACGATCATCGACCCAGATTTTGATAAATCCAATTCCTTTTTCTGCGGCGATTCTTACTTGCTCTTTAGCCTGTTCAGGATTCTCAAGGCCATACAGAATAGTTTCACCTGATCTCTCTTCGACCGCTAATGCATGGCCTAAGAACAAATCGTTCGGTCCCTGGCCGGGCGGAGCCATTCCTGCTGCAAATAACAGCTGTGCTCCCACGAACTCGCCATTCATTCTTGCAACTTCTACTTCATTGACGATATTTGGTGCATCACTACCCGCAGAGAAGACGGCACTGAACCCGTAGTATGCGTATTGCTCCAAGTTATCAATTAAGTTTTCACGGCCATAATTTTGCGAACCCCAGCTACTTCTGCCCTGATAACCGAGATGAGAATGAGCATCGATTAAAGCAGGAATAATTGTTTTGCCACTTGCGTCGATAACTATAGCACCCGCTTGCGGCGCAAGTGTTTGGTTTGAAACCTGGGTGACAATTCCATTTTCAATAAATAGAGACCCATTTTCTATCATTCCACCGTCCCCAATAACGATTCGGACGTTTTGAAATAAGACACTATCGTCACTGCCGAATGTCTGTGCTAACAAGATACTCGAAGGCTGCGCCGCGAAGCCACACACGAGGATTACTTTGATTAGTCCAAAAAACTTTTTGCCCACGAATCTTCCCCTTTATTCGGTTATGGCTGACACAGTGTAAATCAAATTTACTAGCATCCGTCAAAAACTAGCCTTCTCTCTGAAAACCTTAGCTTTATATCCAAAGCTCAATTTTCCTTCTCTAAATACCTTTTTCTGCCTCAGGCTGGTAATCTTGTAATCTAAGAAAAACACCAGAATATGCAATAGAGGCGAGCGTGCTCGAGCAAATAGGCACACAATCTCCAGTCTCCAGGGATATAGCAATAGCTCTCGCGGAAGTCGATGATACGTCCACGCTGGCTGATATCGCCTGCCAAATGCGTGATGCCAGCCACCATAATGTCATTACTTACTCCAAAAAGGTGTTCATTCCCCTCACCCATTTGTGCCGGGATGTTTGCCACTATTGCACTTTTGCAAAAACTCCTAAGCGAATTGTTAGCCCTTATATGCCAGTGGACGAAGTTCTCGAGCTTTGTCGAGAAGCTGCTGCCCTCGGTTGCCAAGAAGCACTATTTACCCTCGGTGAAAAACCAGAACTTCGTTATAAAGCGGCAAGGGAAGCTTTAGCGGAAATGGGATTTGCTTCCACTCTCGAATATGTCGCCTATGTCGCCGAGCGAGTTTTAAAAGAAACTGGCATGCTGCCACACATAAATGCTGGCAATATGACTGCTGAAGAAATCATTTTCCTACGTAAGGTTTCAGCCTCAATGGGCATCATGTTGGAATCTGTTTCGTCCCGACTATGCGAAAAAGGAATGCCTCACTATGGCTCGCCAGATAAGATTCCAGAAGTTCGGCTAGAAACTATGGCGTTGGCGGGTAAACAAAAGGTGCCATTTACCACGGGTATCTTAATCGGCATTGGTGAAACCAGACTAGAACGAATTGAATCTCTATTAGCCATCAGGGATGTGCACGAAAAATATGGCCATATTCAAGAAATCATTGTCCAGAATTTTCGTGCTAAACCAGATACACAAATGCATTCCGCTCCGGAACCAGATTTGAATGAATTGCTTTGGACCATTGCCGTTGCCCGATTAATTTTTGGCCCAGAGATGAACATTCAAGCGCCACCGAATTTAAGTCCCGGCGTACTACCCCAATTAGTGCATGCCGGAATTGATGACTGGGGTGGTGTTTCGCCATTGACACCGGATCATGTGAATCCTGAAGCACCATGGCCCCATTTAGATAACTTGGCACGAGAAACAGAAGCTGCAGGAAAATTTCTCGAACAGCGCCTTACGGTTTACCCCAGCTATGTAAAAAATTATAAACATTGGCTCGCTGACGAAACCATTGCAGCAGTACTTCGTCAGGCCGACGCAAGCGGATTTGCAAAAAGGGATACCTGGACACCCGGTGAGCGTGCAGTTATTCCAGGATTAGAAAAACAGCAAATTCTTAATAATTACAATTCGTTCCATGTTTCAGAGAAAATTAAATCCATAGTTGAGAAAAAGTTAAGCGGCAAAGAATTAAACCTCGATGAAGTAACCTGCCTTTTTGAAAGCCGTGGTCCCAATTTCGCTTATCTCACTCATATCGCCAATGAGCTACGTGAGGAATGCAATGGATACACAGTTAGTTATGTAGTTAATCGGAACATTAACTACACCAATGTTTGCTATTTCAAATGTCAGTTTTGCGCATTCTCGAAAGGAAAGTTGAGTGAAAATCTGCGCGGTCGTCCCTACGACATAAGCGCTGAGGAAATTGCCCGTCGCTGTCAGGAAGCTTGGGATAGGGGTGCAACAGAAGTTTGTATGCAAGGCGGAATTCATCCTGATTACACAGGCCAAACTTATTTAGACATTGTGGCAACTGTAAAAGCTGCTGTCCCAAATTTACACATCCATGCGTTCTCACCTTTGGAAGTCTGGCAAGGAGCAGAAACCTTAGGAATTTCACTCGAAGAGTTTCTAAAAGCATTAAAAGAAGCTGGTCTTTCAACCCTGCCAGGCACTGCTGCAGAAATCCTCCATGATGATGTTCGGCAGTTGATCTGCCCAGACAAAATTAATACTGAGCAATGGTTGCAAGTGATGGAGGCTGCACACAAAACTGGCTTCAATACCACAGCAACAGTAATGTATGGCCATGTTGAATCCACAGAACATTGGGCTGCACATCTACTAGCGATTCGCGATCTTCAGTCCCGCACCGGCGGTTTTACCGAATTCGTGCCTCTACCTTATGTGCACATGGAAGCGCCAATGTACCTAAAGGGTAAATCCCGCGCCGGGCCAAGTTTTCGGGAAGCTATCTTAATGCATTCAATAGCCCGAATCGTATTCCATGGATTAATCGATAACATTCAGACATCCTGGGTGAAGATGGGGCAGGAAGGTGTGCAGGCTTGTTTAAATGCCGGCGCCAATGATATTGGTGGCACATTGATGAATGAAAGCATTACCCGAGCAGCCGGAGCCGATCACGGCCAAGAATGGTCAGCCGCCGCAATGGAGGAAGCATTGCAGGAAATGCAGCGAACGCCGCGCATGCGTACCACTTCTTATCAAGACGCGCCTGCCGCGCGGAAGGAAATCGCGTTTAATGCGCCGGAGTTGCAACAAATTGAAAACACGGCAGCAAATAAACTGCAACGCAGCAAGAAATTGGATAACCTTGTGCAGGTAGGATAAGGCAGTACCAACCAAGTTCTTTCGATAATACGCCTAAACATTATCTCGATTCGAACCGAAACCATGTGAATTCGGAAAATCAGCTAACGCCTATGGCCTTTAGATTGGGAATGCTGCGGTCAAAAAAGTAATACGGATGGAAGATAGATGATGAAGATTGCAGTAACCGGAGCCAATAGCAGCGTAGGTCAAAATCTTTTAGAACAACTTAAGGTGAAGGCGGACACAAACGTGGTCGCAGGCGTTCGCAACAAAAAAGCTTTCGCTTCTTTACCACAAGCAGAATCGATTAAACCACAAATAATCGCTTACGATGATTTGGAGTCATTACAAGCTACGATGACAGATGCAGACTGTGTCGTTCATCTTGCTGGAATACTGATCGAAACCAAACACTCAAACTATGCATCCGCCAATGTTGCTGCTACTGCAGCAGTAGTTGAAGCCGCACAAAAGTGTGGAGTAAAACATCTGATCTTTATTAGCGTTGTCGGTGCTGATACCGAATCTAAAAATGCTTATTTCAGATCAAAGGGATCAGCCGAAAATCTCATTGCTTATTCTGGAATTCCTGCCAGTATGCTGCGCACGCCTATTTTATTAGGACCCGGCGCCGCTGGCGCTAATGCCATCCTCGGCATGGCAAATGCCGGACAAACCAAAGTACTTGGTGGCGGTTATTATTGTATGCGCCCATTGGATATCGATGACCTGAGTAAGGCCATAGTAAAACTCATTGAGAGTCCACCCAGTGGCGTAGTAACCCATGAACTAGTTGGTCCAGAAAGTACACCTTATCGCGAAATCATCGCTAAAACTGCCGAATTAATGGGTAAGACAGTAGATGTAGGCTCAGTACCAGTTCTATTAGCGAAAATCGGCGCCGCCATTACCAGTACTCTGAAAAGAGGCGGCATAACACCGACGGTAATAGATGTAATCACCAAGGACGAAGTTGTAGAAACTAATGCCGATGCGGCGATTGGTATTACACTTACTTCACTTGAAGAAACCCTAAGAAAAGTAATCAATGCAGGTAACCAATGAGCGATCAAACCGAAAGCAAGAAAACAATTGAAACTGCAACCGAAGAGAAAAACGAAAGAGGTTTGACTCAACACAAAGCCAATCCAATCGGCCGTGTTGTCTTCCTAATCATAACTGCAGTCTGTTTCGCCTATCTCTATTACCGTCTAAATGGTGCGGCAATGCGGGAAGGCTTGCCGCTGACGGCCTACATGACTCAGGTCTTCGCTAATGTAGCCTGGGGACCATGGTTAGCTTTGATGATGGGCTATTCCCTGTTCTATTTCGCTATTGATACCTTGGTAGTAACCCGCGCCCTTAACTGGTTTTTGGCTGATATTAAGTTCAAAGATATTCTTCCTATTCGCGCCAGCGCTTACATTATTTCAATTTTTAATGAACAAATTGGTAAAGGCGCCATGGCCTATTACCTGAATAAGCGTGACCAAATTCCCGGCTGGGAAGTCGGTTCGGTAATGTTATTCATCATGTTTTGTGAAATCTTTTATCTCTTAGTTTGGGCTTCAATCGGATTTGTATTTAGTAGTGAAGGATTGCCGGACGTATTCAGTTTGATGCCGGTAATTGCCGGTGGCGCTGCAATCTTCTTTGTAATTTGGTTGCTTTACTTTCAGGGCAAGATTTTACCCAATAATACTTTCAGGCAGAAACGCATTCTCGATTCGTTTAAGCAAGCCAAGCTTAAACATTATTTAATGTTTCTGTTGTTACGGTCCCCGGCACTGTTGTTAGCAATTGTTGTATACACTACCGCGTTGAACTTGTTCGGCGTCGAAGCATCTTTTTTACAGTTGTTGCCTTATCTGCCTGTAATCTTTTTTGCCGCTGCGGTACCCACTCCTATGCGGGCAGCAGCTATTACATTTTGGGTAATTTTGTTCCCAGAGAATGAAGGTCAAATGGCCGCCTTTGGTTTTGTTCAACACAATTTCTTCATTCTATTTAACGCCTTTATTGGTCTAGTGTTCTGGCGCAGAGCTCAGCGCGAACTATTTAACTAGTCATGGCAAATCTGCTAACGGCAATTCGCCTGCTGCTTATTATTCCGGTTACCTGGAGCTTGGCTGATCCACTCATTATTCAGGGCCAGGTGCTCCTGCTGCTAATTTTTGTAGCGATTGCCACGGATTACTTTGACGGAATTGTAGCCAGGGCGACCCAATCCGTATCCGAAAAGGGACAATTATTTGATCATGGAACTGATTTTCTCTTTGTCACATCTGGTCTAGCCGGTTGTGCCTATGCAGGACTGATTAATCCGGTGCTGCCATGGGTAATCGTGCTTGCCTTCACCCAATATGTCCTAGATTCCTACTACCTGCATCACCAAAGAGACCTGAGGATGAGCTTTCTCGGGCGCTGGAACGG
>Ga0114933_10006542_pt1 | contig 10308 bp, 8 predicted proteins | sample 4SBtaG_FD_89691 | JGI IMG/M metagenome (GOLD analysis project Ga0114933, IMG submission 89691) | Deep subsurface microbial communities from Kolumbo volcano to uncover new lineages of life (NeLLi) - 4SBTROV12_W25 metaG | ecosystem: Environmental > Aquatic > Marine > Volcanic | place: Kolumbo... | reverse complement strand
AAGAGCTCCAACAAGAAATAGAAACAGAGGTGGTAGACTTGCACAGCATAGAATTCCATTAGATGGTAGTTATGAGTTTATACCTTTTGACGGTGATGAATCAAATTATGTTGTATTTAGAACTGGTGAAATGTATTTAAATGCTGCTGAAGCTGCATTTGAAATTGGTAAACCAGTTAGAGCTAAACAACTTGTTAATGCTGTTAGAAACAGAGTTGGTATGCCAGCAAAACAACAGATTTCTCTTGCTAAAATTAAAAATGAAAGATTCTGTGAATTATATGGTGAAAACCATCATGTTTGGGATTTAAAAACATGGAGAGATTCAGAAGCTGCAATCCACATGAAGCCTAAGTGGGGAGTAAAATGGTTTAGAAGAGCTTCAGATGGAATGTACAAGGCTAGAAGATGGAAATGGAATTTCTCTCAGAACACACCTTTTCTACCAAAAATGTACTGGTTACCAATCGGAACAGGAAAGATTGCGGATAATCCAAGTTTAGTAGAAAACCCTGGATATTAATCCAAATTAAATTATTCATAATTAAAAAGGATCCAAGAAATTGGATCCTTTTTTTTATATTTAAGTATCATGATCAGAATTTTATTGATTTTTTTATTCTTTTCCTCATGTTCTAGCATGAAAATTGGAGGGGATAATTCCTCAACTAATCAATATGAAACTGGTTATGGATCTGAATCTAAATCAACTTCAACAAATTCTGTACAAACTGTAGATGGTGAAAAATTATTAGTTGGAGCAAGTAATAACGCTAATGATGCTTTAAGAGGACAAGCATCAGGTCTAAATGTAAAAAGACCTAATACTGGAATGCCTGATGATTTTGCAACATTTGTAATAAGAAATTTCTCTCAGCCTCCATTAATTATAGTTGATGGTATGGAGTCAACTATTGAGCAAGTTAATCCCAATGATATTGAATCAATCTCAATACTAAAAGATGCTGCAGCTGCTATTTATGGTTCAAGAGCTGGAAATGGGGTTGTAGTAGTTAAAACAAAAAGAGGAAAATAATTTATTATTAAATGAATAAAATTTATTTATTTCTGATTTTCTTAACTATTTCATGCTCTAAATCTATTGATAAGCCAAATCTGTTATTTATTATAGTTGATGATCTTGGATGGACTGATGTTTCTTATAACGGTTCCGATTATTATGAAACTCATAACATTGATGCTTTAAGCTTAAATAGTATGTTATTTTATAATGCATATGCTGCTAGTCCAGTTTGCTCACCCACTAGAGCATCCATAATGACAGGTAAACATAATGTAAGAATAAACATTACAGACTGGATTCCTGGTCTTGAAGAAAGCCCAAATTATAACAATAAAAACAAACCACTTATTGGACCTAAAGACCTTGATGAACTTCCTCTTGATGAAATTACTATTGCAGAAGTTTTAAATGATAATGGATACAAAACATTTTACTCTGGAAAATGGCATTTAGGAAGTAAAGGTCATTATCCTGAAGATCAAGGTTTTGATGTAAATGTTGGTGGTTTTGAAAAAGGAAGCCCAATGGGAGGATATTATTCTCCTTACAAAAACCCAAATTTATCGGATGGTCCCAAGGGTGAATATCTGACAGACCGATTGACTCAGGAAACAATTGATTTTATTGATTCTAGCGATGATTCAAAACCATTTGCTGCCTTTCTGTCTTTTTACAATGTACATACACCAATTCAAGAAAATAAAGAGTTTTATGATTACTATGTTGAAAAATTAAATGGATATGATGATAAAGATCCTGTAACCAAAAAAGAAGGAGATGCAATTACTCGACTCAATCAAAGAAATGCAAAGTATGCTTCGATGGTTCATGCTACCGATAATAATGTTGGTAAGATTATAAAATATCTCAAGAAAAATGAACTTTACGACAATACTTTAATTGTTTTTACATCAGATAATGGGGGTTTAACAACACAAAATAGAATTGCACCAACTTCTGTATATCCCCTAAGAGCAGGTAAAGGTTGGTTATATGAAGGAGGAATTAAGATTCCTCAACTAATTAAACTTCCAAAACAAATATTTAGAGAAATAATATATGAACCTGTTGTTTCATATGATCTTTTTCCTACTATTTTAAATACTCTTGATATAAGTTATAATATTGATAATATAGATGGAAAGGACCTTAATAGCTTATTTTTAAAAAAAGAATTTAAAAGAGATTACATTTTTTGGCATTTTCCTCACTACCATGGTTCTTTATGGAAGCCTGGCTCAGCAATTAGGAATAATCAGTGGAAACTGGTTAAATTTTATGAGGAAAATACCGAAGAATTATATAACTTATATGATGATTTTAGTGAATCTAATAACTTAGCTGAAGTTTATCCAGAAATTGTAAATAAACTCTCTAAAAAAATGGATGAAATTAAAATGGAATTAAATGCAAATAAAACTTCAGTAAATAACAACTACAAAAAATGAAAAATATTTATCTATTAATAATTATACTTTTTTTGTCTGCATGCGCGGATAAGGATGAAAGACCTAACATATTGTTTATTATGTCAGATGATCATGCATACCAAGCAATAAGTGCTTACAGTGATAAACTAATCCAAACACCTAATATTGATAGGATAGCTGATGAGGGAATTTTATTTACTAATGCCTGTGTAACCAATTCAATTTGCGCACCATCTAGAGCAGTTATACTAACAGGAAAACATAGTCATTTAAATGGAAAAATTGATAACCATGCTGCATTTGATACAACTCAGGTTACATTTCCTCAACTTTTTCAAAAAGCAGGGTATCAGACAGCCATGTATGGAAAACTTCATTTTGGAAATAATCCTAAAGGAGTTGATGACTTTTTAATTCTTCCTGGTCAAGGTGATTATATTAATCCTAAGTTTTTAGGAAAGGAAAAAGATACTGTTGTTACAGGTTATGTTAGTGATGTAATTACAGATTTAACATTAAACTGGTTTAAAACAAAAAGAGACAAGAATAAACCTTTTATGATGATGTATCTACATAAAGCTCCTCACAGAGCTTGGTGGCCAAGTCCAGAAAAATTTGCTGAGTTTTATGAAAAGAAATTCCCAGAACCTGAAACTCTTTTTGACGACTATTCTAACAGAGGAACTGCAGCAAAAACAGCTGAAATGAACCTTCTAACGCATATGCAGTACATGCATGACAGTAAAGTAAGACCTGATGTAATAGAAGAAATGGGTAAAGTAGAACCAGAGATTGTATATGTAAGGGGTGATGGTACATTAATGCGTCCGAATGCTTCAGGTTTTAATAGACCTTTTGGACGTGCAAATGAGGAACAAAAAAAGAAATATGATGTAACTCTTGATAAAATTAGTGCTGACTTTAAGGAAAATTGGCCAAAAATGAACGATGAGGAAAAAATGAGGTGGAAATTTCAAAGATATATGCAAGATTATCTAGCAACTATTTCCTCAGTAGATGATAATGTAGGGAGAGTTTTAGATTATCTTGAAGAAACAGGACTTGATGATAATACAATAGTAGTTTATACATCTGATCAAGGGTTTTATTTAGGGGAACACGGATGGTTTGATAAAAGGTTTATATATGATGAATCTTTTAAAACACCTCTGATGATTAAATGGCCTAATAAAATAAACCCTGGAATTACAAATGATGAGATGGTTCAAAATCTTGACTTTGCTCAAACTTTTTTAGAGGCAGCAATGATAGATGTTCCAGGGGATATGCAGGGTGAGAGCCTTATGCCATTACTTCTTAGTGAAAATGATAAATGGACTAGAGAGGAAGTTTATTATCATTATTATGAATACCCATCTGTTCATATGGCTAAAAGACATTATGGAATTGTCACTAAAGAATTTAAACTGGTTAGATTTTATTATGATGTTGATGAGTGGGAGTTATATGATAGATTAAATGATCCAAATGAAATGAATAATGTATATGATGATCCAGCATATGTAGATGTAGTAAATGATCTAACGGAAAGATTAGCAAACTTGAGAGTAAAGTATAAGGATTCTGAGGAATTAGATCAGAAGTTTTTATACTAATGAGGTTTATATATCTATTTGTTTTTTTATTATCATTTAGTTCTAGTGCTCAAATAGAACTTAGTAACCTGTTTTCTAACAATATGGTTCTCCAACAAGAATCACATGTAAACTTCTGGGGTAAGGCAAAAAAAAATCAAGAGCTTATTATTTATGCTTCTTGGTCTGGAAAAATTATAAGAACAATTGTTAAGGATGATGGCAGTTGGGAAGTAAAAATTAAAACTCCTAGTGCTGGAGGCCCTTATAATATTCAAGTTACATGTGATGGTGAAACAAAAACAATCAATAATGTATTAATTGGTGAGGTTTGGCTTGCAAGCGGGCAATCTAATATGGAAATGACATTGTCTGGAAACAATCGTGAGCCTGTTAATGGTTCATTGGATGCTATTGCTAATTCTAATAATACAAAAATTAGATTTTTTAATGTAAAGGTGAAAGTTAGTGATGAGCGAATTGATGATATTGAGGGTGAATGGTTAGAGGCTAATTTTAAAAATACTCCAAATTTCAGTGCCGTTGCCTATTCATTTGCAAAATATCTAAATCAAGTTTTGGACATTCCTTTTGGGATAATTAATTCCCCAAAAGACGGTTCTGTTGCTGAGGCATGGATAAGTCCAGATGTATTAAAAAAAATTACTACCAATAAAGAGCTAAGTTATTATGCAAAACAGCCTCATAATAATCCATCTGTGCTATTCAATGGAATGATTAACGCAATAATTCCTTTTACAATTAAAGGCGTAATATGGTATCAAGGAGAGGGAAATTCAGGGCGATATCAAAACTACATGAAATTAATGAATGGATTAATAAAAAATTGGAGAGATGAATGGGGATTAGGTGATTTTCCTTTTTATTTTGTTCAACTTGCCCCAAATGGATCACTAGGGCAGGGAAACGGAACCTCTCAAGCATTTTTAAGAGAAGCTCAGTTAAGAACAATGCTTTCAGTAGAAAATACAGGAATGGCAGTAACATTAGATATTGGAAGTACAATAACTAATCACCCACCAGAAAAACTTTTGATTGGAAAAAGACTTGCATATTGGGCGTTAGCCAAGAACTATGGTTTTAATAGCTTACCTTACTCTGGACCTGTTTATGAGTCAATGAAAGTAAAAAATAATAAGGTTTACGTTAACTTTAAATTTGCTAAAAATGGAGTAACTAGTTACGGCAAGCCATTAAGTGGTTTTGAGATTGCTGGGGAAGACAAAATCTTTTATTCTGCAGTTGCCTCAATAGACCCACATTGGTCTGCAGGGTGGGAAAATAGAAGTGTTCTCACTCTAAGTAATAAAAATGTTCCAAATCCGCTATATATTAGATACGGTTGGAAAAATTATATTAAGGGTGCACTTTACAATGTAGAGGGTCTACCTGCATCATCATTTAGATCTTATGACTTTGATTAATAATATAAAATACAATTTCATTATTTAATATTGAGGGTTTACCAGCAAGCTCTTTTTATTTTAAAGAATTGGTAAAATAGTTATTGAAAATTTATTGTTTTCATAATTACCAATAGATTAATTTATAAACATAGTTTTATCGACTTATTTATAATTATATTAAAAAAAAATTATTATGAAAAACTTAACTATACTTATATCATTTTTCTTTACATTGAACTTGACTGCTCAAAAATGGATTAATGATTCTAATTGTGATGATCAATCTTATGAAATTTTAAATGAAGCAATAACGCATTTAGCAAATTTGGAACAACTCACAGCAGTTGGTATGGCTAAAGCTGCAAAAATGACTGATTCTGGCTGTGAATGTGCAAACTTAATTATAGCTGCAGCTGCTAGCAATAATGCTAACTGGGGTTCAAGAAAAGATAAATTAGATAAGATAAATATTCAACTTCTTTCGTCTCAAGAAAAAGCTTGGTATGATCTATTATTAGAAACTACAAGAGGCGAAGAAAATAATTGGGCACTTGTAAGGTCATCAATTATTAAAAAATTCCCTAATAGCCCATTAATTAATTGGATAACAATTAATGGAAGTGATTTGGGCTGGAATAGATTTAAAGAGTTTGCAAACAAATTTCCTGAAAATTCATCAGCTGCTCATAATATGATAGCTTACGGATATGCATATGGTGAATATGGTGATGCACCAGATTATAAAGCTGCATATGAAGCAATTAAAAAATCAAGAAAGATGCATAAAGGTCCTAATGCCTTAGATTCAAGATCTGAAATTGCTGCAATGGAAGGTAATTATCAAAAAGCTTTAAATAATCAATTAAAAGCAGTTGATTATGCATATTTTGCTTCTCCTTATCAATCTAAGCTTCCAACTTATTGGAGAAATGTAAATAAAGAAGATTTGATTAAAAACTTAGAAAAAGCTCAAAAAGATGTTCAAGAAGCTATTTTAGAAAGAAATATTGAAGAGTTTAAAAAATATGTTACTGATGACATGCAATTAGTTTCAGGTGATTCTAATCTTCAAGATTTTTATGAATTTACTGATGCAAGTTTTTCTAGACAGACTAATATAAATTGGAATAGTTTTGATTTAAGAGACTTTGATTTTAGTTTTTCTCCTGATATGTCTATGGTTATTTTAACATTTTATGCTGATGGCTCATATACTAGAGATGGATCTGACGATTCAATAGCTTACAGTACTAGAGCTTCTTCAGTTTGGATTGCAACTGATAATGGATGGAAAACTGTTCATACTAATTGGGCTCCATATGGTGGAGGATCTGGAATTCCAAAAATTTAGATTTAAATCATTTTTATATAAAAGACCCAAGATTTCCTTGGGTTTTTTTATTTTAAAAAGTTTGGTTTTTTAATCAAATATTTTAAACCAGGTAAAGAAGATATTGCTGCACAGAATGTAAAAAGTAGTCCAATACTAGCTGCTAATTCAGGACTAAAGTTTAGGATAGATGCTGATGATAAAAACACATATTCTCTGATTCCAACTCCGCCAAAAGAAAAAACTGAAAAAATTGACGATAATATAAATACCAATATTATTTCTAGGTAACTATTTAAAATTCCAAGAGAATACAATATTATAAAGATTGATACAAATTGAATTACATGACTTAATGTTGAGTATATAAATGATTTCCAATAAACACTTTCATTTCTAAAAATTAATTTAACTAAATAATATCCGGTTATACTTATAATAATTACACTTAATGCAATCAAAATAAAATTTAATTTTATAAAAACGAACTCATATAATCCTATTAAAATACAACATAGTACACCTAAACCAATTAATCTATCTAATAATATTAGTTTAAGAGATTTTTTTAAATTCCAACCTAAATTTTTATTAAACAAAAAACCTTTGTAGGCATCCCCTCCAATACCACCAGGAATAAAGAAGTTATAAAAGAGTCCAATAAGATATAGAGTGAAGTTTTGATTGAATGAAATTTGTAAATCATTTTTATTTAATATATACCTTAACCTTTCAGAAGAAATTATTTGAGAAATAAAATAAACTATTGAAGCAGAAAAGATTATTAGAAAATTTATATTTTTAATTACATATGAAAACTTATTTAAATCAAGTTTTGATAAAGTGTAATAAATAAAAAAAATTGTTATGATAAATTGTAAAGCAGAGAAAATCTTTTTTTTCAAAATTTAAAAATACTTTATTAATTAGAATTTAGATATTTTTTTGGTGTAGTACCAAATTTGTTTTTAAAAGCATTTATAAAGTGACTTGCAGTACTATATCCTAAGTGCAATGCAACTTCGTTAACATTATAGTTTTTAGATGATAACATATTACTTGCTACATTCATCTTGTATTCATATAAAAAACCAAATACAGTATTTCCATAAACTTGTTTAAAACCTTCTTTCAAATTTTTAAGCGATATTTCTACCAATTCAGATAATTCTTTTAGGCTAGGAGGTTCTGACATCCTGCTAATTATAATTTCCTTTGCTTTTTTGATTTTTATTACATTTTTATCATCAGCTAAAAATGGACATTGTTCAATATTCATCTCTTTACCAACATTAAATAGTAAACTTAAAAGCTCAAAAACTTTTCCTTTGAAATAGAGTTTTTTTACATTATCACTTATATTTTGATTCATCATTTGAACTAAAATCGTGGTCATAATTGGACTTAGACTATATTCTTTGTAGAATTTTTTATTAATATTTTCATCACTAAGGAATGGAATTGATTCAGCAGTTTCAGAAAATAGACTATGAAATTTTTCAATACGTATTAACAAGCTAATTAGTTTAGTATTATTATTTAATAGCGCGTTAACAGGCAAATTCATTACAGGGTTGTACAATAAAATCAAGTTTCCTTTTCTTAATGGAAATGAATATGATCCATTATTATATTCAAAACTGATATCTCCATCTAAACAAAAATGAAATTGAATAAAGCTTTTTTCAGTTTCATACTTAACGTAATTTTTACTTGATTCAAGATTTTTAAAATCATAGTAAATAATATCATTATCAATTTGAGTTATATTATTTGTTCCTAAAGTGATATTTTTCATATAAAGAAATGATTGTATTTTTTTAATAACTCTATTTAAAAATTAAAATCATCAGATATTTGATTGATATAATTTTTTTTCAAAAATAACATAATTGATTAAGAAAGGAACTTATAGCGTTATTTTTTTTATATTAGGTTATGTTAAAATATTTACTTTCTTCATTAATTATTTTATCAATTTCAAATTCCTTTTCACAGAACTTCAAAGAAAAGGATTCATTAGCAATTATTAAGGTTTTAGAAACTCAAAGAGTTGCTTGGAATAATAATAATATTGATGATTTTATGCAAGGTTATTTAAAGTCTGACAAACTTGTCTTTTCTGGATCAAATGGTCCAGTTTACGGCTGGAATCTTGTAAAAGACAGGTATAACAGAACGTATTCATCTAAAGAGTTAATGGGATTTTTAAAATTTGATATTAATGATCTTTTTTTAATAACAAGAAAAGTTGCAATACTTCTAGGAAAATTTAATATAGAAAGGAAAAACGAAAAACTATCAGGTTATTTTACTTTGATTTTTAAAAAAATCAATGGAAATTGGTATATAGTTAGTGATCATACATCTTAATTAAATGAAATATTTTATAATACCTTTTTTCTTATTTAACATTCTTTTTTTAAGCTCTCAAGATAAATGGACATACCTAATTGATGATGACTTATCTAACTGGGAAATAAAAGAAGGTAATGCTGAATTTATAATTGATGATGGTATTATTACAGGCACATCTATTCTTAAATCCCCAAGTACTTACCTTGGAACTAAAATTAACTATAAAGATTTTATTCTTGAGTTTGAGGTTAATGTTAGCTCAGGTCTTAACTCTGGTGTTCAGTTTAGGTCATTAAAATCTGATCATTTAAGAAATTCTGTTTATGGTTATCAATTGGAATTGGAAGCAGATAAACCTGAAAGAAATAGATTATGGAGTGGTGGTATATATGATCAGTCAAGAAGAAGTATTTTTTTATATCCATTATCTGTTAATCCTATTGCTAGATCAGCATTTAAGGCTGACGAATGGAACTATGTTAGGGTTGAGGCAATTGGAAATTCAATTAGAACTTGGATTAATGGAATTCAATGTTCTAATTTAATTGATGATACTTCAACTGAGGGCTTTATTGCTTTACAAATCCATAGTATTGGGAAACAATCATTAGAGGGTAAAACAGTGAAATGGAAAAATATTAGAATAATAACTAATGAAATCAATAACAACAGGTATCCAGTTGAGGATTATGCACAGGAGATTAACAATATTGATAATTTTCTAACGAAAAAACAAAAAGAAGATGGATGGAAATTTATTTTTGATGGAAATACTTCGAATGGATGGGTAAGTGCAAAATCTGACTCCTTTCCATCTAAAGGATGGAAAATAAATAATGGCATATTATCTGTTTTATCATCCAATGGAAAAGAATCTGAAAATGGAGGAGATATTGTAACCAAAGATAAATATGAAAATTTTGAATTTGAGTTGGATTTTAAAATAACCAAAGGAGCTAATAGTGGGATAAAATACTTTGTTGATCTTGATTTAAATAAAGGGACTGGATCAGCAATAGGCCTAGAGTACCAAATCCTTGATAATAAATTTCACTTAGATGCATCAAAAAAATTTAGAGTAATGGAGCTTGAGGGAGAAAAATGGGAATTAAAAAAAGAAGATATAAAAAGAAATAGAGGAGTT
>Ga0114933_10006537_pt1 | contig 10314 bp, 4 predicted proteins | sample 4SBtaG_FD_89691 | JGI IMG/M metagenome (GOLD analysis project Ga0114933, IMG submission 89691) | Deep subsurface microbial communities from Kolumbo volcano to uncover new lineages of life (NeLLi) - 4SBTROV12_W25 metaG | ecosystem: Environmental > Aquatic > Marine > Volcanic | place: Kolumbo... | reverse complement strand
TTTTATTTCTTCACCATCTTTAAAAACAATTATAGTAGGTACTATAACTACCTTATGTTTTTGTTGTAATTCTTTTTCTTTACCTATATCTACTTTTGCTATATCACAGTCAGATAATTTATCTATCCACTCTACTTTATTAGCAGCGTTCCACTCTGCATTAAATTCAGTTACTACTATTTGAGCATTAGCACTAAAGCTAAACGCAAGTAGCATTAGTATTATTTTATTCATATAGTTTGTCTTCTATTTTTTCTATAGATTTTTTAATCTCCGAAACATCTTCTTGAGTCGTCATAATAGTTTGACGAATCATTTGATCTTTCATATCAAATTCCATGCGAGTAACATCTGGCGCTGGAGGCACTGGCAATTCTTTTGCTTCAGCTATATCAGCTTGCAAAGCAAACCACATACCTATAATTGTAGCCATTGCAAACCCTATTGCTATTAAAGTTTTTATACTAACTTGAAACCCACTATCTTCGTTTAATTCTTTTGCCATTGTTTAACGTTTACCGCCATGATATTCTACAGCATGGCCTTCAGTTATTAATAATTCATTTACATTTACCATTGTAGGCGAGGTTTCACTACTAACATGCAGCTGTCCCAACACTCTACCATACTTGCCAAGACCATGTGAATCAAGATGTATTTCACTAGCCTCTTCTAATATTTCTTTTAATCTAGCTTTGGCAGCTAAACCTCTTTTTTTTTCTTCAAGATCTCTTGTTCTAGACTCTGGAGTATTGATACCGGCAAACCTAATACGCTTTTTTGTTTGTATATTAAAGCCTAAATCTATATAACAATCTATAGTGTCTCCGTCTATAATTCTATCTAGTTTTACTTTGTATTGATACATAGTTAGAAGATTACGTAATTTACTCCAAATTTAAAGTCATACCACTCTCTATTCCAGTATTTATTATACTTACCCTCAACAAAAGCTCCTAATGATTTATTGAACTTATAACCAAGTATAACTCCACCAGAATAATCTAACCATTGTCCACCGTTGTAAGCATGGTAGGAAAACTCTCCTTTATCATCATAATGATAAGGCATTAAATTAGCCCAAGCATGCGACCAAAAAGTTTTAGTATAATGGTAGTAGTCAAAACCCAATACAAGCGAATGTTGTATTATTTGATCTAAATCATTACGTTTTCTTTCTGTGTAATCAGCCAAAACCCCTGGTATTACAACCTCTTCCCAAACCTCCTTGCTAGTAGCAACGAGCTCTCCATCAGGAGAAAAATACTCACTAGCAGCTACATCGACATTATAGCCTTCTTGTAGTGCTAGGTAAGTGTAATGTATATTGCCATTGCTTAGCATCCATTCTGCCAAAGGGTCATATCCGTACGGTTCAGATAGTCTTTGAGCAAGCCCAGCGTTGAACGACAATTTGTCATTAGCTTTATATCTATATCTCTCTGATGTTTCAAAGTATTTAATGTCCGCAAAGCCATCTTCTAAATACTCACCTTTTAATATATATTTGTTATCCACAAATCTTATAAAGTGATGCTGGTCTAAATATTCATTACCTTGTTGTCTTTTGTAATCTATTTCAAATAAAAATTCTAACCCACGCGCCTTACCTATATTAGCACCATCCGACCAAGATTCTTCAGTACCATCGTAAAACGTTTGAGCCCTGTTTTCATAGCCAAATCTAGCTATCTTACGTATACCAAGCGACAAGTTGTAATCGTATGGAGTTTGTATTGTAGCAGTTTCTAAACCATTTGTAACTGAAAACGTTTCAACATCTGATATAGATGTACCACCATTAGCGGCAGCGTAAAATGTAGAAAATTTAAATAATTTTTTTAAGTTTACTTGTGAACAACAGTCTTTAGGAGTTGCACAAGAAACTAGTGTTATTAATAGTATTGTAATTAGTTTTTTCATTTATCTTTTACTTTTCTAGATTTTGATTTTGATTTACTTTTCTTTTTGTTTTGTTTAGTTTTTTCTTTTACACCTTTCATTTTTTCAGTGTCACCAAGACCGAGACTCCAAGTGGTATAGCCTGAAAAGAACAAAAATCTTTGCCAAGCAGCATAGTCATTGTCTAAAGCATTTCTCATGTTAATACTTTTTTGATATAATCTATTTGCTGGAAAATTAGTAAAAGCTTCTATGTAGTTTGTAATGGCAGACCACTGAGGATTATCAGCGTCAAGCACTTTCATCTCGCTTATTACATTTTCGTTATAATTAATTGTTTTTTCTGCGTTAACTATTTTTCTAGATTTAATACCAACTACAGGTGAAAAGTTTAAAGCTTCCATTAACACAGCACTTTCGTCTTTAGCAAATCCTTTGGCTTCTCTTTGTTCAAACCACTTTATCGCCATGTTTTTAACGGTAGAAACGGCAACGCCATATATACCAGACCCTCTTAATATTGAATCAATAGTTCCATTTAAAACTCTTTCTTTTTTCTTTAAAAGTTGTTCTGCTTTTGATTGCTTTTCATCATCATCGTCACCAAACATCACCGCAAACAAAGCTGTTTGCAAGCTGTAAAATATAACATTTTGTATTGCTCCATAATATAGTATTTTAGATATATTACCCACATTACTTTGAGTTCTGCTAGTATAAGGTGGTGATATTCTTTTGTTATATATATCTGAAGCCGCTTTTTTAATTAATCGATTATATTGTGATGTTATATTTTGAAAATTTAATACTAATTTACCTATCCAACTTGCTTGTTGTTTCGAAGTCATATCAGGCCTAGCAGACTGTTGCGTTGACTGTGTTACGTCTTGAAAATCAGTAAAAGCTTTTGCTTCTGCTTCTTTTTGACTTAAACCTTCTTTTATGTACTTATTAATTCTATTTCTATAAAAAGTAGCGCCACCTATTGCAATTGCTATATTATCACCAATTTGAGTAGGCATAAAGCCTAATTGCAAAAGCTTGCTTATCACAGTGGCTATTGGTTTTGTTGATTTACTAACAGCTTCTGCTAATTCGTTACCATTAATATCAGTTCCAATACCACCTCTTCTTTGTTTTAACATGTCAGAGTTAAATATAAAAGCAAAATCTTTCCAATATTGTATTTGGTTTGCAAAAGCCTTAGCCGCTGCAAATATATTGTTGTCAGCAAAGTTTATATAGTTTACTATAGACATTTGTTGTAATATGGCAGACCTAACATTAAAAAACATTACAGTACCTACAGATCCATTTAAAAAATTCATCCACTTGTTAATCGTGCCACTTTGTCCTTTTGGCCTATTAACACCAGTTTTAATCCTGTGAAGCATGTCTTCAAGCGCGCTTCTAAAACTAGCACCATAAGCAGCTTCTATTTTGTTTAAATTTTCTTCAGAAAATATCACATCAGCATTTTCTAAAAACTCTTGAAGATATTGAACTCTACCTACTTTTCCAGTTGCGTCTATTAAATCAGTTCTTATATTTCCAGCTTCCCAACCATCTGAAGGTGGAACGTAATTTTCTTGCCTTGATATTTCTTGAACGTATTCAGCGTAAGACAATAAGTCTTCGTTTTGCTCTACTAGTTCAATTAAATTAGCTAAATCAATAGGGCTTAAACCAGGTACTTTATGTCCATTTTTATTCCACAAATATATCCTTATAGCATCTTGATACGTAAAGTCTCCATCAGGGGTTTTTTTATTAAGAGCTTTTTTTACATTTGGAAAGTATTTATTTAAAGCTTTAAAGTCATTAGCAATAGCTTGTTTTACAGTGTCTATTTCTCTATAAGCTCTATTTAAAGGCCTAATTAAAGCTTGTTCAAAAAAGTTTCTATGTGCATCACCTTGTCTACCTTTGCCCATAAAATTATACAACAAACCTGCGAAGTCTTCGTGCGATGGTGGTATAAATAATCTAAACTTACCTTTACTCGCGCCACGCTTTCTAGCTTTAGTTCTTGCAAAACGTTTTTCAGATTCAATGCTAGTAACTTCTTCTAATATATTATTAAAATCATTGCTCATTGTTTTACTAAACTTAACTTTAGCTTGTTGTACTTTACGTTTAACGTCAAACTGTTCTAGCATATTATCTACAGCTTGTACATTTTGCAAAGCATCATCAGCAAAATAAAAATCGTTATAACCTTCACCTACTTTACTAGCTATCCACAACGCTTTTGCTTCAGAAGTAGAATTAGCTAAGCCAGTTATATTCTCTAAAGGTATATTAAGGCCATTGGCTTTTAAAAACGCGTGTATTGCTGGCGCTGCTTCAGCCGGTCTTGCTGTTAATACAAACATATTGCTAGGGCCAAACTTGTTTTGTAATTTTAATGCTTTATTAAATAAGGGCGCTGTTTTACCACCAACAACTTCGTTAAATTGAGAAAAATCAAATTTATAACCCATCTCTAACAAATCTTGATAGTCTCTAGCATATTCTTCAGCATTTAACTCACCTTTAGTGCCGTCTGGAGCTACAAATATTATTTTTGAATCTGTTGTTGCTAGCGTGTCATCAAAATCTAAAATAGTAATGCCCTTTGATGTTTTGGAAAATTGATTTGATCTACTTTTTCTAACAGCTTTGTCAAGAACTTTTGCATCATTAATTTGTTTAGTAGAAGCAATACCTAAGCCTTTTTGCAAATCTTGCAAGTTGTACATACTGTCGTTTTGTTTGTTTAAAACTTCTGCAAGTTTAAACTGCATGCCAACTTTTATATCTCTAAACTCTTGATTACCTTTTTTTATAGTGTTTGTTGTACGTATACTAGTGTAAGCTTGCGTCTTAGCTTTTAGCATAGGAAAACCTTTAAATATAGACTTATTGCTAAGTCTAAAAGTACCAAGCCCGTGTATTGTTATTGAAGTAACAGGTGCATCTACTTTTTCTTTTTTACCATCTATTTTAACAATAACTTTTTTATTTAAGTAATGATTCATTACTACTTGCTCGTCTAAAGGCAAAGAACCTAGCTCTTTTCCATCTATGTTGTCATAAACTTCTTTTGGTATATATTCTTGTTTTCCTTTTGTAATGTTACCTGTTATTTGTTCTGCAAATTCAGCATCACCTTTTTTATAACCATTTTTTTCGTTCCAAGCGTTTATTTCTTTGTTTATTAACTTAGCTTTTTGCCTCATTGCTTTAGCAACTTTTTTAACAAAAGTATTTAAACCTTTTATGTCTGCATGAGTTTTATTTGCTAGTGTATATTTTCCTGTATTTACATCAAATGAACTAAAAAGAGTACTACCCATAAAAGCAGATAAATTAAGCTTTACTTCGTGGTTTTCTGTTTTACCAAACCATTGCATAATAGCATCTGCTACCCCACCTTCTTCACCAGCAACTTCAACAGCTACGTTTAAACCTTCCATTTGCTCTGACATTGTTTGAAAAGTTTCTATAAAAGCTTGTTCAAAAACTCTACCTTTATCCCACTTACCGTTTTTCTTTGTAGCAAAAGTCATACGTACGCCAGTAGGAGACACATAAAAACCATCATTCTCCATGCTTTTATTTATATTATCAAATCTTTTTCTAAGTGTTTTAGAAAATCTAACAGAGTCAAAACTTACTTGCTCGTTAGTAGCGTTTTCAGCGCTATCAGACATTAGTCTCATTTTAGCTCTTACAACAGCTTCAATATTATTAGAGTTTCTTTCAATGTAATTGTCGACAGATAAACTAGCTTTTCTTTTTGCAATACGTCTTATTAACGCAGTTCTTCTTTCTGTTAAAACACCAGGCTTTCCTTCTAAAAAGTATCTTATAAACTCACGTTTATTAGTGGTATTTTTTTGAGTAGCTTTTCTATAGTTACTAACTTTGCCTGTAGCAGGATCAATGTTTTTATAATCTTGTACACCTGTTTGCTCTTGAGTAAAAAACTTTTTATAAGAAGTTCTTATAGTTTTAATACCTAGACTTTGAATTATTTCGTTATATTCATTTCTAATAAAAGACTCATATTCTGCAGTTGGTTTACCTTTTGATATTTTTGGTACTATTTTAGATAAACTAGCTCTTATATCTTTAAGTACTATAGCGTCTAATTGCTTTTGAGCTTGTTCAAAAGATATTTTACCATTGTTAAAATTATTTAATATATCATTAACCTCAGCAATAGTTAAAGCATCTGCTAAACCGTCGTCTAATTCTACATTAAAATCTTTTAATTTTCTAAGCTTAACGTCTTTTATGTCTGTTTCTTGAGTAGTAGTTGTAACATCTGCTATATCAGCGTCTTTATCTTCAATAGCTCTAGTTCTTTTTCGATCTTCTCCTTCTTTAAAAAGTTTTTTAGCAGCAACTTTTTTAGCATAACCTATGTTAGCCATTATAGCCTCACCAATAGTTATTTGTTCGCCACTTTCTGTTTTTCTTTTAGCTTGTGGATTATAATTTAATAATCTTTTACCAGCCTCTTCAATAACTTTTGCTCTTTTAGCAGCAGTCATACCAAGGCTTTTAACATAGTTGTTTATAGCACCACCATCTAGATTTATTGATGAAAATATACTATTAAACTCTGAACTATTTTGAAACTCTGTTTTTGTGTATTCTTTGCCTTGTTCTTTTAATTTTTTCTTTAAATTAGCTTCTGTTTCGTTAACAGATTTTACAGCTTTTGATCTTGACGCAGCCTCTGTATCTACGCCAACACCTTTTTGAGCTAATTCAACAAACACATCGCCAATTTCACCTTTTCTAACATCGCTAGCATATTGTTTTAAAAACGCTTTCATGTCTTTACCGTTTTTAAATTCACCGTTAAATTTAACTTGTTTTTTGAATATACCGTGAAAATACTTAGCCAACTTCATAACTTGACTGTCATTAAAGTCGTTATTAATAGCGGCGTCTACATAAGCATTAAAATATTCTTCTGCGTATTTATCAAAATTAGATTCATCTATATTACCGTCCGCATCTCGCTTTAAATTGTATTTGTCTTCAAGTCTTTCTTCTATAGTGTTTAATTCACTATCAGATAATTCTTCTCTAAACTGTTTAACAAGTTTTCTACCTTCGTCAGTTATTTTACCATCATTACCGTTTATTACAGATCTTAATACAGCGTGTAATAACTCGTGTGATCCTACCGTTATAGCACCGGCATTAGCAGCGACATTCATATTTATTAAAATGTCTTTACCAATTATAGTACCATCGACATCTTCTATTTCTTTTAAAGTATATTCTCTTTTGCCTTTAGCTTTTCTTCTTTTGTTTAATTCTTTTAAAAACTCAGCTGTATCTGAAACTTGATAAATATTTAAACCTGTTATTTTTTTTATGGCTTTTCTAACAGTAGTTAAATCTTTTTCAATTTGTATTCTATTAGCATCTTTTTTTATTTCATTAAGCCTAGTATCTCTTAATGCTTGATTTTCACTTAAGTCATTATATAAATACTTAAACTCTTGTTCTGTAAGATCACCTTTATTAAACTTTTTTCTTAGCGCTTCAACTTCTTTTTTATAAGTATCAGATGCTGACAATATATCTAATAATTCAGTTTTTTGCTCTTCAGTTAAATAGTCAGCTAATTTGTTTTTACTTTTAACAAACTCTTTAAACTCTTCTTTTAACTCTTCTCTTTTCTTTTCAACTTTTTGTTTATACTCTAGGTCTTTTGTTGCCACAGCCTCGTCAGTTAAATAAGATATTTTATCTATATAGTCGTTTATTATTTTACGAGAAGTAGGGTCAGATTTTAAAGCTTTATCTAACAATCTTCTTGCCCCTGATCTTACTACTCCCCCAGCACCAGCCATACTTGTACCACCAACCATACCCATTGTAAAATCTTCTAAAAAGTCGTCAGAAGTTAAAGTATCTTCCATAACGTTTTTTACAGCATCAACATTACTTTTACCAGTGGCTTTTTCAATATTAACTTTGTTTAATAAACCTTGAAAACTTTCTTGCAATCCGTTTTCAAAACCAACTTTTAATAAATTTACAAATCTATTTGGTTGAAAAGCTGATTTAAAAATATAGTTTTGCACACCATCTAATCCCATTTTTTCTAGCTTATAAGCAGCATAGCCTAAAACAGCGGGTACCGCGACATCTACCTCGTTGTTTTCGGCTAATAATCTAAAAGCGTCTGGATTGTTTTCACCGTATTTATATTTAGCTTTAGCAATGTTATAATCACTATACATCGGAAGCATTATTTGAGGAGCTATTGTTCTTCCGCCAGTAAGTATAGCGGGAATAACAGTAGTTGCCATACCGTTTATAGCTTGTGCTGCAGCAACAACTTTATCGTCAAAAGTACCACCATAAAATTGCGCATTTTCATCTGAAATTCTAAGTTTGTTTCGGTCGTCTACTATTTTCATTTGATCTGCAAGAAACTTTTCAGAATAATCAACTTCAACAGTTTTGTTAATTATTTTTTGCATACCAAGCTCAAACTTTCTTCTTTTTCTAGCTCTTACAGTCGGGTCTTCGTCCCACAGATTTCCTTCAAATAAGTTTTCCATTGTGTAAACAAACTTATCGGCTGTTGTTGTAGGATCAAACTCATCACCTCTTATTTCTTCTAAAATACGACTTATAGGATTATACTCTGGTGCTGTTTTCCAAACTTTATCCATGAGATCAATGAATCCCATTTTAGCTTGATTTAAGTAATTTGTGAAAGTAAGTTCGTTATTATTTTCCCATTGAAATACTTTTTTAACTCTATCAAGCACGCCTTTAGATTCTTTTCTATAATCAAAATCTACTAAAGTAGGGTCAACAATAGCATCAACCTTAACAAAACCTTTTTCTTTAATAAAGTCGTCAAAAGACATTCCGGCGCTGTCAGCTTGTTCGGCTACTTCATAAGGCGTGTATGTATATCCGTTAGAATGTTTATATGCTGGCATATTTAAACTTTTGGTTTATCTCCGTATCTATTAATAAAGTTATTTAGTTTATTCATTTCTTTTCTTTGACTAGCCTCGTCTGGGTTGCTAAAGTTAAGAGTTATTTTTTGGCCTTGATTTGTTTCTACAATAATTACATCAGAATATTCTGTTTCAGTTTGTTTAGGCCCAATAATTCTGTATGGATATGTTTTTCCTTCTTTAGAAATTTCTTTTGCAAACCTAATATTTTTAGGAAAAAGACCTTGCTTAGCAGATTCTTGAAACTTGCTATAGGCATTAACAGCACTATCACCAAAAAATTCAAAACCTATTTCTGTACCAGTAACAACATTTACGCTTGGAGAACTTGCTGGACTACGATCGCCACCAGTGTAAAAACCATGTATTTTATTAAGCCTTCTGACTTGGTCTTTTGTAAGAGGTTTTGTCATGTCCGGATCATCTTTCATGTCGTAATAATTACCATCTTTAAATTTATACTCGCGGTTATCAAATCCAATAAAGTCTTTTCCTCCACTAATGTCTTTGTTCATTATATTAATGTCACGCTTAGTTCTGTAAGCGCCAAATATTTCGGGTTTGTCAAACTCTTTGTAATAATCAGCTGAATCTATATATTCTTGCTCTAGCTTACCCATAACGTAAGTTCTGTAAGCGTCTACAACCTCTGTTGGATTTTTTCTAAGTTCATCTAAGTCTCTATTTGCAAACTTTTCGTTTAAAAAGTCTTCATCAGCAAAAGCAAAATCAGCAGAGCCTTTAGGTCCAAGTTTGTTAAATAATAAATCAAAAGTATTTTGGTAAGTACCTTTTATATCGTCCCAAGAAGCGTTTGGACTACTTAATTTATACTCTTTTATTTCTTTAACAGCACCTAAGTAAGCCTGTTGTCCTATGAAACCTTGCTTAGCAATAGCAAAATCAGACCAAGCTTTTAACATACCCTCACCATCTGTGTAGCTAGCCGTACCATCTTCGTTTATAGTCATGTTAGAATATAAACTACCGTTTTGTAAGTTTTCAAAAGTTAACTGATCAATACCTAACGTTGCTGGCGAAAAATTAGGATCATCTAGTGCTTGTTTTCTTTTAACAGCAATATCTTCTAGTGTATTGCTTAAATTTTCAAACCTAGTGTTTACACTGTTTATAGTTTCAACAGCATCTTTATATCTTTGGCTTTGTGGACTTATACCAGATGCAATAACCTTGGTGGCATCACTATATGCTTTTTTATTTAAAGTTAAAAACTCAGTTGCCTGAACTCTTAGCGCTTCTGGTACTTTTTCTATAGGTACACCAGCTGGCATTGCCGCTGTTAAAGTAGCTGTTGCAGCTTTGCTAGTAGCTAGCATATCTTCTAGTGGTTTAGTTGCACTACTTACTAAAGCTTCAAAACCAGTTTTTTCTATTGTAGGTGTTTTAGCACCTGTTTGTCTTC
>Ga0114933_10006536_pt1 | contig 10315 bp, 9 predicted proteins | sample 4SBtaG_FD_89691 | JGI IMG/M metagenome (GOLD analysis project Ga0114933, IMG submission 89691) | Deep subsurface microbial communities from Kolumbo volcano to uncover new lineages of life (NeLLi) - 4SBTROV12_W25 metaG | ecosystem: Environmental > Aquatic > Marine > Volcanic | place: Kolumbo... | reverse complement strand
TAAGACGAAAATTTTTGCTTCCGAGCATTTAAATGTGGATTCTGATTGATCGATGATTTTTGGGTTAACAAAACTTTCTTTTAGTAGGTCATAATCAATATTGGAATTCTCACCATTTATTTTTATTAGCTTTATTGATGTTGATTTCATATTATATTCAATTTTATTATTTAAAATAACATTCAGCCTAAGCTATTAATTTTTTTAACACTATACCATTAGATGTTAAACTGCTTATAAGTTTATTTAAAAACCTAGCCCATCCATTAAACTGTCTATGTCACCACCATTTTCTCTAAAGTCATCATAATCACCATGCTGGCCATCTGTTAAGGCATCGAAAGTGTCTCTTGCATGATCACGATCATCTCTTTCGTAATAGGGTTCGTCATGTTCCTGTTCGTATTCATCTTGTTCGTTTTCCCAATCGTTTAGTTTATTAGCTAATATTTCTTTCGCTTTTTCAGTTAATTTAATATCATCATTGTCTAATGATGTTGCTATGTCATCTATAACATCTTCTTCTACATAAAAGTGATCTAAATTTATAATGCACCAATTAATATAATCAATGTTTCCTTTAGAACATACTTCTTCTAAAGTGTCTCCTTTATGCATTCCAAATGTTAATTCTGTATGTGCTTGGTAAAATTTCATTTTTATTGTTTTTAGTTAGTTGCCGTTTTTGGTAATAAATTCCCATAAGTAAAATCATTCCCATAGGATGTCTTTTTTATAGGTGCGTTGATTACTTCTGTTAATGATTGATCTACAATAGATGAGCCTATTTCAGTTAAGATTTTTTCATGTTTTTTATCGTATGATGGTTTGTAGAAATGTGTGGCAATATTGGTAAATGCCTGGCTTAATGCCCATTCATTATTGCCATAATCGTTTATTTCTGTTTGTAATCTATTTTTTACTCTGTTTTTGACAATTTGAGCAGTATGTAATCTGTTAAATGTTTCATCTATTAACTTATTGTTTAGTTGTCTGTTTTTGGCACTTTGTATCTTCTTTTGAAGAATAGTGTTGTAATTAATTACAGATTCTTCAATTTTTTTGATAAAAGATTCAATGTTTGGATTAGCTACATGTTTTAATTTTGCAAATTCGGATCTTTCAACACTTGTCATTCCATTAGAGCAAACTAATACTTTACGTTTTAAAATTATTCGGTAAGAGCTGTAGCCGTTATTTAATCCATAAATAAGTTTCACCTGATAATTAATGGGTTCATCATTATTAGTTTTTAATTTAGGTGTTTCGAAGTTGTAGGTTTCAAATGGTTCTCCAAAGGGAGTGAATCCAACACTGTAGTTTTCATCTAAAGGCAGGCCGAAATCCGAAAATTTAGATTCAAAATTTTGTCTTATTTCTAATGGATTTAATTCTGTAAACCTTGATGATACAAGGCCATAGATATTACTATTTTTAGGATTTATATAAAGTATGGAATCTGTAGAACTTAATTTGTCGGCAATGGTTTTGTTGAATTCACTATTTGTTGCTATTTCACTTTGGACTTTTTTGTTTATTTCATCAAAGCTATTGGTTGGGTTGTAACCATAAAGTCTGCTACCTAGCTGATGAATAATGGGTCTATCTAATTTTCTTTTAAATCTTCTATTAGCAGTGTTGATGTTTATTTCATCTTTATTAATCATAACAGACAATTGATCTTCTTTATTAAGATCAACTTTTAAAAGCTTTTGTTCTTTTTTATAAGTGCTTGTTAATATTTGATTTATGTCTGTCATTTTATTTGGTTTATTACAAGTTTACTTTATTATAGCGCATTATAGTTGCGTTAATTATAAGTTCTATAGCTATATATTTCTTTTGATGCTCTTGTATTGGCAGTATAGAGCCATCTGAGGTCATCTTTTGGTCTGTATGGATGCAGTATTACATTTTCCCATTCTCCTCCCTGAGCTTTGTGGCATGTAATAGCATAAGCATATCTGGGTCTTAGAGCACCTACATAAATATCATCCATTGGATTCTGGGATTCTCTGAAATCTTTATTTAGTTTATATCTGGTGTGAATTAGTTGATTGGTTTTTTGGTTTGGTAATTCACCATTATGTGTGTGAAGTGTATCCAGCATAATTTTAGTAGTTGCCTGTACTTTTTCACCCTCTCCATCTATAAACTCTATAGATGCATTCTGAAATTGGATCTCTTCAAATCTTTCTATACTCGGGTCCAGTTCATTTATTTTTACGATCTCACCATTCATTACATACCCTTTAGAGGTCATTATGTTGTTGTTGAGCATGATGTTTTCTCCAATGTTCAGGGGTTTTCCAGAAAGTCCCATTACTTCCCTGTATTTATTGTTAAACCAGTTAACATCTCTGTTGGTCCAGGCTATTAATGTAGTTTTGTTTATATTATCTCTATCATATTTTTCGCAAAGTGTGTTCAAGGCTTGAGTAGAGCTATTTAACATTCTAAAGCTCAATACTGGTTGTTGAATGCCTCTTTTAATGGCATCTCTTAGTTTTTCAGCATTATTCATTACATAAGATCCTTGAGTTTGCCTCATTACTTGATTAAGTTCCAGTAAATCACCGTTTATTTCTTTATTATCTATTAAATAATGTTTGCTTAAAGCTGGCGAGTGATAGGAATTTACTGGAGGTAGTTGATAATGATCGCCAATAAAGATTACTTTATTTTTAGGGTTGCCATCTTTTACATATGCCAGAAGATCTGTAAGTAATGGAGCACTTGAAATATAGTTTTCGCTGTTGTTCAGGGTGTCGCTGATCATGGATGACTCATCTATTATATAGATGCTGAATTCTGTATTGTTATTATTTTTTAAATTAAATCTAACTCCAGCTCCTTTTTTTAAAGGCTCGGGTTTGTAGATAAGACTGTGAATGGTTTTAGCAATCACACGGGACTTGCTCTGCATTACTTTGGCAGCTCGGGCTGTAGGAGCGGATAAATAGTGCTCTGTGTCCATTTCTGTTAAATAATTGGTAATAGCTTTGATGATGGTGGATTTCCCTGTTCCTGCAGATCCCTGAAGTATAATAAAGTCATCTTTGTTCTCTTCTGAAGAGAATTCTTTGATTTTCTGTAGTGCTACTATCTGTTCACCTGTAGGTGTAACCTCTAAAAATTCTAATATGTCTGTAGTTTTATTTTCCATAACTATACAATTTTACGCAACTATAATGCAAAATAATTGCGTAGATATTAATTACTAGTTACCATTTCATCTGCTTCTTTCATGGAAATGAATTTGTAGCAGATGTCTATGTAGTTGATCTGGTTTTCTGAAATACCAAGAGTGAAGGTTTTGGGGCTATTGTTATTTCTAATCATAGGAAATTTTCCATTTTCGATCATAATGGCATTATGACCGCATTTGTTTTTCATGTTGATGAAAATTTCGAAATGGACATTGTCATCTTCATTGAGATCCCAGTTATCAAACTGTACTTTAAAAAAATGCAGGACATTCCATTTATTTCTGTTGCCAAAGTAGTGTCCGTTATCTGAGATAAGAGCATTCAGCATTTGAATGTCTTTGTTCATGATGGCCATTAAGAACTGGAACTCAATTCTGTTTTGAATTTGTAATTCTGTTGGGTCAGGCTTTTTGATAATTTGGGGCTTTTTCTTCATAATGCCCCAAAGTTAGATGTAAGTAGTGCAGGATAATTGCGTAGTTTATTCTAGTCTTAATGTGATTTTTTTAATTAGTAAAAACATATTTAAAACGTCTGCTTTTTGAACGGATTTCGTTTTCAATTTTTTAGAAGAAGTCTGATGTATGTAGTTGTTTCTAAGTAAAATTAATTTTTCTATTTCAATAAGAGAATCTTCACCTACCATTAATAAATCTTTTAATTCATAACTATAGTTTTTTATTAAATTGTAAATCTTGTTTTTAAGAGATATTTTTTTTCCTTTAGGTAATGAGTTTTCACTAATTATTTCCCCCTTATAATTAAATGCTATATTTTTTAGTTCTGAGTTGTCTTTTTTAAAAAAAGTTTTTGTTTCTCGGCTATCATAGTTATAAACCTCACAAATTTTTTCGTTAATAATCAATTCAATAATATTAAATAAATAAATATAAGAGGGTGCCCATTCAATAATATTGCTATTACATAAAGTCTTATAAAATAAGTCTAGATACCTTGGAATAGGTTTGTAAATTTTATTGTTAATTGTTTCAAGATGGTCTTCTATTTCATTTATAGTGTCTTTTATTTCTATTAAGTATGAATTTTTGATACATTTTTTTACGTTATTGGTTAAGGAATTTATGTTTATTTTACTATTTGTGACGTTATTTGAATTTTCAATTGATTCTTTATAATAATATCCATTAGCACCAATTTTTAATAAGCTATTTATATTCCAAGATTTATTAGTGGCTGTAAACATAATTACTTGTATTCCTGCATTTATTTTTTTTATATGTTCTAACATTTTAGCTCCAGATATTTTAGTAATTTCTCTTTGATTTTTGTCTTCTTCAGGGTTAAGACGAAAATCTAGAAGAATAAGGTGCCAATTACCTAATTCAATTTTTTCTTTTGATCTAGCTATAAATTCAGGGTGTTTTTCACTTTTTTCTTTTCCAATAACTACAATATCATCTTCAAAAAAAGCCTTTAGAAGATCACCCCAACCTTGGTTGGCGTTGTCATCTATGTAGAGTATGTTTTTATTGGTTTTGGATATGGTGATTTTGTTCTGATTAGTATTGCCCTTTTCTGTTTCGCTACTTATAGTAGTTATGTACTTGTAATACAGATCAGTCTTAAGCTCTTGTAATTGCTCGTTATCTTTTATTGCTTCATTTAGACCTGTTAAATCTGCAAACCTTAATGCTCCCCAAATATTAGCAACAGCATGAGAATCAGTGTTATTGCTGTTATAGATTTCATTTTGTTGTATGTGATTTACAATGTTAATTTTTTTTAACTCATCTTTCAGCTCATCAATGTCATTTAATTTTTGAGTAGCTTCTAAGTGCTTTTCTATTTCTTCCAAAGAATAGTCAATAAGCTTAATTCCTTTAGTTAATAAAGAACCGGCAAGTAGATTGTGTTTTGAAATAAATTCAAAGTCGGAAATACCATAAATAAAGATGTTTGATAGCTGATTTTTGCCACTTGTAAATCGAATATGCAACGCAAGGTTTATTCCAAAGAAATCTAAGTTACTTAGGCCAGTATTTAAGGGAATAAATATATTGGTATATTGTTTTTCACTTAACTTATTTTTAATGTAATTATCAAATACAATATCTATATTTTTTGAGTCCTCAAAGTCAATTTTAGTATCTGAGATTTCAACATTTTTAATGTTAGAAGTTATTTCTGGAGTATTTTTTATTATTAGATTGTCATTCATTTAAAGGGTGTTTATTTTGCTATTTATTTTATGTTTTAATTCTGAGACACTTATATTTTCTGAATATAATCCAGGAGAACCTATCAATTGTTCAATAATTTCTAAATTGGTTTTGTATTTTATATTGTATAGTTCTTTGTTAATAGTTTCGTTTGTTTTTAATCGAAAAAATTTGGCCCACAGTTTTTTCTTAGCAATTAATAATTCTTCCATTTTAAAGTTTTCTCCAAAGGCGAAGTATTTAGGTAAAATATCTTTTTCAACTTTATTATAATTTCTTAGTGCTGATTCTAAATTGGAGTAAAATGCTTGTACGCTCAAGGTGACAATATTTCCAGTAATTGTTCTATTTTGATTTGTTCCACTAAATTGAACGAGTAAAGTATTATCAGATTTGACTTTATCTATAATTTCATTTAAATCTTTAGAAACATTTGTGTTGTCGTAAAAAGATTGATGTAATAAAATAATATCACATTCTAAATTTTTATCATCTAAAATTTTTCTTCTAGCATCATTTAACTCTTTTTCATCAGTAATTCTTACTAAATCAATTTCTCGCTCATATTTTAAAAAACGATCATCATCCCAGTTACACTCTTTTTGTCTTTCTGTTTTTTCGTCTATTAGTAGTATCATTCTTTATAAATTATTAATTCATATTTTACACCTATTAAAGGCTCATTTATTTTTTGAATGTTTGTTTTAGGAATTGGCCACAATTCTCTTTTGTAAACATTTCCATCTATATGTTTGAAGTAAAAATTTAAATCGGCTATTCCATTTATTTTTTCAATAATACTCTCAGTAAATTTACCTTCTCCTTTATATTTCCTGTTTATGTCGATTGAGCACTTTGTGTTTTCTGAATGTATGTATAATCTAATAGGTTTATCTTTTTCATTTTTAATGCTAATGTTTAAAATGTAAGGGTTTTTATCGTCAATTCTTTCATGTTCATTGTTTGAACAAACTTTAATTATTTCATTGTATCCAGCAATAAGTCTATTTGTATCAGTTCTGAAGCTCGCTTGTTCAAATTCATAATCTTCATTTATTAGTTTGATGTTAATTTTAGAATTTTCTGAACTCAATATTTTATTTTCATTTTTTATTTTAGAAAGAAGAGATGAGCTTGATTTAAAACGAATTAAACTTTTAAAATAATATGTTAATTGAGTAAAATTGTAAATGTCATCATCATCACTCATGATTTCGATATAATCAAATCCGTCAAATGCTGGGTTTCCTTTTAATTCATCAGATGGGTTTGGAACCATACCTGGATTATTTATAGACCAATTCTCTAATTCTTCTGCCCCCCAATTAATCTTTTCTATTATTTTATTTAATGAAGCTTCAGGCTTTTGTTTTTTATTATTTCCTATAAAAGTGTTTATAAGATTAATTAAAGGATATTCTTCACCAATACCCATATGTATTTTAATTCCAGTATAATGTTTATTAACTATTTTTTCCCAGTTCGAGTGAGCTTTCATTAAAAACGTTTCAAAGTCAAATTTTTTAGTTTTTAATGTTCGATAAATTTGTTTTAATCCTGAGCTGTCTATAGGATGCTCAAAATGTTTTAAGATTGGATCTTTATTAAAGTCCTTTAATAAGGTTGCTAATTTTTTAGGACTTTTATATTTGTTTCTACTGTTTTTATATGTATTTCTAATTTTTATGTTTTCTTTCTTGTTTTCTTTCTTGTTTTCTATTATTTTTTTTAATTCTTCATTGATTTTTGTTAACTCTTTATCATTTTTAATTCTTTCTGGTTTTTTGGCATTATCCAAAATTTTAGTAAGTTGATTTTTTATTCTTTCATTAATTCTTTTTTTATTAAATTCTTCTATAATAATTGTTTTTTTATAATCTATTAAATGTAAAAAGTGTAATTCATCAAATTTGTTTTTATACTTTTTGTAAACTAGATCATTTTCACCTCTTATCATTTTGAGAAAGTCTAATTTTCCTCTTAAATAATTGTGTAGATGCAAACCTTTATTATGTACTGATGTATGCCTTTTAAGAAATTCTAATTGAGCATCTGCGTAATTCCTATTAGATTTTACTTCCCATTGATGTAGCCAGGATCTAATTTCTTTGACATAGCTTCTTCTTACATTCACTTTTTCATTTACAATTAAACCAGTAACCTCCTGTCTATAACCCCTTTTTTGTAATCTGGTTTTTTCTTCATTAATTTTAAAACATTCATCTTCAATAATTAATTTTAGTTGATCATGAAACTCATTATTATATTCAAAATCACAATTTGAAAATGTAATGTCATCAGCATACCTAGAATATGCTGATTTGTATTTTCTGCTAAATACTAATAATCTTCTGTCTAAAGATTGGCAAACTATATTGGAAATAACAGGAGATGTAGGAGCGCCTTGAGGAAGATTATTGTTTAAGCATGCAATTTTTGAAATGGCCTTACAAACATGAACATTAAGATTAAAGCTTTCAGAATTTAATACTTCAATTATTCTATCAGATTTAACTGATGGGAAAAAGTTTTTCAGGTCGATATTGTAAACAAATTTTTTATCTACATGTTTTGATGCATTTGTCTTAACATTGCGTCCTTTTATAAAACCATGTACACCATGATCTGGTTGATAGATGAGTTGTAAGAAAATATTTAAGCATTTTTGTATTAAGTTAAGTCTGTCATTTGGTGATTCTATTGTTCTGATCTTTCCATTCTTTTTTCTTAAAGTAAAAGTTTTGTAATCTTTTTTGTGGTATTTTCTTATGTCTTTGGTATTGAAATCGTCATAAATATTTTCAATATTAAAATAATCAATACTGTTGTTTTCGTCAATTGTTAATTCATCTACCACTTCATAGCCTGATGGTAAATCTAATTTGTTGATTTTATCATCAATCTTTTTTGTTGCCTTGTAATAAATTCTCCAAAGTTGTAAATCACTTATTTTATTTTTAGTTTTATTGTCCTGTGAATTATAAGCAGATTTTAATTTTTCTAATTCGCTCTTATCTAATCTTTTAATTATGCTTTTTTCTTCTTTAGAGTTTATTATTGGTTTAAGTGCTTTATCCCAATTTTTTTCTTTGGCTATATAATAAAATAACACATCATATAGATTGCTTTCTGTGTTATCTGGTTTACTTTTAATTTTTTTAATCTCCGACCAAGAAAGGTCGAATACAACCATGTTTTTTATGTCATTGATAAGATCTGTCAAAATTGGATGTACAGCTTTTGCAGGTCTATTGTCTTTAATTTTTCTTTCAATTTTGAAAAGATCAAGAGAAGTCCTTTTTGGAATAACCAAAATAGTCTCAGAATTTAAATTCTGATAGTGACTTAAAAAGTCATTCCTTTCCTTATCATTGAATTTTATATTTTTTGTAGTTAGATTCATATTAAATAAACAAGTCCTTTAAATACCATATTGTAAAGTGAAAGATTAAACTAAAAACAGTTTTAAAAAACTAAAAACAGTTTAGAAACCTTTTCTCCCCTCAGCGAAGGGAAAACTGCTCCGACTTCGGTCGCATTGTTCAAAATTTTAGGTATTCAAAGAACTTGTTGTAATATTACTTTTAAATTACGCAAAATATATGCGCTATTTAGTGTTTTATGTTTTTGACCCTCTCCTGGATCTCTTTTTTTAATGTTTTTCCTTTAGTTACTTCTAATATAGGAATATAAGACATTACTTTATTTACTGCATCCTGTGTAATGTAAAATTCTGCATCATAGTAATGGTATTTAGTATCTGTTTTAGTATGTATTATTCCTGGGAACATGTTTTCGTATTTAAATCTTCTTATCAAAAACACATTAGAGGAATTTACTCTAAAGGTGACTTTTTCTGGTTTTTGATCATCTTCTTTTCTGGGTCTCATTACCCCAAACACATGGTCGAAAAAGCTCAGTGCAGTACCTTTTAATTTATTGGGTAATTTATTTGGTTGTTCTTCCACGGACTGTATCTGATCCATGGGGCACATAGAATATAGCTCATATAATAATTCTTGATTGCCTGTTTTTAGTTGTTGCATGGCATCGTCCAGTAATTTTACATCTAAATACAATAAGTACCATCTATTGTTGGTCTGTCTTAAAAACAGGGGATATGCATGAACTTTCATTCTTTCGTTGTCGTTGTTTAGCCTTACCATAATGCAGCTACTTCCATTGGTGATTAGGTTAAATAGTTCATTAAAAAACCTACTCTCACTACCATGTTCTTTTTCGTACATGATGAACTCATCTACGTTTTCAGTTGCCAGACTGGACCTGTACTTCTGAATGGCTTCTATGCTTTTGTTAAGCTCATTGTCTTTGAGTTTTTTAGCTATGCGTACCATGTTATCTACGTGTCCGTATATTGTTTTTAATTGTTTTCTTTCTACAGCGCTAATCCCAAGGCCTAATCCGTTGCTATAATAATAACCATATGCATAGGTATCTTTAACAAGCTGGTCGGATTCGTTCTCTCTGAGTTTTTTTCTAAGTAGCTCAACATCCATTTCTATGGTCCTTTTCTGGTTGATCCATAATAGTTTGTCGTTATTTCCCATTGGGTAGTCTGAAGGACTAAATCTGCCATTGTCTGCAAAAGCATAATCGTTTCTTTCACATAATTTCTTAAAAAAGACCAAAGCAAAATCAGGCAGATCTGGTAACCTTCTGTTGTTGAATTTCTCTACTTTTTTAGATTCATCCGAAATTCCATTTTTACTGAACCAATAGGCGTAAAAGTCTTCTGCTTCTGAAGAACGATCTAATGCTCTAACCCCTTCATGAATGACTTCGTCCATGATTCTGATTCTTTCTTGTTGTGATATGCTAGTTGTCATAATAGTGCATTTATATTGCGCAATATAGTAGTTAATTTATAATATGACAAACAATTTAATCAATAATATTATAAATATT
>Ga0114933_10006535_pt1 | contig 10315 bp, 9 predicted proteins | sample 4SBtaG_FD_89691 | JGI IMG/M metagenome (GOLD analysis project Ga0114933, IMG submission 89691) | Deep subsurface microbial communities from Kolumbo volcano to uncover new lineages of life (NeLLi) - 4SBTROV12_W25 metaG | ecosystem: Environmental > Aquatic > Marine > Volcanic | place: Kolumbo... | reverse complement strand
TCGAAGCCCTGCAGCGCCTGAACGCGCTGGGCTACGGCCAGCCGGAAGCCGGCCTCGAGCTCGACCTGGTCTACAACCCCGGCGGCGCCTTCCTCCCCCCCGACCAGGCGTCTCTCGAGTCGGACTACAAGCGACGGCTCCGCGAAGACTTCGGCATTGTGTTCAACAACCTGTTCACCATCACGAATATGCCGATCAAGCGTTTTCGCTTCGATCTAGAGCGCGCCGACAAGCTCGACGAGTACATGGGGCTGCTGTCGAGCAACTACAACGCCGCCACGGTGGACGACGTGATGTGCCGCGATCTGATCTCGGTGGGTTGGGACGGCCGCCTGTACGACTGCGACTTCAACCAGATGCTCGACCTCGACACTCCGGCAGGGCCAAAGACCATCTGGCAGATCGAACATCTGAGCGAGCTCATCGAGGCGCCGATCTCGCTAGCAAACCATTGCTACGGCTGCACCGCTGGCAGCGGCTCCTCCTGCGGCGGTTCTCTGGCCTGAGCGGGCCATCCGGCGGTGTGCGGTGGCGTCGGGGCGGGCGCGTCCAAAGGACCTGAAGTCCCGAGCCCCGATCACATGCCGATCAGCCCGCGCACGGCCATGACCATCGCCCCGGTCGTCGTCGTGCCGTCCACCACCAGATCGGCATGGGTCTTCGACGGCTCCACGAACTGCTCGTGCATTGGACGCACGGTGCGCTCGTACTGCGCCAAGACCTGCTCGGCTTCCCGGCCCCGATCGACCAAATCTCTCCGAATTCTGCGTGCAAGGCGGATATCTGCCGGCGCATGTACAAACACTTTGAAGTCCATCACCGCGCGAAGCGGCGCGATGCACAGGGCGTGGATGCCCTCGACGAGCACGACCTCACGGGGGAGCAGCTCATCGGTGTCTGGCAGCCTGGAGTGCAGGGCGAAGTCGTATCGAGGCACCGCGGCCGCCCGCCCAGCACGCAGCGTGGACAGATCCTCGATCAAGCGGGTCAGCTCGACAGCGTCTGGATGGTCGAAATTGTAGTCGACCGGGTCGGCCCGATATCGGTCCGGGAGGGTGAGGTAGTACCGGTCCAGCGTGAGCAGGGCACAACGCGCCCCGAGCTGCTCAGCCAGAGCGGAAGCGGTGGTGGTCTTACCGGAGGCGCTGCCGCCTGCGATTCCAACGATGGTGGGCTGCATGGCTCGGACGGGCCGCCTGGGGTCGCGAGGGCGGATTGGCATCTTCGTTGGGGGCATGTGGCTAACCTGCGCGCTGCTTCTTGCGCAGGTGGGTGATCAGCCGCTCGAGCTCTTCGGCGCTGGAGTAGTCGATGACGATGCGACCACCGCCCTTCTTGCGGGGCCTGATCTGCACGTCGGTGTGGAGCGCATCGGTCAGGAGCTTGGTGGCATACTCGAGAGTACGCTCCTTGCTGCGCCGGTCGTTCAAGGTGACCGTGCGAACCCTGACCAGCTCGGCGACCATGCGCTCGGTGGCGCGCACGCTCTTGTCCTGGGCGATGACCTTCGCGAGGGCACGCCGAAGCTGCTCCTCATCCGTCAGCGGCAGCAGCGCGCGGGCATGTCCGCCCGAGATACGACCCTCCTGAACAGCCTGCAGCACAAAAGTCGGCAGCCTGAGCAAGCGCACAGCGTTGGCGATGGTCGCCCGATTCTTGCCGACCCGTCGAGCCACTTGCTCTTGAGTCATTCCGAAATCGACGATCAACCGCTGAAATCCCAGGGCACACTCTATCGGATCGAGATCGGCACGCTGGAGGTTCTCCACCAGGGCGAGCTCGAGCTGCTCCACCCCATCGTCGGCGGAGCGCACGATGACCGGGACCTCGTGGAGTCCAGCCAACCCCGCGGCCCGCAAGCGCCGCTCGCCCGCGATGAGCGCGTAGCTGCCTTCGTGGCGGCGCACGATCAGTGGCATCAAGATCCCGTGGGCAGCGATGGACTCGGCGAGAGAAGCGAGCTCCTCGGGATCGAAGACCGTGCGCGGCTGCTCTGGGTTCGGCCGGATCTCATCCAAGGGAACGACCCGCAGGGGACCGCGGTCCGCGGGCTTGGCATCCACGTCGAGGATGCCGTCGGGAAGGAGCGAGGCGAATCCCCGCCCCAGGCTACCGTTTGTGGGCGTGCGACTCATGATGCGGCCTCCTCGAGCATCGGCGTGGCGCCGACGCGGCTCAATAGCTCGGCGGCGAGAGCCGTGTATGCCTTTGCCCCGGAAGAACCAGGGGCGTAGTCCACAATGGCCTTCCCGTGACTGGGCGCCTCGCCGAGCCGCACGTTCCGCGGAATGACGGTGTCGTAGACCTCGGCGCCGAAGTAACCGCGCGCCTGACGCTCCACTTCCCGGCAGAGGTTGTTCCGCCGATCACTCATGGTGAGCACGATGCCATCGCGGACCAGGTCGGGGTTCAGGCGCTGGCGGACGCCGGAGATCGTCCGCAACAGCTCACCGAGCCCCTCCATGGCGTAGTACTCGGCCTGGAGCGGAATCAGCACCCCATCTGCGGCGGTGAGGGCATTGAGGGTGAGCAACCCGAGACTCGGGGGGCAGTCGACGACGATGTGATCGTAGCTCCCTCGCACGCTGTTCAGCACCTTGCGAAGGCGGCGCTCGCGGCCTGGCTCGTCGACGAGCTCCACCTCGGCGCCGACGAGGTCGCGGGTCGCGGGAACGACCTGCAGCTTGTCGATGGCCGTGGGCATCACGACAGACGCCAGGTCTCGATACTCGAGCAGAGCATCGTAGGTCCCCATGGTCACCTCGCTCCGCGGGTAGCCGAGCCCAGACGACAGGTTGCCCTGAGGGTCCAGATCCACGACGAGGACGCGCTCGCCTGCAAGCGCCATCGCGGCACTGAGGTTGACGGCGGTCGTGGTCTTGCCCACACCACCCTTCTGGTTGGAGATCGCCAGTATACGGGCCATTTTCGAGGTTCTCACGATGTAGGAGGGGGGCGGTTCTCGGATGGAGCCGCCGGAGGGTGGCATGATTGTAGCGCCACACCGGAGGGAACGCCACGCATGGCGGATCTACTGACCATTCATCGCGACATGCTGGAGAGGCGTCGCGCGATCATGAACTTGGTTGGACCAGGCGATCTCCAGTTTCACTACGATGACTGCGAACAGGCTCTGAGCTGGCTCGACCCAGAAGGACACTGGGTGGACCTGGGGAGCGGCGCCGGGTTTCCTGGCGTGGTGCTGGCCGCGATGTACCCCACCCTCCGCGTGGACCTGGTGGAGAGCCGCCGCAAGCGCTCGATCTTCCTGGAGCAAGTGATCGCGGAAGCGGGAGTCGACGACCGCGTCAGGGTACTGAACATGCGTGCCGAAGATCTGCGAGACACCTACGACGGCGTGGTGGCCCGCGCGTTCGCGCCGCCAGCGACCGTCATCCGCTATGCGGAGAAGCTTCTCGGCCCGACCGGAAAGGTGGTGCTCTTCCTCCAGGGCGACGCGACCGTCCCGGTCGGTCCCACGCTGGAGATGTTCCACGTGGAACAGTACCGAGTCGCAGCGCGCGAGCGCATGGCAGTAGGCCTCCAGGTCAAGGCCGATCTCTGACGATCCCGGTCGTCGGGGATCGTGAATGCATGTGCCGCGGCCGTATCCGGAGGCATCAGACCACTCGCCAGAGCGCCGACCAGAATCCTCGACCTTGGCCCTCGACCTTGCCTTTCGCCTCCAAAGGGCGCCTACCGCCTACCGCCTTCCTCGCGACTCGACGGCACTACCCAGAGGCGCGCATCGCAGGCGAAAAGCGCGCTTGTGGCGCAGGGCAAAGGGAAGGGCGAGGGATAGCTACTCTGGGTGAGCGGTAGCGCCACACGCGACACGCTCCACGCCCGTCCACCCTTACGATGACGATGTCGGAATCGATATCGGCATCTGATTCCATTCACCCCCCGTGGAACCACGCCGAGCGACTCGTCGCCGCCGCGACGTGGCGGCTCCACGCCGCAGGGCAAGCACCTACGCAGAGCCCGCCGGCTCCCGACGCGCCAACCACCCGGCCACTGCGTTCACTGCAGCAGGGGTCACCCCTGGAATGCGGGACAACTGTCCAAGGGTACGGGGCCGCGACGCCGCCACTCGCTCCCTGACCTCCCACGACAGCCACTCCAGCGTCGCCCACTGAACGTCCGGTAGCGTCACGCCCTCCATCTTTGCCGCGGATGCCGCGCGCCGGGCGGCCCGATCGATGTAGCCCGCGTACTTGACGTCCACCTCGAGCTGCTCCGCCACCTGCGGAGAGACCGGCTCGATGCCGAGCACATCTACCAGGTGGCCCCAAGAAGCGCCGGGACGCCGAAGCAGCTCTTCGGCGGTGACCGGCTTCTTCAGCCCGCCGAGCCCTGCCTCCTGAAGAGCCGAGACCGTCGCCGGGTCGGGACGGACCGTCTGGGAGAGAACCGACCGGCCATGTTGGATGGCCGCCAGCTTCTGTTCGAAGGCCTTCCACCGCTCATCGTCAATGAGCCCGAGCTCACGGCCCCTAGGCGTGAGTCGCCGGTCGGCATTGTCCTCGCGAAGCAGGAGCCTGTGCTCGGCTCGAGAGGTGAACATCCGGTAGGGCTCTCCGCCCACCCCACGGCTCACCAGATCATCGATGAGCACCCCGATGTAGCCCTCCGAACGTTCCACGTGGAACACCTGGCCGGTCGCCGCCGAGACCCCGGCCACGAAGCCCTGGGCAGCCGCCTCTTCGTAGCCGGAGGTGCCATTCACCTGGCCGGCGAGGAAAAGCCCGGGAACACCCTTGTGTTGAAGGTCATGTCCGAGATCTCGCGGATCGGCGAAGTCATATTCGACCGCGTAGCCATGCTGGAGAATGGTCACATCCTCTAGACCCACGATCTGTCGCACAAAGGTCTCTTGGACCTCCGCGGGCAGGCTCGTGGATAGGCCGTTCACGTACACCCGGTCGGTCGACAGTCCCTCCGGCTCGAGGAAGAGCAGGTGGCGCTCCCGCTGCGGGAATCGCATGACCTTGTCTTCGATAGACGGACAGTAGCGCGGCCCGGTGCCGACGATGCTGCCCCCGTACATGGGCGAGCTCGCAATGTTCGCCCGGATGAGCGCATGGACCCGCTCGTTCGTGTACGTCAGGTGGCAGTCGATGGAGCCCACCCGAGGAGCCGGTGGACCGAAGGAGAACCGCCCTTCTGGCACCACGTGAGACTGGAGCTCGAGCCGACTCCAATCAATGGACTTGCCATCCAGGCGCGGCACAGTGCCTGTCTTCAAGCGGCTGAGGCGCAGACCCAGCTCCGACAGCGACCGAGACAGCCGATGAGCGGCTCCATCGCCGATGCGACCACCTTCGACCTGTTGCGCACCGCAGTGCAGCACGCCGGCGAGGAACGTTCCTGTGGTCAGTACGACGGCACCAGCGCTCAAGGTGCGCCCGTCGCCCAGCTCCACGCCGCACACACGTCCCGAGGTCGTGACGATCCCAGCCACCTCAGCCTCGATGAGCTCCAGCCCAGCAATGGCCTCCAGCTCGGCCTGCATGCGCTTCGGGTACAGGTCGATGTCCACTTGGGCGCGAGACGACTGGACGGCCAAGCCCTTGCGGGTGTTGAGGCGGCGGAACTGGAGGGTAGCGGCGTCGGCGACACGCCCCATCAACCCGCCCAGGGCATCGAGCTCCCGGACGAGGTGTCCCTTGGCCAGACCGCCCACCGCCGGGTTGCACGACAGGCGACCGACACCGCCCAGGCTGAGCGTGACAACGGCCACCCGGCGCCCGAGGCGGGCCGCTACAGCAGCCGCCTCGCAGCCCGCATGACCGGCACCCACGACGATGAGATCAAATGTCGACACGGTGCCGATCTAACGGTGGGCAGGCCCGTCAGGCTACTCGACCGTGAATGTCACCGAGGCCGCCCAGTCCTTTCCGTAGGAGATGTGGTTGCCATCGGCGAACTGCATCGTGACCGTGTGCTCCCCAGCGGGCAGGTCGAGCTCCACCTCGGTCTGGCCCTTGCCGAAGTGGCGATGCTTGTCGTCTTTCGGCACCGCCTTGCCCTTCTCGATGCCCTCGGACGCGAGGATGAGGTGATGGTGGCCCGTGTTCTCCTCCAGCTGCCCCGCGGGCTTGACGGCCATTCCGGAGACCTCGAATACGAACTTCACCGGAGCCTTTACGGTGTCACCAGCCTTCGGAGACATGAAGCGAACACCATTCTTGGCCACTGGTTCCTTCTTGGCCGGCGCCTTCGCAGGCGCCTTCGCCGGAGCGGGCTCAGCCGCTGGTGCGGGGGCAGGGGCGGGAGTCTCGGCGCTGCCACACGCGAGCAGGAACATCAGCAGGTACATCTCGGTCTCCAGGTGCGGGAAGACCGGAGACTATCACTCTGCGAAGGCGAGCCCCTCGGCCTCTTTGAGACGAGGGTCGGTTGCCCAGACCAACGCCACTTCCTCGGCCAGCCTGCGCGCGAGATCCCGGCCGACCCACGTGGCGGACCGGTCCTCGGTGAGCAGGCTCGAATACTCGTCTTCGTAGCGGACCACGACTTCGCCATCGCGGGTCACGAGCGCCATGCCGATCCGTGCCTGAACGACGAAGGGCTCCTGGGTCACGTCCACGAACACCGGTCCCACGATCGTGTCCACCACCTCGCCAGGGAGGTTCTGGGACGAAAGCACGTCGGCTTCCAACGACGTCACCCAGGTGAACAGCGTCGCGTCCCCACCCGAAGCGCGGGCGAGCTCAGCGAGGGCCGGATCCAGGACATCGCGCCTGCCGAGCGCCCCGAGGAGACGATCCTTGCCACCGAGGGGCATGGCACTGGCCTGAAAGTCACCGTCCCACTCCAGACCGAGCTCGGCGTTGACCGCACCCGGCAAGGCCCATGCGACGGCGTCGGGCACCCTCGACAGATCTCGAGTGCGACTCTTCCGGGTCCTCTCCCACGCGTGGGGCAGCGAGCGACCAAGAGCATTGGTCAGGTCAACCGGGGCAAGTTGGGCAGTCGACACGACGGGAAGAACATGCACCACGCCAGCCGTTGGGCGGGCGTCGAACGTCCAGTCGAGGTAGACATCCTGACTCTGGAGACGCGGGGCGCAAGCCGTCGCGAACAAACAAACCGACAACGCAACGCGAATCAACCCGACTGCCTCCCTTCGTCATTTTGACACGGACTACCCCCACTCGCGCTGCGAATGATGTGTAAAACACGATGAACGACGACTGGTACCGCTCCCTCAGCGTGCCCGCCGACACCCGGGGCATTCGTCTGGACCGATTCCTGGCCGCTTGGTTCCCCAAGCGGTCTCGCTCCTGGCTCGCCCGCAACATCAAGGACGGCAAGGTCACGGACGCCCAGGGTCGACCACTCCGCGCATCGACCCTGCTGCGGGGGGGCGAGGACCTGCGGCTCTTTCTGCCTGGCATCGCTCCCGGCGGACCGCCTCCTCCGTTCCCCCGCATTCTCCACGAAGACGCACGTGTGGTGGTCGTCGACAAACCCGCCGGAATGCCGTGCCATCCGGCAGGGGAGGACTTCGTATACGCCCTTGTCGGGCTCGCGCGCGACCAATGGCCTGGCGAGCGAATCGACCTCGTGCATCGCCTGGACCGCGGCACCTCCGGGTGCATCGTGCTCACGCGGGATCTGCAGGCAAACGCGTTCCTCAAGGACGCCATGAAGCGCGGTGAGGCGAGCAAACGATACGTCGCCATCGCCAAGGGCGAGATCCCCTGGGAGCATCGCCACCTCCGTGGCCCGATCGGTGCTGCGACGGGCCCCATCCGCATTCAGATGGCGGTCCGTGAGGACGGCCTGGCCGCCCACACCGAGGTGCAGGTCCTGAATCGCCAGCCCGGGCTATCCCGGGTGGCGTGCACCCTGCACACCGGGCGCACACACCAGATCCGCGTGCACCTGAGCCACGCCGGCTTTCCCCTTCTTGGCGATGTGATGTACGGCATCGCACCAGAGGTGTTCCTCCACACCTTGGACCACGGCATCGACGCGTCTGTGCGGGAGCGTTCAGGGGCGCCCCGTCACGCCCTTCACGCCGCCCATATCGAGCTACCACACCCCGACGGAGGGCTGCTCACCGTGGACTGCGAGGTTCCCGCCGACATGGGTCGATGGTGGCGCGACCCGAGCGTCCTTCCGCATGACGGCGCGAGCTGAACCACGCTGGGTCAGGTTAGAGCAGCCACTATGGCCGTCGAAGACCGAATTTTCTCATGAGCCTGCCGAACATCCGATTGCCGGGGGCCCACCTGGTGTTGCTCATCGGGGCGAGCGGCTCCGGCAAGAGCTCCTTTGCGCGCCGCCACTTCAGCGACACCGAGATCGTGAGCTCGGATCGATGCCGCGCGATGATCTCCGACGACGAGAACGATCAGACCGCCACCGACGACGCATTCGCCATACTTCACGATCTTGTCGACAAACGCCTCCGCCGCCGGCTCCTTACCGTGGTCGACGCCACCAACCTCGAAGCCCCCCACCGCGCCACGCTGCTGAGCATCGCCCGCCGACGCCACCTGCCAACGATGGCCGTGGTGCTGCGGGTGCCGCAGGACGTCCTGCGATCGCGCCTCCGGGGCCGCACAGACCGCCAGTTCGGCCCCGATGTCCTGGATCGGCAGGTTCTGCTGCTGCGCCAGACCACCGATCAGATCCGCAACGAGCGCTTCGGGGCCGTGCATCTCCTCGACGGCGCCGAGGCGATCCAGACTACGCGGGTCGAGCGCGTCCGTGCCGACCACGACCGCCGCGACCTTGCTGGCCCGTTCGACATCGTCGGCGATGTACACGGCTGTCTGAGCGAGCTGCACGAGCTCCTCGAGGTGCTCGGCTGGCGTCGAGACAACAACAATGCCTCCCACCCACATGGCCGACGCCTCGTGTTTGTCGGGGATCTCGTCGATCGCGGCCCAAACGTGGCGGGTGTGCTGGAGCTGGCCATGAACATGGTCGAGCGCGGCACCGCGCTGTGCGTGGTGGGCAACCACGACGACAAGCTCCTGCGGTACCTGAGGGGACGAAGAGTGGAGGTGACGCCCGCACTGGCGGCCTCCGTGGCCGCCATCTCCGAGCGCGGTGCAGAATTCGTCCGCCGTGTGACCGAGTTCCTCGCGCAGTTGCCCAGCCACCTGCTCCTGGCCGACGAACAGCTCGTGGTCGCCCACGCCGGCCTGCTGGGCAAACTGCACGGCCGGCAGTCCAAACGGGTCCGTGCGTTCTGCCTCTATGGACAGACCAGCGGCGCCCGAGACGACTACGGTCTGCCGATCCGAGAGGACTGGGGTGCCGATTACGAAGACGCAGCAGACGTGGTTCACGGCCACACGCCGGTGTCGACCACCCGGTGGGTGAACCGGACACTCTGCCTGGACACCGGCTGTGTGTTCGGCGGCAAGCTCACGGCGGTGCGCTGGCCCGAGCGCGAGCTGCGGTCGGTGCCCGCAGCGCAGACCTGGTTCGACCCGGTCAAACCACTCCAGCCACGGTGACCGCCACAGTCGGCTTCTACATGAGCCCGACGCAGCGCTCGACGACCCAGAAACACCCGAGCAGGGCTATGGCGATGGAGAGGGCAGGAACCCCCTTCTTTCGCCACTTCTCGCTCTTTCTCGCCGCCATCAGGAGCGGGAATACCAGCCCCACGAGAGCGAGCTGACCGAGCTCAACTCCAACGTTGAAGGAGAGGAGCGCCGCCACCAGGTTTCCCTGAGGCAAGCCGAGCTCGGTCAGCACGCCGGCAAAGCCGAATCCATGGATGAGCCCGAGCACGAACGTGAGCACGAAGCGCCGCTTGGCGCTCGGCTCCACGAGGTTCTCGAACCCGGCGTATGCGATGCTCGCGGCGATAGCGATCTCCACGATCGCGCCGGGGGGATTCACCAACCCCAGTGCAGCCAGCGACAAGGTGATCGAGTGGGCGACCGTGAATCCGCTGACCACACCGATGATCTCCTTGCTGGTCCGCGCCACGAGCAACAGGGCGAGCAGGAAGGCGAGGTGGTCGTAGCCGATGAGGATGTGCTCCACGCCAAGGTTCGCAAACTCGGCGCCGGTCGCGGACAACGACTGTTCACCCTGCTGAAACTCCGCACCCGGCTCGGCGGCATCGACCACGGCCACGGCGGCGCCGCTGGACTCCACATAGTGGCGATGACCCGGGCCGAGATCGTCCAGGAACCCAGCCTGATAGGCCATGTCTTGCCCATGAGGACAGTCGGAGCTCATGTGAACGAGCACCCCGTCGTCTTCGGGAGTCAAGGTGGGCGGCGCCAACACGCACGCGGTGCCATTCACCGTCAGCGACACCGAACTCGGCCCGAAG
>Ga0114933_10006532_pt1 | contig 10319 bp, 6 predicted proteins | sample 4SBtaG_FD_89691 | JGI IMG/M metagenome (GOLD analysis project Ga0114933, IMG submission 89691) | Deep subsurface microbial communities from Kolumbo volcano to uncover new lineages of life (NeLLi) - 4SBTROV12_W25 metaG | ecosystem: Environmental > Aquatic > Marine > Volcanic | place: Kolumbo... | reverse complement strand
TAAAAAGTGCTAAAGCTGAAACTAATATAAATTTAATTGAGCTAAACAGAATGGAAAACCTAAAAGAATCGTCAGCTTTTAATGTTGCAAAATATGAAAGACTTCAAAGTTTACATACCTCATTAATTGCAAAAGAAGAAATTGTAGAAGCTAAATTAAAGTCTATTTTACAAGAGGAAAAACTTGCTAAGTTAAACCTAAAAAGGGCTACAGTTAAAGCTCCATTCGATGGGGTAATAGAATTAAAAATGATTGAGTTAGGGGAAGCCGTTGGACTTGGGTTTACATTATTTAAACTTGTAAGCGACTCTTTGTTGGAGATTGAAGCTGATGTCCCATCTAATAGAGCTAGAATTTTAAAAATTAATAATGATATAAAAATAGCTACAACAGATAATCTTTCTTTTAATTCTAAATTAAGAGCTTTAGGCGTTAGAGAAAATTCTAATTCTAGAACAATACCTGTTCACTTAAAGTTTAATAATAGTGAAATTTCTAGAAACTTATTTGTCGGAGAAAATGTTAACATATTTATTCCAATTGGACCTGGACTTAAAGCTCCTACTATTCATAAAGATGCCATTCTAAAGCGAGAAGGAATGTCTCTTGTCTATGTAGTTGAAGACGAAAAAGCAATTATTAAACCATTAAAACTTGGAGATGGGGTTGGTAATAGATTTATTGTTTTAGGAGGAGTCAAAGAAGGAGACATAGTAGTTGTTAAAGGTAATGAAAGATTAAGGCCAGGACAAAGTGTAAAGCCTATTCCGACTAAGAACTCAGATGAAGGTGAGAAAAAATAATGGATATTATTAAAGCATCAATAGAAAGACCTACTGCTGTAGTCGCAGCTATTTTTATGACAATAGTATTAGGTTTTATAGCTTTAGATAGAATACCAATACAATTAGCACCAGATGTAAATAAACCAGTGATAACCGTTAGTACTAATTGGTATGGAGCATCTCCATACGAAATTGAGAGAGAAATAGTAAATAGGCAGGAAGAAGTATTAAAAGGTATAGAGGGATCAAAGAGATTATCTGCAAAAGCTCAAGAAGGTCGTTCAGAAGTAACTATTGAATTTGATACTAATATAAATATGGATAGAGCATTATTATTAGTTTCTAATCGATTAAATCAAATTGAAGGTTATCCAGATGATGCTGGTGAACCAAGTCTCGATACCGCTGGCTTAGATGATAATGCAATTGCATGGTTTATTTTAACTAAAACTGATGGAAATGAAACAGATATAGCTGCCTATGGAGATATCGTAGAAAATGTAATCCAAGATAAAATAGAAAGAGTTCCAGGCGTTGCCAGAACAACTGTCTATGGTGGAAGCGAAACAGAATTAAGAGTTACCATAGACCCAGAAAAAATGGCTAATTATGGTCTTACAGTTCCTCAAGTTGCTTTAGCTCTCCAAAGAGCAAATGCATCCATTTCGGCTGGAGATGTAGAAGAAGGAAAGAGAAGATATATTGTTAGAGCGGAAGGAGAATTTCAGACTCCAGATCAAGTTAAAGATGTAGTATTGATAAGCGATGAAAATGAAAATGGTCGCCTAGGTAGAGTGACTATAGACGATATAGCAGAAGTAGAATTTACTCATAAAGAACCTACCTCAAATATTAGATTTTTAGGAGATTCATCATTAGCTATTAATGCCGTTCGTCAATCTGGAGCTAATGTTATTGAGATCATGCAAGGAGTAAGGAATGCTGTTAAAGAACTTAATGAAGATTCATTACCTAACTTAGGGCTTAAATTAGAACAAGTTTATGATGAAACCATATATATTGACTCTGCAATAGAACTAGTTAGACAAAATATATGGATAGGCGGAACTCTAGCAATATTTATTTTAATATTATTCTTAAGATCATGGAGAGCTACAGTCATTATTGGACTATCTATCCCTATATCAGTTGTAGCCGCTTTTGTTGCAATGGCTGCTCTAGGAAGATCTATAAATGTTATTTCTTTAGCTGGTATAGCATTTGCGGTAGGTATGGTTGTTGATGCAGCAATTGTTGTTTTAGAAAATATATATAGGCATAGAGAAAATGGAAAAGAAGCAAATGAAGCAGCATATTTTGGTGCTAAACAGGTTTGGTCAGCTGTCATGGTATCTGCATTAACAACTGTTTTAGTTTTTGTTCCAATTTTAATAATGCAATTAGAAGCAGGACAATTATTTAGAGATATAGCAGTTGCTATTTCTGTTGCTGTTACTATGAGCCTCTTAGTTTCTGTTACTGTTTTACCTGCACTAGCCAAATGGCTTTTAACAGGAGTAAAGGCTACTAAAAAAAATATATTTATCATAGATAATATAGCTAGAGGCTTTGTTAAATTTACAATAGGTTATGTAAAATTAATTACTAAATCTAGAATGGCATCATTACTAGTAGCAGCAACTGTTGCTTTAGGGGCACTATCTATTTCCTATTCTATGCTTCCTAAACTGGAATATCTCCCAGAGGGAAATAGAAATTTGATCTTTGGTATTATGCTTCCTCCTCCAGGATATAATTTAGAAACCTTAACAGAAATTGCTGAAAGAGTTGAAGTTAGAGTAAAAAATTTATGGGCTTCAGAAACCGGTCCAGAAGCTGAAGAAGGACAACCTCCTAAAATTAGAAACTACTTTTTTGTTGCAGGTGCTGGAGGAAGAACTCTTTTTGGTGCAAGTGCAATTCAAGACACAAGAGTAAGAGAATTAATTCCAGTATTGACACGCTCTCTATTTGGAGAACCAGGAACCTTTGGTTTTTTTACGCAACCCAGTTTATTTCAAAGAGGTTTTGGGGGAGGAAGATCAATAGATTTAGATATTACAGGGCCTGACTTAGAAAAAGTAGTAATAGTTGCTCAACAGGCAGCAGGTTTGGTAGGAAAGTCTTTTCCTAGAAATGAAGGCAATCAAATGCGTCCTATACCTGGCTTAGTACTAGGAGCTCCTGAAATACAAGTTAAACCAAATAGAGTTAAGTTAGCTGACAATAATATTACAGCACAATCTCTCGCATTAAGTGTTGATGCATTTAATTCAGGTTTAAGGATTGCTGAAATAACAGTAGACTCCAAAAGAATGGATTTAACATTAAGAGGGAAAGAGAACGCTATCAAAGAAACACAAGGGATTGAAAATATTCCCGTTGTTACGCCAAGTGGAAAAATACTGCCTATATCGTCTATAGCTGACGTAGTTATGACTTCTGGCCCGACAGAAATAAGACATATTGAAAGAGATAGAACTATTACCTTACAAATAAAGCCCATAGATAAAATTCCTTTAGAAGCTGCTATTGATACTATAAAAGAAAAAGTAATTTTACCTCTTGAACAACAAGGATTACCTACTGGTATTAACTTAAACCTTTCTGGAACAGCTGACGAATTAACAAGTACATGGAATGCAATGGTAATGAATTTAATAGTGGCTATATGTATGGTCTATTTATTAATGGCAATATTATTTGAAAGTTTTATTTATCCTTTAGTTATAATGTTATCCGTTCCACCAGCTGCAGCGGGAGGAGTAATGGGATTATGGGTTCTAAATTTAAATATATTACAACCACTAGATATGCTAACAATGCTAGGTTTTGTAATTTTAATTGGAATTGTCGTAAATAACGCTATTTTATTGGTACACCAAACCTTACAACATATGAAGGAAGAAAACTTAAATGCTTCTGAAGCAATATTAGAGGCAACGAGAAATCGAATAAGACCAATTTTCATGTCCACCCTAACAAGTGTTTTTGGTATGATACCTCTTGTGGTTTTTCCTGGAGCCGGGTCTGAGTTATATAGAGGCTTAGGATCAGTTGTAATAGGTGGTTTATGCCTATCAGCTATTTTAACTTTAGCTATAGTTCCTCCAATGCTAAGAATATTTATTAGAGAAAATATAGTTAAATCACAAAGAATAAACCATGCTATTGCAGAATAAAGATTTGATTAAATATTAATTAATACTATTATTTATTTAAGGAGTTTATTATGTCTGTATTAAAAAGTAATAGAACTAGAAGAAGATTTCTTAAAATCGTTGGAATAGCTTCTATTGGAGTAATATCTGGGACTACTCTCGTTAAACTAACCAAAGAAGATACCCTAAAAAAGGTAACATGGAGTGGAATAGCTCTTGGTGCCCCTGCGGAAATTACTATTTACCATCCCAACCAGAAAGAAGCTGAAGATATTTTAAGTAATAGTTATAAAAAATTAGTTCAATTAGAGAGCCTTTTTTCTCTTTATAATGATGATTCACAATTATCAATGTTAAATAAAAATGGATATGTAAAAAACCCTGATCCAGATATGATAGCATTATTAAATTTATCGAAAAAGTATGCAGAAATAACTGATGGTGCTTTTGATGTAACAGTTCAACCACTATGGAATCTCTATAGTGAGGCATTTACAAAAACAAATAAACCTCCTACAGAAGATGAGATAGAAAAAACTTTAAGCCTAGTAGATTGGAGATCTATCTCTGTTAATAAAAATTTAATTAATTATGAAATAAATGGGATGTCATCGACTTTAAATGGAATTGCTCAAGGTTACATTACTGATAAAATTTCTGAAAATTTAATTAATTCTGGAATAAATAATACATTAGTTCAACTTGGTGAATACAGAGGTATTGGCGATCACCCAGATGGAAGGCCTTGGCGTTTACTATTATCAAACCCAGAACATACAGATACTATTGGGGAAATAGAATTTACAAATGCTGCTGTAGCAACCTCTGCAGGATTAGGAACGCCTTTTGATTTGTCTGGAAAATATCATCATATTTTTGATCCTAAAAATGGGTATAATGCAAACAAACTCTTACAAGTGAGCGTTATAGCTAAAACTGCAGCTGAAGCAGATGCTTTAGCCACTGCTTTTTTAGTTTTGGACCAAAAAGCTGCTGAAAAAATTGCTAAAAAACTAAATGTTGGCTTTGAAATTTTTGATAACAGCAGAAATAGAAAAATTATTACTTCTATCTAATCAATTTTTGGAATTTTTGCAAAAGGTGCAGGAATCAGTATTTGAGTTTTCTGAGCTATTATAAATTTTCTTAGTTCAGGTAACATTTTTTGCCACCTTTCATCTTGCATTAATTTAGCTCTTCTTTCTACTCGGCTATTTAAACTATCGTAAGCCCACATATGAACTACTTGATTTAATTCTCCTATCTCTGTCGCATAATAACCAACCATATGTCCCAATATTTCCTTTTGAGCTTCCATTCCCATAGTTTCATAAACCTTAAAGTACTCAGGAGTAGATCCTGGTTGAATAGTGTAAGTTCTCATTTCTACAATCATAAATTTTCTCCTTAAATTATTAAACTTATTTAAATATCCGGCCAATTATCTTTTAAAGATAGAGCCTCCTCTAATGCTGCTGCACAAACAAATGTATCAACATCATAATCTTTTTTTGCAATTATTTGAAAACCAATTGGTAATCCTTCAGAAAAACCACAATTTATAGTAGCTGCTGGATGACAAGTCATATTAAAAGGATAAGTAAATGGAGTATAGTCAAACTCATCTTGATCCCAACCATCTGGTACTATATTTTCAGCCTTAAATGCTACTGTTGGCATTGTTGGGCCAACAATTAGATCAAAATTTTGGAAAATTTCATTAATTACTGCAGCATTTTCGCCTCTAGAATTTTCAGCAGCTATGCGCGTAAATAAAGGATGCTCTTTACCTATATCGCAGAACTTTTTAAAAACTGGGTCTAAAAGATTATTTTCTTCTTCTGTAAAGTCTTTTGACAGAAATGCTGCGCCTGAAGTCCATAAAATATTAAAGGCTTCTTTTGGATTACTTGCCCAGTTTATATCTATTTCTTCAACATAAGCGCCTAAATCTTCTAGAAGCTTTACAGTATTTTCTACATTTAGGATCACATCTTTATCCATAAGTTCAATATTCCAAAAAGGACTCATCCCAAAGTCTTTACTATAAGCTATTTTTTTTCCTTTAACACCTTCACTCAACCTACCTATAAAATTACTACTCATAGAGGAGTCTGCATGCCAATCTCTCCAATCCGGTTGACTTATTTGTGCATATAGCATAGCGCCATCTCTAACGGTTCTCGTCATAGGACCAACATTAGCTATAGTTCCAAATGGGGACAAAGGCCATGCTGGAATCTTTCCAAAAGTTGGTTTTATTCCGAATAAACCTGTATATGCGCATGGTATTCTTACACTTCCTCCTCCATCTGTTCCTATGGCCAAAGGACCCATTCCTGAAGCTACAGAGGAAGAAGAACCTCCAGACGACCCACCCGAAGTTTTTTCTAAATTCCATGGGTTTCTCGTAATACCAGTCAAAGGACTTTGAGTAGTTCCTCTATGTCCAAATTCAGGCGTTGTTGTTTTACCTATTAAAATACTACCGGCTTCTTTTAATCTTGCAGTAACTGGGGCATCATCATTCCATTCTTTATTAGGATCTATTGTTTTAGAACCTCTAAGTGTGGGCCATCCCTTTGTATATAATAAATCTTTAATAGCTGTCGGCACACCATCAATTGGACTTTTTTGAGAGCCATTTTTCCATCTTGACTCAGAATCTTTAGCCTGTTTCATAGCACTTTCCTCGTCTATAAAAACATATGCATTTATTTTATCATCAACATCTTTAATTCTATCTATAATAGAATTAGTAACTTCTACAGGAGATAAAGCTTTATTTTCATATGCTTTAGATAACTCTGTAGCAGATAATTTATAAATTTCTGTTTTCATATTTTATTTTCCTTATGCTATAATTAAAAGCTATTAAGGATTAATAATACTTAAAAAGTTTCTTTGAGGAAAGTATTATACCTATTTAAATTAAATTAAAGGAAAATTTACTATGTATTCTGTTCTATATCCTGACTATTTAGCCAAGGATGATTTCAAATATGAGAAACCCATCGCAGAAGGAATATGTAATTTAATTAAGTATGATGCTAAAAAAGCTAATGAAATTCCTGATGAGATATGGAGTAAAGCTGATGGATTAGTTACAGGTTTATATATGAAAATAGATGAATTATTAATTCCTAAATTAAAATCTTGCAAAATCATTACTAGAATGGGTGTAGGATATGACTTAATAGATGAAATTAAATGTGGAAAAGCAGGTATTGTAGTAAGTAATGTTCCAGACTATGGAACATATGAAGTAGCAGATCACGCCATTACTTTAATAATGAATTTTGCTAGAGGAATTTCGGAATATAATAGATTATTAAAGAAAAATATAAATGATAATTGGCATCATTCTGCTGTATCAACAATTGATAGAGTAGTTGATAAAAAAGTTGGCATAGTCGGGTTAGGAAGAATTGGAACAGCCTTTGCACTTCGGGCTAAAGCCTTTGGGTTTGATGTTAGTTTTTATGATCCTTACGTACCTGACGGTCAAGAAAAAGCTATTAATGTATATAGACATAATAAATTAGAAGATTTAATGTCAGATTCTGATTACATTTCTATTCACTGTCTTGCTAATAAAGAAACTATAAACTTAATTGATGATGCTATGTTTAAAGTTTGTAAACCTAACTTAGTAATTGTTAATACTGCTAGAGGAGCGATCATTGACCTTGATGCTGCATACATTGCATTAAAGTCCGGAAAGATAACCGCGATAGGTTTAGATGTTCTTCCTAACGAACCCGCTGATAATAACCATCCTTTGGTTAAAGCGTGGCTAAATGAAGAATGGGCAGATGGTAAAATTATATTAACTCCTCATTCTGCATTTTATAGTCCCACCGGACTAATATTTCTTAGAGAAAAAGCTTTAAAAACTTGTATAGATCATTTACAAGGAGTTAAAACTTCAAACTGTGTAAATAAAGAATATTTAAATTACTAAAAGTAAGTATAAGGATAGAATTATGACTAATACACTTGATTATTACTTTGCCACTCCTTCACCTTGGGCATATTTGGCTACACCAAGAGTAATAGAATTACAAAAAAAATATGATTTAAAAATAAATTGGAAGCCTTCTGACCTTATGGAAATTTTTGCTATTCATGGGGTAGCTAACGTAAAAGATCGCCCTAAACCCGTTCAATTGAATAGGCTTACTGAATTAAAAAGATGGAGTAAATTTTTAGGTACACCTCTAACAATACAACCAAAGTTTTTTCCTGTTGATCCAACGTTATCTCATAGAACTATAATTTTAGCTCAAAAAAATAATATAAATGTTGAAAATTTAATTTTTTCATTTCAAAAGGCTGTATGGGCAGATGAAAAAAACATTTCAGATGAAAATATTATTATAGAAATTTGTAAAACAAATAATTTTAACTCTAATTCTATTATAGAAGATGCTAATTCAGAAGAAATAATTAATGAATACAAGAGTAATACTCAGGAAGCTCTCAGTAAAAATGTATGGGGAAGTCCTACGTTTATATATAATAATGAACTTTTTTGGGGACAAGACCGTATAGATTTTCTAGAAAGAGCAATTCAAAATAATTAATATATTATAATTTAACCTAATATTATTGCTTACTTAATGTTTATTAATTTTTTTAATTTGGTTTAAAATCATGGCAGAAAATATATCTGAAAAACCCTTACTTGATAAAATAAATTCTACATCTGATATTCGTCAGCTTACTGAAAAAGATCTTGATGCTCTGTCTGATCAAGTTCGTCAGGAAATGATAGAATCAGTATCGGAAACTGGTGGGCATCTTGGAGCGGGCCTTGGAGTAGTAGAACTTACGGTTGCTTTACATTACGTTTTTAATACTCCATATGATCGTTTAATTTTTGATGTAGGACATCAGAGCTACCCTCATAAAATATTGACAGGTAGAAGAAGAAAAATGAAAACTTTAAGGCAGGAAAGAGGTTTATCAGGTTTTACTAAAAGAGCTGAAAGTGAATATGACCCTTTTGGAGCTGCACATGCTTCAACCTCAATATCTGCTGCATTAGGAATGGCAGTTTCTGCAGATTTAAATAATCAAGATAGAAGAGCAATTGCTATTATTGGTGATGGAGCCATGACGGCTGGAATGGCTTATGAGGCTATGAATAATGCAGGTTCCATGAAACTGCCTTTAATTGTTATTTTAAATGATAATGATATGTCAATTGCACCTCCAGTAGGAGCAATGAGTGCATATTTATCAAAATTAATTTCATCTTCTTCATATAGAAGTTTAAGAGAAGTTGCTAGCCAAGTAGCAAAAAGGCTTCCAAGACCAATAGCAAACACTGCTAAAAAAGCAGAAGAATACGCAAGAGGAATAGTAACAGGTGGTACTTTATTTGAAGAATTAGGTTTTTATTATATTGGCCCCATCGATGGGCACAATATTCAACATTTAATTCCTGTTCTCAAAAATATTAGAGATAAAAGAGAACAAGGGCCTATTCTAGTTCATGTAGTCACTCAAAAAGGATATGGCTACACTCCTGCAGAACAAAGTTCCGATAAATTTCATGGTGTATCTAAATTTAATATTAAAACAGGAACTCAAAATAAATCAAATAATGGACCTCCCAGTTATACATCAGTTTTTTCTAAAGAACTTATAAAGGTAGCAAAAAAAGATAAAAAAATTGTTGCTATTACAGCTGCAATGCCATCTGGAACGGGATTAGACAAATTTGCAGAAGAATTTCCTGAAAGATTTTTTGACGTGGGTATAGCTGAGCAACATGCTGTAACATTTGCTGCTGGTTTAGCAGCTGAGGGTATGAAACCATTTGCTGCTATATACTCTACTTTTTTACAAAGAGCATATGATCAAATAATTCATGATGTAGCTATTCAAGAATTGCCAGTAAGGTTTGCAATAGATAGAGCAGGATTAGTAGGAGCAGATGGCCCTACTCATGCTGGATCATTTGATATAGCTTATTTAGCTAATATTCCTAAAATGGTATTAATGGCTGCCGCTGATGAGGATGAATTAAAAAGAATGGTTCTAACTGCAGCTAATATTAATGATAGACCTTCTGCCTTTAGATATCCCAGAGGTGAAAGTATAGGAATAGCAACGACAAAGAAAAATAAACCTCTAACAATAGGTAAAGGCCGTATAATTAAAAAGGGTAAAAAAGTAGCTATTTTATCTTTTGGTGCTAGATTATATGAAGCATTAAGAGCTGCTGAAATTCTTGATAATAAAGGTCTTAGCACCTCGGTAGCTGATGCAAGATTCTGTAAACCTCTTGATACAAAATTAATAAAAAATTTAATATCTAATCATGATATATTAATTACTATAGAAGAAGGAGTTATAGGAGGTT